>Ga0153936_100376_pt1 | contig 12446 bp, 7 predicted proteins | sample TSNJ020MetaG_FD_102272 | JGI IMG/M metagenome (GOLD analysis project Ga0153936, IMG submission 102272) | Attine ant fungus gardens microbial communities from New Jersey, USA - TSNJ020 MetaG | ecosystem: Host-associated > Fungi > Mycelium > Unclassified | place: USA: New Jersey, Wharton State... | reverse complement strand
TTTCCGTCAGACTTTGCCTGATGATGGCACTGATTTTAGCCACGCAGGATAAATGGGTTGATTCACTCGCACCATCTTTAAAATCATAGACAATATTGCGGGCAACTTTATCCCTGAGCGAAAGATTCTGAAAACGCTTTGGATAATAGAGAGACAACGCCATGCAGGCAATGCCGGTATTTTCAAAAGTTAACACACTAAATACACTGGGCCGCTTCTTTGTGCGGATGGGTAATTCATTCCCGCTCATGGCGGCCGTATTTTCAGGGATGGCTTGAGGCGTGGTATTCATCGCCCCTGGATTATTAATCTTTTTGAGTAATGCCTGGAGCGGAATATCCCGCGGCGCTATACCCGCCACGGCATCTTTTAACGTTCCATTCAACGATTGAGCGGCCGACCCCTGCTGTTGCAGCCCGGCTTGCCTATTGACATGCTCAGCCCTATCCGGGCGGGTTATTGTCGGCGGCCGGGGTGGCAGCAAGGTAATATGACTCTGCGGCCCGCTAAGCCGCACCCCGCTCTCAGATGACGATGCCTGAGGATGATGGCTGGATAAAAAATCTTCAACCGCCATCATCTTTCTGGCGGCACTGCTTTTTTCCGTCCAGAGAGTCGATGCTGGGCGATGATTATCCAGCTGTTTTAAAAGTGAGGCGTTATTAGCTACAGGCGGGAATGATTTTAACAATTTCTCTTTTGTACGATAATCCTCAGCCTGCTTTTTCTTTTTATTCTTGTTCCCTGAGTTAAAAACCAGCGCAATAAAAATCAGAAAAATTATTAGATAGAACATCAAGCGTTCCTTAATCAGCCCCCATGATGCCGCCGAGGGATAAAAAATAGTCCTATGCCAGAGCAGGGCAGCTAATCAAAGATGAACTGTACCGGGCAAGACAAAGCTACCAGCCTTTTTAAGTATAAATGGCACCAGGCCTGACGGATTACCGGTGCCCTGGTGCTTTATTTTCTGGCTTAAATCAGGCAGCCATTTCATCACTGCATATTAGCGCTGGCGAAGTAAACTAATACGCCCCCGAGGTCAAGTCAATGTCTATAAAATGCAGATTATTGATTATGTGCTATCGATGATGGGTGTAAATAACATCAGCTATAAATAACGATAAATAGAGCCAAAAGACTCACCGCCAGCCAACCATCACGGCGTCTGTCTTATTCTTATCATTCGCCTGGCGGTAAGCGGAAAATAAAAAGCCCAAATCACCGTTTGGGCTTTTTTTAGCACAGGGCCGGTCTATCAGTCGTAGGCATTCAATGCCCGCTGACAGAGTGCCGAGCGGACGCAATCCTGCTTAGTAAAGCGCACGACCCCCACCATGTCATCTTCCTCGAAACGGCTTAGCGCGTCACTAAGCCCGGAAGGTACGCCTGCTGGCAGGTCACATTGGGTGATATCACCGTTGACTATTACAGTCACATTTTCCCCAAGACGTGTGAGGAACATCTTCATCTGTGCGGCGGTGACGTTCTGTGCTTCATCGAGAATCACCACGGCATTCTCAAATGTCCGACCGCGCATATAGGCAAACGGGGCAATTTCAACTTTACCAATTTCAGGGCGCAGGCAATATTGCATAAAGGATGCGCCAAGGCGGCGTACCAGGATGTCATAAACCGGGCGAAAATATGGCGCGAACTTCTCGGAAATATCCCCGGGCAGGAAGCCGAGATCTTCATCAGCCTGCAGTACAGGGCGGGTGACAATAATACGGTCAATATCTTTATGTATTAATGCTTCTGCGGCTTTTGCAGCACTGATAAACGTTTTTCCACAGCCCGCTTCTCCGGTTGCAAAAATAAGCTGTTTACTCTCGATGGCTTTAAGGTAGTGCGCCTGAGCTTCGTTGCGAGCTTCAATTGGTGAGTTATCACGCGAGTCTCGCGCCATACCGATTGATTCTACGCCGCTCATCTGCACAAGCGCAGTGACCGATTCTTCTTCACGTTGCCGGTGGCTACGTGAGTCTCGTCTCAGCACACGTTTGGCTTCACGACGAGCTTTGATCACAGCTTTTTGTCTTCCCATGGATGGCACCTTACAGTTGGTTTCATTTCCCGCGCGATGCGTTGATGCGCGATACTGGCCACGAACGGAGGAGAGTTGGCTTCCTTGTAAGCCATTAACTGCCGGTTGAAAAGATACGAAGAGTCCACAAGGTCTTCTGGCCTCAGACGTAGCGTAAAAGCTTTGCAGGGGGGGATTATGCGTTGAAGTCACGTTGAAGATGGCAAAGCCAGCAGAGGGGCATCCGTATTCTGCGCTACGGGTGAGATGGTGATAAAGCCGTGCACTATGTGTTGTGCCCATTCGCTAGCTCCAAAGCGATAACACGCGACTTATAGGATGACTGCGTTTCTATCTAATACAATAAAAATGCGGTTATTCGCAACATAAATTTTACTTAAAAATAACATTCACCTTATTAACTCTATTTTGGGTTATCCCACACTTTTATGACAAATTTATAACAGCGACATTTATTTCCGGCATTTTTTCTCTCAGGCAAAGATGACCAGGGCGCAGCGCCTGGTCATCGCAATCAGGCCTCGATCAATCCTTGTCCAAGATAGTGCTGACTATTGACGACGCCGGGTAAGGCAAAGAAATATCCGCCGCCAATGGGCTTGATATACTCCTCCAGCGGCTCGCCATTAAGCCGTTTTTGGACGGTAATAAAGCCCTTTTCCAGAGAATGCTGATAACAGACAAACAGCAGACCCATATCCAGCTGTCCCGACCTGGTTGCCCCTAAAGAGTAGCTATAGCCGCGCCTTAGCAACAGGTTCTCCTCTGTTTGCGGGGTCCGCGGATTGGCCAGGCGAATATGCGCATCAAGGGGGATCACTTCCCCATCAGGGTCCGAGGTATAATCGGGCACATCATGTTCATTAACCATACCCAGCGGCGCACCGCTGTGTTTTTCCCGGCCAAAGATAGTTTGCTGTTCTTGCAGCGGTGTTCTATCCCAGAACTCAACATGAAACTGGATAATACGAACGGCCTGATAACTGCCGCCTATTGCCCAGCCAGGTTCATGCTGGCCGGCAGTGACCCAAACGACCTCATCCATCAGGGCTGTATCCTGGCTGTCAGGATTCGCCGTCCCATCTTTAAAACCCAGCAGGTTTATCGGCGTTTCTTTACCCAGGCTGCGGGCGGCATGGCCTGAGATAAACCCTTCCCGACGCCAGCGAACGCTAAGTAAGTCCGGCGTATGTTTGATGATATCCCGCAGGGCATGAATCACCGTGTCTGCCGTATTGGCACAAATCTGTAGCAGTATATCCCCATGGCATAAGCTGGCATCCAGTGCATCATTGGGAAACTGGCTCATTCTTTGTAATTCTGTGGGTATCAACGCCTGCAGCCCAAAGCGGGCGTCAAACAGTGAATGCCCCACCGACAGGGTAATCGTCAGGTTATCGGGATAGATAGTATCCCCCAATATCCCGGAGTCCATGGGGGGAAGACGGGGGTTTGGCGTATCCGGAGCAGGCCCCCCCTGCGTAAGGAAAGCAAAACGCTCGGTCAGCAGTCTGAATAAGCGCGCTAAATCGCGTTTATCCGTGGCGAGGACATCAAACGCCACCAGCATCATCGCCGCCTGTTGCGGAGTGATGATACCGGCCTGATGGGGGCCATAGAAAGGCTGGGTTTGCTGACGTTCCGCATTCTGCGCGGGTTCATTCGCCGGGCTGGATTTTAACGCGGCGCTGACCGGACAGCCACCACCGAGGGCAAGGGCGCCGCCCAGCGCGCCCAGATTCCTCAATAATCGCCTGCGTTCAGGTTGTTTAATATCAACCGGCTTTTTTTCTGGCTTGATCATCAGTCCAGTCCCATCACACCACGCAATTTAGCGAGATCTTCAGCCAGGGTCGTGATGGGGCCTTTCAATGCCGTACGATCGCTATCAGTCAGTTTTTCATAGCTCTCAAAACCTGACTGGGTACGATACTTACTGAGGATTAGATCAACTTTCTTAAAGTTTTCATCAATTTTTGCCAGTAATGCCGGAGATTCTTTACTCAACTGCGGGCGCAATAACTCAACGATTTTCTGGGCACCGTCGATATTCGCCTGGAAATCCCACAGGTCAGTGCGGCTATAGCGCTCTTCTTCCCCACTGATTTTGGTGGCCGCTACCTCTTCTATCAGAGCGGCAGCCCCGCCAACCACTTTACCCGGTGGGAAGGCAAGTTCAGATATGCGGGTTTGTAAGTCGGCAACATCAGCATTCAGTTTGTCAGCTAATTTTTCCAGCCCTTTTGTGGAGTTATCACTAAACAGGCCTTTTTCCAGGCGGTGGAAACCGGTGAAGTTTGGATCGCTGGCTTTCTGTTCAAAGTCGTCTTCCCTGGCATCAATACTGTTATCAAGGTCAGAGAACAGCTCAGCAATAGGCTCAATACGCTCATAGTGCTGACGCGTTGGCGCATACAGCGCTTTCGCTTTTTCTAAATCACCGGCTTTAATTGCCGCGGTAAAGGCCGCGGTCTCCTTAACCAAGGCTGCCGTCTCGGCGGAAACATAGGCTTTATACTGGGCAATCGGCTGTGCGAGAGCAAGAATATTACCCGCCTCACCGGCCTGACTTGCTTCACCTTTTACCCGTAGTTTGCCTTTCGGATTACTTAACAGGCCGCAGGTAATGTCATATTCTCCCGGCTGCAGGTTGGCGGTGAGCTTTTGAGTGAAACCCGGAGCAATATTTTCGCGCTCTTCAACCACCATCACACCTTTAAGAATTTCCCATTCCAGCGCTTTCTGACTTTTGTTTGTAATGATGAACTGCGTTTTACCGGCATTGACCGTTAAGTTCATCGGCTCACACTGTTTATCCGTTACCGTGACTTTCACCTGCGGAATCTCTGCAGCTTGTAGCGCAAACGATGAGGAAACAAGCGCCAGGAGTGCAACATGTAAGGCTCTCAAACGAAAAGACTGAGTCATATCTAATCCCTATTTCGCAAAATATGTGATGTATTAACGGCGAATACCTCCGCCGCAAAGCCGGTTAATCCGCTGCCCTGGTGATGATTTTGTTTTCGCCGCGAGGCATAAAGAACAGAACTAAGGCAGGAATCAGGTAGATAAAGTAGACAGCGACCTCACTGACGCTCGGGGCTTCCTGGTAACCGAGAAGACCTTCAAGCAGAGTCCCGAATAATGAGTGTGTCGAAAGCGTATTACTGAAATCGAAAGCGGTTTGCTGAAGGTAGTTCCATAAGCCCGCCTCATGAAATGCACGAATGGCACCGGCACTCAGGCCCGCCGCCACAAACAGGATAAATAGCCCTGTCCATTTAAAGAATGCAGCCAAATTAAGGCGAATACCGCCCCAATAAATCAGGAAGCCCAAAGCCACGGCAGTGGCCAGGCCAAGCATGGCGCCCAGGGGTGGCATCATGCCGACATCTTGCTGGAATGCCGCTAACAGGAAAAATACTGACTCAAGTCCTTCCCGGGCAACGGCAAAAAACACCATTGCAATCAGTGCCCAGCCTTGATTATTTTTGCGCTGTAGCGCGCTATCAATGGCCTGTTCTAACTGGACTTTGACATTACGGGATACTTTACGCATCCAAAAAACCATCCAGGTCAGAATCACTACCGCAACCACTGCCACTAACCCCTCAAATAACTCCTGTTCTTTCTGAGGAAATTCCCCGGTGGTTTCATTAATAAAAATGCCCAGGGCCAGACAAAGCCCCGCGGCGGCCACTACACCGACCCACATGGCACCGATTAATCCGCCGCGCTGGGTGCGCTTGAGATAGCTTGCAATCAGACTGACTATCAGGGCAGCTTCCAGCCCTTCCCGCAGCATGATAAGAAACGGAACAAACATTCCTCGCCCCTCTAAATGTAGACAGATGTCAGATCGCGTAAAGAAAAGTAAAACAAGAACGATATTGATTATCATTATCGAGAGGGATAATACAAGAGCTTGCTGGTAAGATATTTATGATCAGATGTAAAAGGCGCTTTATTACCTATTCAGTGGCTATCGGCAATTGGCGAATATCTTAGGTTTACTCCCTGGTAAAGCGGTTAATATACCGGGGCTTGCGCTCAGCTATTTTATTAAGGGGGATTGCTGAATGAGAAAAGGATGAGTAATTAACATCCTTGCCATATGCTTATAGCTTCAGTGAAGCCCAGAACCTAAACCGGTTGGCATACGCAGTATTAAACCCGATATAAGCAGGCCTGTAAAAAGAGGCTAATACCAGCAGACAGAATTAATTCCTGCACTATCCTTTTGATAAAATAAGATATTATCAGCAACTAAATGTATGATATTAATATTGCCCGTGCGGAACATCACATTCGCAATATTGCGCTGTATTGCCTTTCGCCGCTTTCCTCCGCTGCCTGGCACATTGACACAGCGAACGGACATGGAACGGGTTCCCCCTGACCAGCATGTCCAAATCGGGGATATAACGCGACGCTCTGGCGGAGTGATGTTGTCCATCCCCAGCCCTTTCGGGCAATCCCTCTTCCTTCGCAGTTCGGCTATCCCGCGACGCCTCCCGCCAGCAACAGGGGCTGCGTTATTTTAGCGGGTGACACCCGGGATATTCCTGCAATAAATCAGGGTTGCACCCCATGATTCGCCCTCTTTGCTAAGAGGAAAGATTCCATGCAGATCACTTGCGCAACACTGCGCCTGATGGCCTGATTAAAGCGGGATCACAGTCTCTATAAACAAGGTTGCACAAAGTTGCAACATCGGCGATATTGCTGCCCAATTACTAACAATAAACAATAAAAAAGGAGCTGCCAGCATGGGAAGTACCACCATGGGTGTCAAACTTGATGACGAAACCCGGGAACGTATTAAACAAGCCGCAACCCGTATTGATCGCACCCCGCACTGGTTAATTAAGCAGGCAATTTTTAACTACCTTGAACAACTCGAGAACCAGGAATCGCTGCCTGAATTATCGGGTCTGAAAACCGTTACCGGCGCAGATGATGGCCCGGATGATGAGCCTGTCGACAATCCGCCGCAGCCTTTTCTTGAGTTTGCCGAAAATATTCTGCCCCAGTCAGTTAGCCGGGCGGCGATTACCGCGGCATGGCGACGTCCGGAAACCGATGCGCTGCCGATGGTGCTGGAACAAGCCCGGATGAGTACAGAAATGGCGGCACAAACCCAAAGCCTGGCTTATCAGTTAGCCGAGAAACTGCGTAACCAGAAAAACCTAAGTGGTAAAGCCGGGCTGGTTCAGGGTTTACTTCAGGAGTTCTCTCTCTCTTCTCAGGAGGGGGTGGCGCTAATGTGTCTGGCGGAAGCCTTATTACGTATTCCGGATAAGGCCACCCGGGATGCTTTAATCCGCGATAAAATCAGTAATGGTAACTGGCAGGCGCATTTAGGACGCAGCCCTTCTCTGTTTGTTAATGCGGCAACCTGGGGATTACTGTTTACCGGGCGACTGGTGGCTACCCATAATGAAGCCAGTCTCTCTCATTCATTAAACCGTATTATCAGCAAAAGCGGTGAGCCGTTGATCCGTAAAGGCGTCGATATGGCCATGCGTCTGATGGGCGAACAGTTCGTCACCGGGGAGACCATTGCTGAGGCATTAGCCAATGCCCGTAAGCTTGAAGATAAAGGTTTCCGTTATTCCTACGATATGCTGGGGGAAGCGGCTCTCACCGCCGCCGATGCCAACGCTTATCTGGTTTCTTATCAGCAAGCGATTCATGCCATTGGTAAAGCGTCAAACGGTCGTGGTATTTATGAAGGTCCGGGCATTTCTATCAAACTCTCGGCCTTACACCCGCGCTATAGCCGGGGGCAATATGACCGGGTGATGAGTGAGCTTTATCCTGTTTTGCTGTCGCTGACCCAGCTGGCGCGGCAGTATGATATCGGGATTAATATTGATGCCGAAGAGGCCGACCGGCTTGAACTCTCCCTCGACCTGCTGGAAAAGCTCTGTTTTGAGCCAAGCCTTGCGGGCTGGAACGGTATTGGCTTTGTGATTCAGGCCTATCAAAAGCGCTGCCCATTTGTTATTGACTATCTGGTTGACCTCGCCACCCGCAGTCACCACCGACTGATGATTCGTCTGGTTAAAGGGGCATATTGGGATAGCGAAATCAAACGCGCCCAGACCGACGGCCTGGAGGGCTACCCGGTTTATACCCGTAAGGTTTATACCGATGTTTCCTACCTGGCCTGCGCCAGGAAGCTGCTGGCCAAGCCTGACGTTATTTACCCTCAGTTTGCCACGCACAATGCGCACACCCTGGCCGCTATTTATCAGCTGGCCGGTCAGAACTACTACCCCGGGCAGTATGAGTTTCAGTGCCTGCATGGCATGGGTGAGCCACTCTACGAACAGGTTGTCGGTAAAATTGCCGAAGGGAAACTCAATCGCCCTTGTCGTATTTATGCCCCGGTGGGTACCCATGAAACCTTACTGGCCTATCTGGTTCGTCGTTTACTGGAAAACGGCGCCAACACGTCGTTTGTTAACCGGATAGCCGACAATAGTCTGTCGATTGATGCCCTTATTGCGTGTCCGATTCGTGCCGTGGAACAGCTGGCGGCAAGTGAAGGTAAAGCCGGGCTTCCTCACCCTAAAATTCCACTGCCGGTGGCAATGTTTGGTCAGCGCCGCCAGAATTCCAGCGGTCTGGACCTGGCTAATGAACACCGTCTGGCTTCACTATCCTCCGCCTTACTCAACAGCGCCAGCGTTGCCTGGCAGGCGCTGCCCATGCTTGAGCAGCCGGTGACCGCCGGGGAGTGCGTTGCTATCAGAAACCCGGCTATGCTGTCTGATATTGTCGGCCACAGCCGGGAGGCTCGCGCGCAAGAGATTGACCAGGCTCTTGATAGCGCAGTGAACCTGGCGCCGATTTGGTTTGCCACCCCGCCGGTTGAGCGAGCGGCGGTTCTTGAACGTGCTGCCATGCTCATGGAAAGCAGAATGCAGTCGCTGATGGGCATTTTAGTCCGTGAAGCGGGTAAAACCTTCAGTAACGCTATTGCAGAGGTGCGTGAGGCCGTTGATTTTCTGCACTATTATGCCAGCCAGATACGTGAAGATTTTGATAATGAGACCCATCGACCACTCGGCCCGGTGGTCTGTATCAGTCCGTGGAACTTCCCATTAGCCATTTTTACCGGACAGATCGCCGCCGCCCTGGCATCCGGCAATAGCGTCCTGGCGAAACCCGCCGAACAAACGCCGCTTATTGCCGCCCAGGCTATCGCCATTTTACTCGAAGCCGGTGTGCCGGCGGGGGTGGTCCAGCTGCTACCGGGTCGGGGAGAAACGGTGGGTGCCCGGCTTATCGAAGATAAGCGCATTCGCGGTGTCATGTTTACCGGCTCCACCGAGGTGGCCGCCCTGTTAGGTCGTCAGCTCGCCGGTCGCCTGGACCCTCAAGGCCGCCCTATCCCGCTTATTGCCGAAACCGGGGGGTTAAATGCCATGATTGTTGACTCATCTGCCCTGACTGAGCAGGTGGTGGTGGATGTGATGGCCTCGGCATTTGACAGCGCAGGCCAGCGCTGCTCGGCCCTGCGCGTTCTCTGTCTGCAGGAGGATATCGCTGAGCATACTCTGCAAATGCTACGCGGAGCCATGGAGGAGTGCCGGATAGGTGACCCTGGACGTTTGACTACGGATATCGGCCCGGTAATTGACCTTGAGGCGAAGCGTGGGATTGAACAGCATATCGACACCCTGCGCAGTCAGGGGCGGGCTGTCTTCCAGGTTAGCGATGAACACAGCAGTAATGAGAAGATGGGCACATTTGTGCCGCCGACGCTGATTGAGCTTGCGCGTTTCGATGAGCTGAAAAAAGAGATCTTCGGTCCGGTATTACACGTTGTCCGCTATCAGCGTCATCAGCTTAATGACCTGATAGCCTCTATCAATCAGTCAGGGTATGGCCTGACCCTTGGGGTGCATACCCGCATTGATGAAACAATAAATCAGGTGACTCGCAGTGCCCATGTAGGCAACTTATACGTCAACCGCAATATGGTTGGTGCCGTGGTCGGTGTGCAGCCTTTTGGCGGGGAAGGTCTGTCCGGGACCGGGCCTAAAGCAGGCGGACCGCTTTATCTTTACCGCCTGTTAGCCAATCGCCCACACAACGCCCTGCAAACCACCTTTAGCCATCAGGACAGCGCCCTGCTTACCCCGCCGGCTGAAGGCGTCGTTAATCAGGTCTTAGGGGAGCTGGAGACCTGGATGACGTCCCACTATCCAGACCTTGCCCCCCTGTGTCAGCGGTTTGCCGAACAGTCGCAGACGGGGAAAATAAGGCTCCTGCCTGGTCCTACGGGTGAGCGCAATACCTATACGTTACTCCCCCGTGAGCGGGTTCTTTGCCTGGCGGAAAATGAACGGGATATTATCTGTCAACTGGCGGCTATCACTGCGGTAGGCAGCCCGATTTTGTGGCCAGACGACAGCCAGCATCGCACGCTTTATCAACAGTTGCCGGCCGGGGTTAAACAGACCATCACGCTGGTGGCCGGGGAAAAAATCATCGGCCAGGCTTTTGATGCCGTGCTCTACCATGGAGATTGCGATCAGCTGCGCAAGATTTGCCAGGCCATTGCCGAACGGCCGGGGGCGATTATTGCCGTTCAGGGTTATGCCCGGGACGAGAGCGCGATTCTGCTTGAGCCCTTCTATCTGGAAAGATCGCTCAGTGTCAATACCGCGGCAGCCGGAGGTAACGCCAGTTTAATGACCATTGGTTAAGTGATATGACGCCCAGGCCTTACGCTTAAGGCCTGGGGGAATTCCCCGGATGAACGAACGTCCGTTTCAGGAAAAATCAGACACTCTCTGGCTCGATGCGACTTTTTTTACGTTTAAGCTTTAACTCACTCACCAGGACCCCCAGCACAATTAATGCCCCGCCGGCTAAAGCAAGCATCGGTAAGCGCTCCCCTGCGATTCGTCCAAAAATACCGGCCCACACCGGCTCACCGGTGTAAATAACCGTCGCACGGGTGGGCGAAACGCTGCGTTGCGCCCAGTTCATTGTGACCTGGATGATGGCGCTGAAAACCCCTAACCCCAGTGCCACAATCACTAACCCGTTACTCAGGGGAGGGATTGTTTCCCCGGCGGGGACCATGGTGGCAAAAGCCACAATCGAGGCTGTTGCCAGTTGCACAACGGTTACCCGTTTGACGTCTACCCGACTGGCATAGGCACTTATCAGGATAATTTCCGCCGCAATGGCAACGGCGCCAATCAGGGTAATAATTTCCCCCGTGCCAAGCTCAAGACTGGCACCTTCCGGGCCTGCCAATAGAAGCAATCCGCCAAAGGCGAGAATCACGCCCAGCCATGACATTAAGCCGGGCATACGCCCCAGACATATCCATTGTAATAGCGGTACTACCGGCACATACATGGCGGTAATAAAGGCTGACTTACTGCTGGGTATAGTCTGTAAGCCCCAGGTTTGCATGCTATACCCAATGGCAATGGCGATACCGATTAACACTCCCGCTTTTAGCTCAAGCCAGGTGAGTCCGCGTAGCGTTTTCAGTGATAGCAAACCGACGGCAATCGCCGCCGTGGCAAAGCGAAGCCCGACAAAAAAGAAAGGATCGCTCAATGTCATGGCATATTGCACGGCTAAAAAAGTACCGCCCCAGAACATGGTAATCAGAATAAGTAGCGCTTCCTGCGGCTTAAATGAAAAATAACGCTTTAATAGCACAAACATAAATAAACCGTACAAGTCATTGAACAAGGGATAACCGGATATAGTGCGATGCCTGGCGGCTTGACGCAATGGCTAATCAGCAATTATCGCCGGTAATGATCAATTAATCTTTCGTATTGCGCCACAAGGTTTAACCCTTCCAGCACACAGCTTATTGAATACATCATGCACCATATGTCAGACCATCGCGCCGCCGGGGCACAGCCATTTCCCGGTTACATGCCATTAGGTGTGCTACGCTGTTGGTGAATACTCAATGTTGCATGGGGTTTTGCCTGGCAAATGAAGGCGGCCTAAAGTTAACACTTCTGATGCTCTATTATTCAATGCAGGGCACATCGACAGCCGGCTAAAAGTCCGCGACGGCCTATGCTAAACCTGAAAAGATAATCACGGAGAATGTTATGCCAAATAAACAACAACAAGCCCACCATGTTGCCGAGTGGGCTAGCCTGCGCAACACCTCGCCAGAGATTGCTGAAGCCATCTTCGACTTAGCCAATTATGATGAAAAACTGGCGGAGCAAATTTGGCAAGAAGGCAGTGATGAAGTGCTGCTCAACGCTTTTGCCAATACCGATAAAGACAGGCTTTTTTGGGGGGAGCAGACCATTGAGCGTAAAAATGTCTGACTGACTGGCCCTGACAGGCTGTCAGGATAACAGGCCAGCCTGTCAGTTTTCCCCGGCAGGCG
>Ga0153936_100371_pt1 | contig 12510 bp, 20 predicted proteins | sample TSNJ020MetaG_FD_102272 | JGI IMG/M metagenome (GOLD analysis project Ga0153936, IMG submission 102272) | Attine ant fungus gardens microbial communities from New Jersey, USA - TSNJ020 MetaG | ecosystem: Host-associated > Fungi > Mycelium > Unclassified | place: USA: New Jersey, Wharton State... | reverse complement strand
TGTCCTCAGTTTTTTCCCCTCTGCCCCACAATATTGGCGTGAGATATCATCCATAACCACCATCACCCATTCATCCGCAAAGCGTTCAACAGCTCGGAGCTTCGGCGCAAAACCATGGACATGCACATCCTCACCATAGCTACCAGCGAATTTGGCAACTATCTTGTCCTCTGGATCGTCTTGAAGATGCGCACTGAACATCCACCCGCTGTTCGTACACAAACCGATGAAGAAACACCCCCCATCGGTGTACGTGTTGTAGAACAGGATTGTGGCTGTAAGAACGATGATCCAGAAAACGCCTCCGTCACGTAATAATTTCTGAGATCCACAAGCAACCGGCGTAGACCACAGATAAAGCGCTCCTCTTTTGTGTTGGTGTCACTCGGATAAAAGTGCAACGGAACAGCAGGAGTTATAATTTAGATGTTGGGGTCCGCAGCGTAAAACAGCGAGGGCAACAGAAATATACGGGCTTATTGAGAATGTAGGTTAGGTGCAAATGAAAAGACATGCGAAGCAACGACTCTCACCGTAATGAAGCAGCAATACAGCAGGGAAATCCATCCGAGAGAGAACTTTAAGTATCGATTCAATTCCAGCCAATACAATACAGCTTCAGCCATAGGTTCATCTTTCGGCGATGCGTTTTCGACCCGTTTTGACAAGCGTTTTGAATGGTCTCACAGCTACCGGGTAAGACTAACCAACCATCACCTTCAATGCTTCAATGCTACGCTTCGATACAGGTAGAGCGAACCAATGCAAAAGACATTGCCTTTTTGAATGCTATTTCATGTTTCGTGCAAGTCATATCTTTGAAGTCCTTAACCGAGATGTCCTTCTCATCGTCCAAATTAATGGAAATAGCGAAGATTGCAAGAAAGAGCAAAAGAACTATATATATATATATATATATTCATGATTGTGGGAGTAAGAAAAGATGAAGGTCTAATGTCCCCTTGTACTTTGTACAAACAAACCAGGGACTCGCATCAGCGGATCAGAACTGATGTAAAATGTATCGATAGGCACCAACATCTTACTCTAATCCTGTGCTGCACGTATATAAGTTCCGACAAGGAACTCGGAACTGAAATTTAGATATGCAACAACCATAATGATTATCTTCTTTTACCATCCTATCTAAATCAAACTATTCTAGTTGTGTAATGGTAATGACTATCGCTTTTTGATCACCGTATCCTAAACATAGCTGCTCTCTCAACAAATCCGTTTATCAAACCTTGAAAACATCTGTCCCAATTCAAGAGCAAAAGTCAAAAGTCGCCAAGGGGGCCCCTCGTCAGTGGTAGGGCCCGTTAAGGATACCCCTCGGGAATGACGCCACCCTTGATAGACCGACCCTCTACAAAACTAGAATTCCAAGGACTCCTAGGAGACGAATGGAGATCGCCCTTTGAAAAACATGTCCGCTCAGCCCCATAAGATCACGTTGCTGGTAGAAGAAAGTGGCAATTACAAGTCTTTTGCCTGTGAGCTCTACCTTTCATCAATTCAACGTTACATTGTAAACCATGAATTTCACGATTACTTGCAAGAATCAAACTCTTCTACTATGTACTCAAAACTCCGTTTATACACTTTTAGCATTGAATTTCAGATACTTGCAAGAATCAGACTCTTCTACTCTATACATAATTTTGTCTTTCCCCTGTAACACTTTTAGCATTATAACCACAAATTTCACGATGAGTTGTCTTTCCCCTAAAACACTTTCAGCATTATAACCGCAAATCTTGCTTTCACCCATCTCACGTCGACCTGCACAAACCAAACCCTCCTCCTCCTATGAGACCACGACGTCCTCTCACCTGCTCCCAACACTCAACAATCTGTAACCGCACACCAGGAGGACAGCGGATCTCCATCTGTTGTTGCCAACGACAATCATTCATGACCAACTCAAGGTCAACATGTTCCATCGTCCGAGGCAACGTATTGAACACCTCAGAAAGCCAACCACCAAGCGCGGCGTGGACCGCAAGCTTTAGAACGCGCAGATTTTGAAACGGTGAGAAACACAGTTCTCGTTCTTGTAGGATATTAGGAATAGTCATGCAAGACAATAGAAAAAGTACCTGAGGTCAAGCGATCATTGAGGACGAGTTCTTGTAAATCAGACATGTCGAGGTGGACTAGGTGGGGGAACTGATCAAGTGGGATGGAAAGCTTGCAGAGCGACTGCGGGTTGAGAAACAAGGCAGGAAATACAGTGGGAGGAGAAGCGGTGATGGTGAGAGAGTGTAGATGGAGTGGATGGGATGGAGGTGGGAGGTGGGTGTCAAACTTGGGACAGGCAGGAGGATCGGTGCGGGGGGTAGGCGATCTGCCGCGTGGCCTGACTTGGTGGTGGGGTTGGGAGGGAGAAGAGACGAGTTGGACATGGTGAAGGGCAAGATGGCGGATGGAAGGGTGGGCGAAGGAACGGGTGAATGTGGTGAGAGCGGCGGGAGAGTCCCAGGCGATGCGATGCAAGTGGAGAGTGTGGAGAGAGGGCGACGACCAGAGGGAAAGGAGAGCGGCATGGATGTCAGATGAGATAGTGTGCCAGCGAAGAGGGGTTGCATCCTGGAAGACGAGATCAAAAACGGATATACGGAGCTTGCGGAAGAGAGAGGCGAGGATGCGGGGCGGGGTAGAGAGGAACCAGTGGGGGCCGTTAAGGGCGTCGCGGAGAGCAAAGTAGCGGGGTGAATGGCGGGGAATGGGAGGGAAGAAGGGAGGCTGAGAGGGAGAGAGAGAAGGAAAGAGGGTTCCGTCGACGATGGAGAGGCGTCGGATGTAGGGGGCGATGTGGGGGGACGCAGCGAGGAGATACAAGAGGCGTGCACAGGGCTGAGGCCGGTCTTGGGTGGTGGGAGAGAGAGACTCTGAACGGGGGTGAGGATGAGGAGAGGGGACAGGAGAGGGAGGAGCTTGGGAGGAAGAACGGGGGTGACGGGGAGCAGGGAGGAGGACGACGTGGGCAAAGAGAAGACGACGAGCAGCAGCAGCAAAGGCAGAGGAGACAAGGGCACAGACGCGGAGGGAGTGGTCGTCGTCGTCGTGGAGAAAGGCAAGGACGAGGTCGACGATTTCGGGAGGCATTGGGTCGGAGTCTAGAGTGTTCAGGCGGAGAAGCAAAATGAGGGTGAGCTGGTTGTTGAGGACGACGAGGAGAGAGAGGCGCACGGACCTTTCGAGAGATGGAGGACGGAGAGGCGTGCGAATATCGCAGGTTGTTCTGTTGTTTGGTGAGTTGGCTGGGTGGAGTGTCTGCTGGACGTTGCTGACGATGAGCAGAGACTTTTATGGCCACCGCTGACCAGCCCAAGGCGCATGACAACGCTCTCCTCCCCTTTCCTCCCTTCTTCCCGTACGCCCACGACGGTGACAACACCCAGCCTCCCTACATGATGGCCTTTGCCCCCAGCATGGTCTATGCCTATCCACCCCCTGCCACTGGTCTGTGCTCGACGTCTTGCCCAACGTGCGACTGACTCCCACCCACAGCGCCCTCGCTACCCCCTGCACTGGCCAAGCCCAAGCGCAAGCAAGTCAAAATGGCTGTACGTCCTCCCCCGTTCTCGCCGTCCTCCTCTCACCGTCTCCCCCAGTGTACCAACTGCGCTGCAGCGTGCAAAAAGTGCGACGAGTCCCGCCCCTGCGAGCGCTGCCTCAAGTACGGCGTCGCCAACACCTGCGTCGACGGCCAGCGCAAGGAGCGCAAAAAAGGCATCAAGCGTGGCCCGTACAAACGCAAAAACAAGTCTGACATTCCCGACTCTTATCGTGCGCTTTTCTGTCTTTTATTTCATTCTATACTCATCTCTTCTATACTCCCAGCCACTCAAACTTCCCCGTCCGCTCCTCCTCCTCCTCCCATCCACCAGCTCTCCCCCGAAGGCTTTTATCCCGTCTACTATGGCCCTCCCTCCTTCCTTGCTCCCACAGATCCTGCTCACCCACCCACCAACCCAGACGGCACTCAACAGCCCCTTCCACATCCTCCTCCCATGCTGCCCCCCTACTTTTACCCTTATCCACCTTTTGCCCATTATCCTCCCATGCCCTTTCCTCCTCCCCCTCCTCCTCATACTCTGGCTCTCCCAGGAGGTGCTCAACAACCCTCTACCTCTGGTGACCCAGCACCATCTGACCTCAAGGACCCTACGCCTCACACTTCCCCTTCATCTCCTCCATCTCCTCCACCTCCACCTCCTCCTCCACCACCTCTGCCAACGTCTACTACCTCTTCCACCCACATCTCTCTCCCTACTTGCTCTCCGTCCTCATCATCTGCCACTGCCACCGCCACCAAGAAACGCTCACGTGCCTCTACGAAAACCAGTGCCTCAAAACGTCCAAAACGCTCAGCTCCAACCGCAGTCGTCAGACCGCTCGACATCGATGGTAGGGATCTCGACGCTGAAGGTGACATTGACGACACTCATAATCCATGACTTTTCTTTTTCTCTCTCGGTCTCACTTTTGTAATTTGCTTTATTAATCAATCACATACACACACACTTGATTCCTAAACATTGTCTACCTGCAACGGTGCAATCTGCCCACCTTTGGCCGCAGTAGGTGTAAACGTATGCCAGCGATCATTGAATCGCACATCTAGTAAGAAAATGTCAGCCAAAAACATGAGACTTCACTCTGAGCACACACCCAGCGGTCGTCCACCATACACATAACTCTGGAATTTCGCAATCGCCGTCTCCGCTTCCGCAATCTGCCCAAACTGCACAACACCACATCCTTTCGAGCGCGTGCCGTCAAACAAAATCTCCGCCAACTCGACCTGCCCCGTCGTTTCAAACAACTCTACCAAATCCTCGTTCGCAGTCGACCAAGGCAACTAGACATTCGTCAGCCACACTCGCTTTTCCAGTTCGAGACTTCAACATACATTGCGAACCATGATCTGTTGGCTCGGTTCAGGCTCATACCCACCGTATCCTCCACTCCCATACCCTCCTCCTCCACCACCACCCCCATATTGATCCATCCTTAATGCAGCAGGTCCATTGGGTCCTCCCGACGAGTCAGGCCCATTATAATCAGCATACAAATCCTGGTTCGAAAAATCACGCCCAGCACCACCACCCCCAAATCCTCCACCGCGGAACCCTCCTCGTCCACCAAGCCCCCCTCCACGAAGCCCACCACGGAACCCACCTCCTCCACGAGGCGCACCTCGGAACCCACCACGGAACCCCGTGCTCCCAGACAGTCCAGCAAACCGGTCCTTGCTCCAAAGTTCAGCCATCATCGAAAATGACACACATCGTCATCAACACCTCACCTCCCGGACCTCAAGTGTACGACCATACCACTCGTAGCCATTGTACATACCTGCAACACGTATCATCCATCAGAATCAACACACAAAAAAAAACCATCAACTCACTGATCGCCTGTTGCGCATCCTTCACAGTCTCAAACACCACTGTTCCCGATCCCTTCGGCCTCCCATCCGCACCAATGTTGATGTCCGCACGGATAATATTACCAGCATTACGGAACAGATCCTTCAAATCTTGCCATCCCGCTTGGTAAGGAAGCTAGAGCGTTGAACAGTGACACAAATTCTCAAACAAATCATTCAGTCACTGACATTGCCAACATAGAGCTGATTCCCAGGATTTTGTCCACCACCATATATATTGTGAGCGGCGGGACGAGGAGGTGGTTGTGCATGAAGCCCTTGTCCCGCCATAGCCATCCCAATTTTACCAGGAACAGGTGTGGCACCAAACCGTGCCTCGTTTTCTCGATCCTGGACATAAGACGTCAACTCTATCGTCAAGAACGTTCTCAAGACACACCTCGCGAATGAAAACCGGCCGACCAAGGAGTGGCTGCTCAGACAGCTCACGAATAGCTCGCTGAGCGTCCTCTTGAGAAGCAAACTCGACAATCCTGGTCAAGGCATTCAATCCAACAGGAGAAAACTCTAAAGAAAAAAACATACCCGCATCCTTTGGATACGCCGGTAGGCGTTACAAGGACTTCGGCGAAGAGCACCTCACCAGCTGCCAAACCAAAATCTCCCATCAATACCCTGCCAACTCAACCAATTCCATCAAAAAGGAAGATGTTTCGCAAAGAAAAGGCATGCACGCTCTCTTCTCCCACTCAAGGATAAACACATCTCTTCCTCCCCACAAGCTCTTCTCCAAAGCTCCCAGTTCATCGGAAAGACGGGGGAGAAAAGGTCACAAGAACCTAATTCCCATTTACTGCACCCCCCTTCATACAGAAAGAAGGCCATAAATCATCTCCATCAAAACGGACACAGATCATATCGCGCCATGCGATAAAATCCTGTGCAAAATCCTCTCCTCAAGAGTGGCACAAATCTCCTCTATCCCCCGCAAGTGATAGAGCCTCTCAAACTCGTCAAAGGACAGCGACTAACAACACGAAAAAATGGCGGCCCAAGAAACCCACCTCCCCTCATAAACTCAATCAGATCGCGATACTTGACATCATAACTGAGATTGCCGACATAGACGCGATTCTCTCTCTTGCTGATTTTCGCAAATTCAACTGCTTCTTCGTGGTCTGCATTCGTGGGTCCTCCAAGAGAACGTGAAAACGCATCTCCACCTCTCCTGTCGCGACTACGGGTCCTGCTGCGTGAGTGGCTCGAACGACTTCTCGACCTTGGAGAACGACGTCTCCGACGAGGAGAAGCTGAACGACGGCGAGGGGAACGAGACCTTGAGCGACTTCTCGACCTTTTCCTCCTCTACGACACGAGAAAATTTTGTCAGATGATTTTTGTGGTAAATAATAAAAGACAACTGCCTACATCACCGTTACGCCTGTCTGGCTCCCAATGATCTCCAGCACGTCGTCCTGAGCGGCCTAAGTGAATATCAGTAATACAAAAACAATTTGTGGAAAAGGGGAGGAAGGGGGAAATGAGACGTACCAGACTCTCGCCTGTCGCGCTCTCTGTCCTTGTCCCGTCTGTCCCTATCACGGTCATATTCACGGTCACGATCACGGTCCCTGTCTCTTTCCTTGTCTCTGTCATAATCCCTGTCCCTGTCTCTCTCTCTTTCGCGGTCTCGAGCGACAGGCAAAGTCTTGTCCTCGTCGACGCCCTCTTTATTTTTCATGTCGATATCCATCGCTTTCTAATTTTTTCGCAAAGAAAAAGAACAGATAGAGCGATGTGAGTCAACTTGGTTGTTGAAAGCCCGTGTTGGTTGGGTAGTTGATGGTAAGAGGCAAAAGCTTTGCCGGAGTTTTCGTGTAATGCAAAATTCTGCCTATTTCGGTCATATTTTCAAACTCCGGTTCAATTCACTACCAATGAGGAATCAAACAGCGATCGTGTAAGGACAGGCTTTCTGAACCAGGAGCCAACTGAACGTATGCACGACATCGATATTTCAAGATGCTACATTGATCTCATGAAAGTTCAGATACAACTACATCGAACACAGGACTCCTCCCACTACTCGATACTGGTGAACAAATCTGCGATTTCGAGTTCGTTGACATTCGTAATGTAACACATTCTTCCAGATAGAGGACAAAAAGAAAATTCTCTCACGCGATTCATGGGGTGTTGCAGACGCATTATAAGGTGTACCACGCTTTCAGGCTCTTCCCCCGAAATCGACACAATGAGATCTCTGCCCGTCAATGGAAAACAGGCGATGAGACTATCCTCGCAAAGTCGGTATATTGATGCCGGATTGGGGGTGTTCTGCGGAAGGGAAAATACTGTTTTTTTGCATAGTAGGCGGCCAGTGGACGCCGAAGGCCAGAAGTGTGACGAGGGCTTGAAGCGTAATATCGTATAGGGTTCGCTGGTCACGGAACGGATACCGAGAACAACTTGCTGCTTATTCCAGTACCAGTCGGACAGGCGACCACAAAAATCAATCACAACCCCCGATACTCCACCTCCCAGGAGCGAGGAGGACGAGAAGATGCGATGATCGACCACTTGCTCTATCACAACGCTTGGTTGCTGAGTGAGGGGCTTGAGATCCGGAATCTTCCAGATAATCATTTCATCATAGTCCAAAAACACTACCGAGTCCAGCGTCATGAATATATCCTATCCAGGTTTGGTCGCTCCGTCAGTTCTATGAAGAAGAAGAAAACGGCGTTATCGACTCACAATTGAGACATCTTTTTGCGTATACCATCTCGCCCATTGGTCGTTGACAAAATCCCATAAAAGAACAATTTGATCCCCCAATAAGAAAACAACGTCCCCAGCAAGCCTTGGCTCGGTTCCGGCGTTCGCCGTGGCGTCAGTTTCAGCCCGCCCAATCATATTCAACGTCGGTAGGTCCTCCAGCAGAAAAACTTCATAAACCGAAATATGCTTACGACTATTCCCTCCCGGTGCAAAAATGGTCAGTGGCCCTTGAGGGGCAACGACAATACAAAGAAGCGCTTACTTAGCATCAGCTATCACGGAGGAGGACACGACCACACGTAAACCCAAGCCATCCTTGGTTGGCTGGGCTGAAAACGCTACATTGTTTTGTTGAGCCATTCTAGCCCAAGCCACACGATGTGCCGCCACATTGTCCTTTCCCACAAGCCCAAGGTCCCAAATTTGAAGCGTAAACATTGTCAAAATTAATGCAAATCGCCCTCCAGGAACAAGATACAAAGCCCGGGCTTCATCCCCTGCGTCCAATCCAAGCCTTATCGGACCAAGGCTCATCGTCGAGGGCTTCCACCTTAAATCGACATGTGGCTGTTCTAGTTGTCGATGATACCTTTGCCGCATCGTCGCTAACCACCTCGTAGGCGCCGTAGTGACTTTAGCAAGCTCTTGTGCGGTCAATTGATCCAATTCGAGCGTGGGCAGGAAAGCGCCATGCGCTAGATTCAGATCTGTGAGAGCCCTAGTCCAGACGTGGGTCTGGTGACTAGCATAGTAGAGAGCTTTACAAGTCTGGCATTTGTTTTTGAGATAGGGCTAAAAAAAAATGATTGAACTTCGCAGGCACACCTTTCGAAATGCTATCAAATCCAGTGGATGTATATAGTCCATCAGAGTGATGAGTGTATCGAGAGGAAGGGATGTAGTATCGCTTTCGTCATTTACCATCGTGACTGTACGAGGACTGAATGCAATTTATTTACCTGGAGGAGCCAAATTTTCGACTCTTTATACATTCAGAGCCTAGAGCATGGGGGGCAAGGCATACTAATAATAGTGATCACAGTCAGAGATATTTGGTTTTGCCTTTGAGCGGCTATCATCTGACTATCTATAGCAAGTGCTCTTGTGACGAGTTCAAGGGACAAGAGGAACATTTTCACTGATACTCCGCCGATATCTCATCATTGGACGATTCAACATTGTCCTTTGACACGGAGCAGATTTGGATCAATCTAATGAAGATCGAAGAATGAACAGTTCTGATTATCGGTTATGAGAATTAGGAAAAACTAAGAGAATGACACATCGGTCCGGTGTATCTCGATCACTTTTCAGCTCCGTGAAAATCTGGAGATTCTCTGGCAATGTATCCCCCGGGGGACTGATACAATCTGAAAAGTGTGCTTCAAAATTCCCATGCCGATGAGGTGCTGATCTACAAGTGATTCACAGAACAATGTTCACACGCACACACAAATCACAACATTCTCATGATCTGAACAGCAAGTCAAGATGTGATTGTGTAACAATTGAAAGAATTCAATTTTTTTTGCATCAGTAGGGAACTGAAAAAAAACTCGGGCGGATCAACGGGGGTCTACCCCGTCAATGGGTAGCAACGATATCACAGGTCACCTTGGATAAGTGACGAGCCCTTCTCCTTTGATCCTCCCGGACAATGGTTGATAGAAAATTCGACAACAGAAGTTACCATCAGAATCAGAACAAACAAAGCTACATTGCAGAGACGTTGTACCAGCAGCCTGCTTAGGTAACAACGGTAAGCTTACAACTGTCCGCGTGGCAAATGCTGGCATCAAAACAAAGTCACACATCCTCTTTTGAATGTAACAGATCTTTGTCAATCTCTCACGAGCACAAATGACTATCTGATCTGGTAGATTTCCTCAAGAACACTTATGGTTTTTACTTTCCCAACTAGCTATGCTCCTTGTCCTTCTTCCCATCAACTTGTATTGTTTGCTTTGTGTCTTGTATGTATCCTTGTCTACCACGGACTGCGTTTGAGTACCGTGTAATCAATTGTTGAATTAAAAAAAGATGAACGATCTCTTATGCCTTGGACTGATCTTGTATAGTCTTTTCTCCCTGAGTCTGTCAGCAGGGGTAGAGGATGACTTTTTTCCCTTCATAAAAGTACTATTGTTGCGCAACCATAAAACTCTACCTTTCTGGCACAACAAGGGCATGCAAAAACAGATATATATTCTCATGACTTGGCGAGCAAAAGTCCAATGAGAACAGTTATGATGGTAGTGAACGGCGTAACGATACAATATGACCAAAAGATAGTACGAGATATGAGACGCTCGAATGCATCTCCTGATGCTCTCTGAGTAATCTGGGCCAACGTGAGAGCAGGAGGAGATGCAATGAGAAGAACATTCACGACGACGAAAATCGGACTATCACCAAATGGGTCAGTTACCACAGCAATTGTTGTACAAAAGATGGATACTTACTCTTCAAACACGACAGTAAAACCATATTTTGCGTGGAATGCGAGGAGTGGTATCAGTATGGCAGGGGTAAGAACCATTCTGGAAAGGATAGCGATAATAACTGTCTTCGTTTCCCCTTTTCTATAATGACGCCTTATCAGAGCGGTGGATTGATCAGATTGAGCTTCCCGAGTGAAGAGGCATCGGAGGGCACGTAACAAGGGAAACGATGAGGCAGATGCTGACGAATTGCTGGTGGTTATGTTAGGGATATCAGATCCAAGGTAGGGTATTTGTGCTTCTGATGGCTGAGGATAAAAGTAGGCCCCGAGGACGACGAGAGTAATTGGAATTGAACAGTTCCCAGCAGAAGAAATCGCATTCGAAACTGCTGTGCCATGGAACCGTAACCAATGCTGCAAAACCGGAATCGTTGCAACCATGAGCGATGCAGATGCTGCCCATAAGGGAGCTGTCATAAAGTCATTGAGTGCCGACCAATAACGCACAAAACATTGCCTGATCGTTCCATTCAGGTTTGAGTCTGATAGTTGATTGAAGGTAGGTAGTTCCATGTCCACAGCACAGTCATCAGAAGGTCCAGTCCCGTATTGATCAAGATCTGCGCGAGACCGGTTGGGTGAATCAGGATATGAACGGGGAAATTGTATGTTTTGACGTAAGGGAGGCGGCCGCCGTCTAGGCACTTCCGATTGAGAAATCATCCTGGAACTCTTGGCATCTTCCTCAAGTGAAGATTCCCAGGTAAATGGTGCTGACCTGGAGTAACCACTGTCACAAGGAGAATCTCCAAATAAGGGTGTGGATTCATTGGGTTCCAATTCTGCAACTTCTGGATCTGCTTGTGAAAGCAAATGAACACCATAGCTCCAGCGTAGCTAAATAAATTCTGAGAAAAATCTCAGGTACAAGGAGGAACAGCACACTCACAACCATACCAAGAGTGCTATGCATAACAAGATAAGTCAATGCTCGACCAACCATCGCATCCCTGTTATCGTTAGAATCCCAGCGCAAATCAGGAACTGTGGCAACGAGACTTTGCATTAACGCGATCGGGAGCGAGTTTGAATTCATGAACATGGCTGCAGCCATAGTGAAATTCCTGAAATAGCCACGCACGTTTGTCAAGTTCCTTCATGCAAAAAATCAGGGCCATTACCTTTGCGAGCACTTGAGCTTGAACAACCAGCCTAGAACTGAAGCCACTATGCCTGAGACAGCAGTAATTACCAGGAAGAAAACTGGGATAACCCATAATTCTCGTAGTCTTTCTGTGGGAATGGTAGGCTTGGCAGCAAAGATAGGAACCGAGATACATACCCGGTGTCAGGAAGAATGCGACCTTTGAAAATAACAAGGCAGGCGTAAAAAGAGATACATTGAGACGATTGAGTTGCTGTTACACGCAGTCATTAAGCGTGTTCACGGTTCGGGTAGATCTATGAACCTTTTGAGTTTTCTTATCAAGCACACCACGTGCCGCAAGGATGTATCCCGCAAGACATAAGAGAAATACTTCAAAGATCGACTAAGATGAGGGACCTATCAATCGACACCACTGATAACCATTAAGAGTACGCACGGTGAAGACAGCGAGCAAGAGAGGGCCAAACGGAGTGCCTTGAGAGCTAAGCAGAGTGATCATATATCAATGAGCGACTGAAGCTGGAGGAAAGAAAGGCGATGACAGGAGGTGAGGGTCCTGCACACCGCATTATAAATTAATGATGGAAAAAGAAATGACAGGAGATGAGGGCAGAGTACATATGTGGCTGTGTTAAATTTTCGGTACTCCGACTTTGACCCGCGACTCGCTTCAGACAGGAGCACCAAATTAACTAACATGTTTTAGGACTAGATTTC
>Ga0153936_100369_pt1 | contig 12536 bp, 10 predicted proteins | sample TSNJ020MetaG_FD_102272 | JGI IMG/M metagenome (GOLD analysis project Ga0153936, IMG submission 102272) | Attine ant fungus gardens microbial communities from New Jersey, USA - TSNJ020 MetaG | ecosystem: Host-associated > Fungi > Mycelium > Unclassified | place: USA: New Jersey, Wharton State... | reverse complement strand
GTCAACCAGGATTGTAATACCAGGGAGCCTGGCGCAGTGTTCTGCAAAAGCCAGTTTAATTTTGATGACATAGATTCACCATAAGTGAAACAATATAAATAAAATTAAACTACCAGGTTGATAATCTGTCAATACTCAACTCAAGTACTCAGATTTTCTGGGAAGTCTAAGATGGGGCAAATCAACCATCTATTCTGCATAGTCAATTCAGGGAGGGAAACGGGCGCCTGTCGCGGCTGCTGGCCGACGTGATGGCCGTTCAGGGAGGATACAAACCGCTGATTATCAAAGCTGGGAGCAGAAAAAAAACCAGTATATATCGGCTATTCATGCAGGTATATCAATGAACTATGAGCCGATGAAACACTGGGTCAGAGAAGCATTAAGAATGGGATTAAACCGCAAGACGTAAATGAGCGAACTTTTTGCGAGTCGCTTCAAGGGAAGCTTCGATCTTCGCGGAGGACTGCCCCGTTTCAACAGCCGTAGATGTTGCTACTGAGCGAACGATGTCGGCACGAGATGGCTTTACGTAGGTTGCCTGCGTTTTTTTGTTGTTGCTCATAATTACTCCTGAAAAGCAGAATCTGGGCTGAAAGACATCGTTCAAACAGTATACCAAAATTTCTACGCAAATTCACATCAAGCCCCCGTCAAAGACTCACTCATCGGCCAAGCCCTTTAAGTAGTACATCAAGTATGAAACGGTTAGCTAAACGGGCAATATCCTTATCAGACAGGTAAGCAACTGAATGTTTCTCAAACGCCCCCATGCTTTCAATGACAGCATTCTGTACGGCCTGAGGATAATCCCCAAGCATGATTTGCTCGATATCGTTATGGCGAAGTTGATCCATTACTGAATCATTTTCGGAAACTTTAGCCGCTACGCCATCAAGCCATACCAGCTTGTCTGCATCGGTCGTTTCTTCGCCAAACAACTCATTTAACTGTTCCAGAATATGCGATAATAGATCTTTGGGTCTTTCAGCAATTGAGCCACCGACGCTGGTGATCCCTTTAAGTCCTTCTCCCCCTTCTTGTAATTTGAGATCCTGAGTACGCTTCTCCCACAACTTATAGTGTGTTAGCTGTACCTGACTGATATCAAGATCGTCATCAAGCCGTTCCTCTCTTAGCAGCGGCAACAAGTGGCGAGAAAAGACATTTAAGCGTTCCAGTTCTTCATCTGCCAGATCGACAATTTGCGAAGCAAATTCGTAAAAGCGGATAAAGCTATTCATATCTTTTTTGAACGTATCCAGCACGTCCTTCGCTTCACGAGCTTGCTTAACACTACGTTCGCAGTTTACTCGCCAAGTTTCATCGCCGCTTTTCTTTGCATCTTCGAGTGTCGATAACGCCCCTCGTAATACATCCATCGCGGAGCGGTAACGATGAGTAAAACGATCTACCGCAGGTTTACAGTACCCCGTTAGCGCTTCAGGACCACGTTTCGGGTCAAAATAAGCATCAGAAAAATTAATCACTTCATGCCATTGCCATATATGCTGTTCATTCAGCTTATGGAAAATGGCATAAACAAGGTTGGGATCGGATACCTGCACCAGTTCGGCATTCTGATAATACTCTTTAAAATCAGCCAGAATATCCTGAGGGTCATTAACAAAATCAAGAACAAATGTGCTGCTTTTCCCCGGATACGTACGATTAAGACGGGATAGTGTCTGAATACAATCCACGCCCTTGAGTTTTTTATCAACGTACATGGCGACCAGTTTGGGCTGGTCAAAGCCTGTCTGGAATTTATTAGCAACCAGCATCACCTGATAATCATCAGTATCGAATGCTTTACGCATATCCCGACCTTGCAGGCCAGGGTTCATCGAGTTTTCCGTGTAGCTTTCGCCCTCATCGACAACTTCACCTGAGAACGCCACCATTGCTGTTAAACGTTTATAGCCTTTTTCCCGCACATAGCTATCAAACGCCTGCTTATATTTTACCGCTTCGAGGCGACTACTGGTTACTACCATCGCTTTCGCTTCGTGATTTAGTAAATGAGCAACATGCTCACGGAAATGCTCAATGATGACCTGTGATTTCTGGGCAATATTGTGAGGGTGTAAGCGAACCCACTTACTCAACTGCGTTTTGGCTTTTTTGCGGTCGACTTCTTTATCTTCGGCATCATGCGCAAGACGATACGCCTGCCCATAGCTGGTGTAATTTTTCAGAACATCCAGAATAAACTCTTCTTCGATCGCCTGTCGCATTGAATACAGATGAAATGGCTTCGGTGTATTGTCATTCGCCAAAGGCATTTCGGGATGAGGCGGTCTACCAAACAGCTCTAACGTCTTGGCTTTAGGCGTGGCAGTAAAGGCAAAATAGCTTATATCAGAGGAACCTCTGCGAGCCTCAAGCGTCGCATTGATAACATCCTGACCATCCATTTCTTCTTCATCTATTTTTTCCGCCATCAGCACTTCGCGAAGCTGTCGAGCAGTCGTTCCCGTCTGACTTGAGTGCGCTTCATCAGCGATAACAGCAAAGCTTCGTCCTTTCAGACCAGTACTTTCCTGAATAGCCTTGAGTACATGCGGGAAAGTCTGGATCGTCACGATGATAATTGCCGTACCAGACGATAAAGCCTCGGTTAGTTGCGAAGACTTACTACCCGACTCACGACTGATTTTACAAACCACACCATCCTGATGTTCAAACTGGTAAATCGTGTCCTGCAATTGACCATCCAACACAGTGCGGTCAGTAATAACGATTACCGAATTAAAAAACTTGTTGCCATCCGGGCGGTACAATGACGCTAACTGATGGGATAACCAAGCTATTGAGTTGGATTTACCGGAACCAGCGCTATGCTGAATAAGGTACTTTTGCCCTGTTCCCTCCACCCGAACTGCATTTAGTAATGACTGAACAACGACCCATTGGTGGTAACGCGGGAAAATCAGGGTTTCCTTGATTTCCTGGTGACCAAGCGCATCATCAACGCGCTTTTGTTCCAGATGCAAATAGCGCCCCAGAATACGCAGCCAGTTATCTGGTTGCAGGATTTCCTGCCATAGATAGGCTGTCGCATACCCCTCTAATGGTTGATCATTACCCGCCCCGCCTTCTGCGGTTCCCCGGTTAAAAGGCAGGAAAAAGGTTTTCTTTCCATCTAGTTTGGTGGTCATCGCCACCTCATACTGATTAACCGCAAAATGGACTAGCGCACCACGTTTGAAGGTCAACAGTGGTTCTGATTTATTTCCGGTTTTTGGCTGGCGGTCATTGATGTATTGTAGTTTTGCCGCATCAAGCGATTGTTTAAACGCCGATTTCAGTTCAAGCGTGGCGACAGGCAACCCATTCAGGAACAATGTCAAATCAATGCGGCCATCATAACCATTGGGCGAATAAATCAGTTCAGGTACTACCCGTAAACGATTAGCGCAATAGCGAGCCAGCAAGTCTGGATTAAGGTCATGATCGGGTTTAAAGGTGCAAAGCTGAAAACGAGCACCGCGATCCGCTAAGGTATGTCTCAGCGTCCACAAGGTTCCTTTAGCCGAAAGATGTCTCTCAACCGCGTTGAGAAAATGTACATCTGTATCTTTTGGATAAATTCCGCAAAACTTGTCCCAGACTTCCGGCTGGGTTTCCTGTACATAAGCAAGCGCATCTTCTGGATAAATCGCCCTTTCACGATCGTAGCCGGATGAGCTTCCAAATAACCAACCACTGGATGATAGTTGCTCAATAATGTGATTCTGGAATAATAGTTCTGCGGATTTAGATACCATATCAGTTCTCTTGATACGCTTGCTCAATCAGTAACTTAGCTTTTGCTAAATCTGCCTGATTATGGACAACCACCTCAATATCACCGGTTCCCCAGTGTCCCAAATTAGTAACATCTCTGACGATATCAGAGATGATCACCTGCTCCGGTTTTAGTTTCAGGTAAAGCTTGACGTGTGGTTCTTTGGCTGTGGGCCATATCACGACGCTTAGAAAATTCTTTATCTTCTGAAATGCAGTATAAAGCAGTAACTCTTTGCGCTGAACCTCATCACCCAAGCTATCGGCAAAATCACAGATATTCTGATAAAGCGCAACCAGTTCAGGGGAAGACTTACCCATACGATAGCATTGAGCATTTTTCTTCTGCTTCGGCACCTGATTCTCTATTGCAACAGGCTGAGGCTTGTGAGTCTCGGTAGCAGCATTCACCAGTTCAAACATCAGGAGATCAGGGTTAAACAGCTTATAGCGGATAAGATTGATATTGCGGTTAATCTGCGCAACGGCATGCTCGTCATATTTGGTAAAATCTGCCGCAATGCAAATCACACGGGCATTGGACCAATCGATATCGTCAGCGACCTGTTTACCAAATTTATCCATCACCAGCCAACGGAACTCGGCCTGATGATCTAATAGCCAGTCCAGATAGAACAACCCCTGATTAATGACGTTCTCGTTACTCTGACGTTTATATTCGATAATCACTGGCGTGTTGTTTTCATCCAGCCCCAATGAGTCAATGCGCCCCTTATGTGTCTTGCCTGTGCTGTATTCTGTCGCCAAAAAACGTACCCCAAGGAAAGCCTCCATATGAGACTCAATCAGCTTTTGCAGATCTTTTTCAATGGCTGCTGATTTGCCCGGCAGTTCAGAGACACCGTTTTTACCATAACGAAAGAGCTGAATATCACTCATGCAGCATCCTTAGCATTGGGTTGCCAGTTGCGTACGTCGATTTTACCGGTTACTGCAGCAGATATCAGGGCGGAGCGGCGTTCTTTGAGATGATGAATTAATTTATGGACAGCATCAAAGAGCCGCTCAAACTCAGCGAGTTGCTTAGACAGAAAATCAATTATCTCCACCTGTTCATTTATTGGTGGAATAGCTATAATCCAAGATTTAATATGTTCTTGTGATACTTTTGCCATTGTCATACTGGAACCACGAGCATCAAGTTTTATTTGATGCCTCATATAGTCAGACAATAGCGCGAAGCATACAAACTGGGCCTTAACTTTTTTATTAGGGCTCAATCTATATACCAAATCACTTAACATAATTTTTCTCTGAGGTTCTTCCTTTACATAGCAAGCGTCAGCAACCAATTCTGGAGTATTTCCACGCGTAACTAACAGGTCACCCTTCTTAATTATATATCTGGCATCAAAATCGGAATCAGCAAAAAGTTTCTTTGATTCTGTTTCATTAAATAAACCTTTTTTAACAGCGCTGATTTTAATAACACCTATATCATTCGATTCAGGAATATTATTATCGGATAAAGGACTACTTCCTTGTTCTATTTTTGAAATAGCGTATCGTAATGGCATCACCCTCCAAGCATTAGGAACTGCGTCAATCCATTGACCACTGACATTTTTAAATTTAACATCTGGATTTATCCCTTTAGTGACTGCATGAGAAATCGCTGCTTGTTGTTTCTCTCTTAATAAATTTACAAGCTGTTCTTGCTTAACTAAAAGCTCGTCGATAAGACTAACTTCTTGCTTAAGAAAATTATATATTTTAATCTGTTCATTACATGGCGGAATTGGCAAATAAATGTTTTTCATTTCAGAGTAATTAGTACTCCAAAGATCAGCCACAATACCTTTCCCATACTTATAATATTCTTCCTGAAACAACTGACTTTTTAATAAAAACTCTACAAAAGGGCCATATATTTTTTTAGGCGTTAAAACAGTATTAATTAGTGATACTGAACCATTCAATCTAGAAAGGCCTGAGGAACCTTTTCTGTCTGAACGGCTGTTAATTACAAAATCCCCACTTAGGACTTTTTTCCTATTATCACCATCATTTGTCTTTGCTGCTGACTCTAATTGAGGCACAATACCATTTTTAGTAACAGAAAGAGGTTTAAAATACCTGTCACTAACTTTTTCTCTTCGCTCAGAGAAAAAACCGCCTAAACGTTTACAATCCCAGTGGACAGGAATGTCACCAAGCCACTCAATCCCAGTAGTTTTATATTCAGAATACGCGTTATACTTCACGAATGAATCTCCGCCAACAAAGCCATAATATCCCTGCTCACCTTGTCCAAATCGCAGTCAATCTCCCTCAATGAACGTGGCGGTTGATATTGATAAAAATGTCGGTTAAAAGGGATTTCATAACCCACTAAACCAATCTGCCCATCATAAGGATCGGTTTTTTCGATATCGATCCACGCATCAGGTATATGGGGTAATACCTCGCGGGTGAAATACGCCTCGACAGATTCACTCAACGGCACATTTTCATAATCACGCAAACTGGTATCAGGTTCTGGCTTACCCTTTGTTTTACAAACCTCAGCATCCTCGTCTGTTTCACTTAAGTGTTTTATCAACAGCTTAAACTGAGCGGCAGAAACTTTCGGTAAGGCTTTTTTGAATTTTTCCCGGCTTAAATATTTATCATCCATTGCATCCAGAGCGGCTAATAACTCTGAATCACCATGTTTCGACCAGTCTTTATCCTCCAGCAACGCTACGCGACGCTCAGGATCGCGAGGATAAAATGCCAGCTTAAGCGGTCTTTCCACCGTAATACGGCGATAGCCAAAATCAGAGGTCTTAAACAGCTTTACATTAGCCGAAGGTTGATAGCGCGTATACTGATTCACAATCTCGTCAATCTGCGCTTCCGTTAACTCTTTACGCTTACTACCAAGAGATTTCCGCATCGGTGCAAATTGCTCTGTGGCATTAATCAGCAGCACCTTGCCCTTACGTTCTTTCGGCTTATGATTGCTGAGTACCCAGATGTAAGTCGCAATCCCGGTGTTGTAGAACATATCGGTCGGCAACGCAACAATAGCATCCAGCAGATCTTGTTCCAACACAAAGCGGCGGATCTCGCTTTCACCACTGCCCGCACCTCCGGTAAAGAGTGGCGAACCGTTAAGAATGATCCCGATACGGCTGTTATCGTTCATCTTACTAATCAGGTGCAGCAGGAACAGCAAAGAACCATCGGATACTCTTGGCAAACCGGGACCAAAACGACCGTCGTAGCCTTTTTTATGCTCGTTGCGAATAACGGTATCAATCTTTTTCCAGTCAACGCCAAACGGTGGGTTTGACAGGCAGTAATCAAAACGTTCATTCCAGAGTTGATCGTCAGAGAGGGTATTACCCAGCTTGATATTGCTGATATCCTGTCCCTTGATCAGCATGTCCGCTTTACAGATAGCGTAAGACTCTGGGTTTAGCTCCTGACCATAAGCCCGAAGGCTGGCACTGGGGTTTATTCCATGCAGGTATTCCATACCGCTGGAAAGGAAGCCGCCTGTCCCGGCAGTAGGATCGTAGATGCGGCGGATAAGTCCCGGTTTAGTCAATGCTGCATCGTCGTCCGCAAACACCAGAGAGGTTGTCAGTCGCACGATATCCCGTGGCGTAAAGTGCTCACCCGCCGTTTCGTTAGAACTTTCTGCAAACCGGCGGATCAAGTCCTCAAATATCAACCCCATATCGTGGTTGCTGACAGAAGAAGGGCTTAAATCAGCCTCGGCAAATTTTTTGGCTACTTTGTAGAGTAAATTGGCATCATCAAGCTGCTGTATAAACTCATAGAATTTAAAGTGTTCGAAGATCTCACGCGCGTCATGGCTGAATGAACGAATGTAACGCTCAAGATTAAGACGTGGCTGTGTTTCCCCCAACTTACTGAGATCCAACGGCGAAGTATTGTAAAAGTGTTGTCCGGAAGCGTGGCGAAGAATTGCATCGGCAGCGTTCTCATCAAGCTTTTCAACCACAGGTAATTTATCAAGTACAGCCTGTTTGGTCGGCGCAAGCACACACTCAAGACGACGAAGAACGGTAAATGGCAGAATCACTCTGCCATACTGAGATTGCTTGAAATCACCACGTAGTAAATCAGCGACGGACCATAAGAAAGCCGCCATTGAAGAAAAATTAGTCATTTTATTACCTCTTGATTTTGCCCTATTGTCCACGTTAAAGCGGAGAGGACAAGAATAAGTGAAAACTGCGAAGTTTTTTCTCTTGTAAGGCTACATACGGGTGACGTGTCGTGGATTACTGGAATCGCCCACATGAACAGAAGTGCTAATGCTTTTTCTCAATCAACAGATATGGATGGGACCAGTCAGTGACCTCCTCATATGAAACAAACCCATCGTGCTCAAGTGCGCAAACTCCCTTATGGCTGGCAACATAATTGTATACAGCCTGACTTTCCAGCCCCTGTAACATCTGCGACAACAGCTTTCGGCGCATCACATCTGACTTCCTGCGTTTACGCGCAGCAACATCTTTATAGGTAATGTTAAACGGTTGCCCTACCGCGTTGGTAACGCATTTACCATAACGGTTGGTCAATGCAGTACTTTCGTAATGATCCAGCAGTAAAGCCAGATCTCGCCGTAAAGGTTTGAGAAGGCGCTTCCAGCGTTTCAGCACTCGCTTTGCTTCTACCTTACCTAGCTCACGATTCAACAAGCGTCTGGTACTGGATTTAAGCGATAGCGTAACGAACCCGGCGTTGAATACGCTGGAGAACCTAGTGCCGCCTGTGCCCTTGTATCAAGACAAGCCGCATTGCTAATGGCTGAGTATCCAGAATACTGGCCTGAAACTATAAGAGGTTTATTAGTCCATACAGCTAAGTGGACTAGCCGTATGCGTGAACGATATAGAACTGAGCTAAGTAGAAGCACAGCAAAATTAGCCAAAGAAACTCTGCTCAGAATGGTTGGTTATGGCGTTCCTGATTTGCAACGAGCAATGCACAGCGCAGAAAATGCTCTGACATTAGTCTCCCAATCAGAAATGACCCCATTTAATCGAACTGGCTCAGGGGATCCCACTCTTAATGAAATGCATCTATTTTCACTTCCTTGGCCTATTGAAGCATTACGCCTGCTACCTCCTGAAACCAATGTCACTTTAAGAATAACGTTATCCTATTTTATTGAACCAAATCCAAGTCAAAAAGGGTTCAGACGACAGTATACTTATCAATCTCACGGCTTAAGATTTGCGGTTATAAGACCTAACCAGTCACTTGATAATTTTAGAGCATCAATAAACCGCAATGCTAATAGTGAGGAGTACAATGGGCCGGAAGGAGATGCATCAGGATGGTCTCTGGGACCTCAGTTGAGAGCTCGAGGTTCCTTACATTCAGATGCCTGGAAAGGTAGCGCTGCGGATTTAGCAGAGATGAATGTTATAGCAGTTTATCCCGTAGGTGGATGGTGGAAATATCGAACTGCACAGGATCGCTACGCTAATCGGATTAGATATAGTTTATTAGTCAGTATTGATGTTCCTGATGAAAATATCGATATATACAGTGAGGTTCAAAATATTGTTAACATTGAAAATCAGGTAGATATAGAAATTTAGTTTTCAACCTGTAGAAGATTTTAGTCTGGCTGGTAAGACGATTTTTCGGATAACTGACTTAGACAGCAATATGCGAGCCAACGTCACGGAACTAAAGAGTTGGTTCGCATTATTATCATTCTTGTTTTACTTGTATAAAGGAATGTAATTCAGTGGATAAAAGATATCAAGTGTTTGTGAGCTCTACTTTTATTGACTTACAAGAAGAACGTAGTAACGTTATACAATCCCTCATGGAAATGGACTGTATCCCTGCGGGGATGGAACTTTTCCCTTCAATTGATGAGGAACAATGGGATTTTATCAAAAAAATCATTGATGATAGTGATTATTACCTTCTTATAATTGGAGGAAGATACGGAACAGTCGCGGATGATGGACTAAGTTTTACCGAGAAAGAGTTCGACTACGCAATATCTAAAGGATTAAAGGTTGTAGTATTGGTTCACGAAGATCCTGGTACCTTGCCTTTATCTAAATCAGAGGCAGACCCGTTGCTTCGTGAAAAACTTCAAAAATTTATAGAAAAAGCATCAACAGGAAGACTCAGGAAAACATGGTCATCCGCAAAAGATCTTCCCGGGCTTGTAGCTTTAAGCCTAAAAAAACTATTAAAGCATACCCTGCAATAGGGTGGGTTAGAGCAGATAAAGTTAGCAACGAATCTACTTTACTCGAATTGAATGAACTAAGAAAAAGAAATGAAGAGCTCTCAGAAAAAGTGAGACATTTAGAAAATCGTCCTGATTATAAGCAACCAGAAAACCTTGCCTCCCTGAATGATACATATGAACTATCTTATGAAATTAGTACAGTTGGCTGGGGATATGATCTTGATAGAGAAGAACATAAGTCGCTAAAGATTAAATGGTCTAATTTATTCTCTATTATCAGTCCATTCTTAACAACTGAGGCTACTGATAATGAAGTATATGAGATTTTAAAAAACCACATAGAAAAAGTTGCAGCACATTCATACGATCATACAACTATAGATCCTCAAGAGTTAAAAACTATCTACTTGCAATTTAAAGCATTAGATCTCCTGGAACATAATAATGTGGACTGGAAATTATCGTCTAAGGGAATGGAACTAATGATGCAACTTCGTACAGTCAAATGTAACAGTTAAATTCATAATATATTTTATATGGAACCCATTGTATTTATTGAACTGGAAGTAATATGTTTAGTAAAATATCATCGAAGCTTATCAAAATGATTGCCGTAGTTCTAAAATTAACGATATAATGGGAGTCCTCTTAAACTAGATATGTGGTGAAAAAATGATTCGTGATAATTTTGACTATACGGTTCTTATTGATTCACAAAAACATTATAATATAATCTGCAACTCTCAACCTAGAGTATATAAAGCATTAAAACGTTTAAGTGAGACAACAAAAATAGTCCCTTCTGGGAGAACAAATTTATTCAAATCGCTTCTTCATGAAATGGTTTTTTACTTCAAAGTAAATGATCCTAAATTTGATAAACATCTAGGTATTACAAGGGTCCATAAAGTAGATAAAGTAAAAGCATTAGAGTTACAGAAAATATATTTCACTATTTTCCATCCTGACGCACATATAGGAGAGGAAGAAAGCAATGATGATGATAGGATAAATTACAATGAAGTAATGTCAGATATAGCCAATACATTCTCACGCGTATGTGGAGGTTTGAAATGACTACAAATCTTCCTTCTGCAAATTTTTATACTCTAGATGATCTAAATCTTGACCTTCGGAATCAGGTTGTAGATTTCAATAATGTGGTTCTAAATCAACTAACGAGATCAACTCTCACTAGAATAAAAAATTCATTTACTAGAGCAATGTTTGTTTTTGCGAATGGTTCTTGCTTTGTCCATGTTTCGGAGTTAGGAAACTTACTCAGAACAGGAAATGGTGCTCATAACTATCTTTGGCAAAATGGTATACCTGGATATTCATCCTCTTCAGATCCATATAACATAGGTAACAATATATATATATCCGGTCCAGATTTTTGCGGTTTACTTGATGCCAGAATAATGACTACTAGTGGAACACAGAATATTTACTTAAGGTATGTAAGAAGTGTTTACCAAGCAATCACCTCTTCAGAGCAGCTGACTCACCTCAGGACTATATTTACTAACACGATTGATAATCGTCGCTCTCAATTAAAACATGATCGAATGAACGCTTATTCCATCACCCAGTGCGAATTTAGTGGCGAATATATTCAAGATACTGAAGATGTTGTCTTTGCTCATATTGACAGTGTAGCCACCTCACCTTTGCGTGCCCTAGATATAAATAACGGCGTTATTATCTTGAAAGAGATTCATGATGATCTAACCCGTTTATGTATACATGATTTTGCCGGTATGTATGATTTCTGCATTGAGAATAATCTAGATACTGACTGGGCTTTCTACTGTGAGCCTTAATTCACTTTAAATTTACGGGAATAATTTACTCCATTATTCCCCAGTAAGACTGCTATATTTAAAGCCCAGCTACGGTAAAGGGTTTTTGTAAATTTTCACTCGGCAATTGCAGTGAAATGCATGCTGTTATCCATTACCAACTTATAATTTCTGATATAGCCTATTGAGCATTAGAGTTTATTAATTGTGGATAATTTTCAGCTAAGTAAATAACTCTCTTTAATGCTTTTTCTCAATCAAAAGATATGGATGGGCCCATTCAGTAACCTCCTCATATGAAACAAACCCATCGTGCTCCAGTGCACAAACGCCCTTATGACTGACAACGTAATCGTATACCGCCCGGCTTTCCAGTCCCTGTAATGTAAATAGACCCGTTTAGTTCCAGGCATTTTTTGAGATCCCGGCCAAATGATTGTGTTGCCGATATTCCTCCGGCGTCATATTGTTCAGTGATTCATGCGGGCGTTCACAGTTATATTCTGACACCCACCTTTCCGTGATTTCCCGCACTTCATTCAGCGTTCTGAACAGATAAAAATCGAGTATTTCTGTACGGTATGTTCGGTTAAAGCGCTCAATAAAAGCGTTCTGCATCGGCTTACCCGGCTGAATAAATTCCAGTTTTACTGCATGTTGCTCTGCCCATTCAGCCAGTGCAAGTGAGATAAATTCCGGACCATTATCCATGCGTAGCATGACAGGATAGCCGCGATTTG
>Ga0153936_100364_pt1 | contig 12620 bp, 6 predicted proteins | sample TSNJ020MetaG_FD_102272 | JGI IMG/M metagenome (GOLD analysis project Ga0153936, IMG submission 102272) | Attine ant fungus gardens microbial communities from New Jersey, USA - TSNJ020 MetaG | ecosystem: Host-associated > Fungi > Mycelium > Unclassified | place: USA: New Jersey, Wharton State... | reverse complement strand
CGCAGGCCTGGCTCGGCAAATCCCTGTTTGATTATCAGAGACTCCGGATTAATGGTCGCCAGGAAGTCTTCAGCCGCCCCAGGATTTGGGACGCTAAACAGGCGGTCATAAACGCGGATTTCAACCGGCAGGGCATGGGCTGCGCTGACCCAGTGAATCACGCCTTTGACTTTGCGGCCATCCTGCGGGTCTTTATTCAGGGTTTCCGGGTCAAAGGAGCAGTAGATAGCCAGAATATTGCCCTGGTCATCTTTCTCAACGCGCTCAGCTTTAATCACATACGCATTGCGCAGACGCACTTCTTTACCCAGTACCAGCCGTTTATATTGCTTGTTCGCTTCTTCGCGGAAATCGGCCCGATCGATATAAATCTCGCCGCTGAATGGCACTTCACGGGTGCCCATTTCCGGTTTGTTCGGATGGTTTGGCATGGTAAGAATCACCTCACCCTGCGGGAAACCTTCAATAATCAGTTTAACCGGGTCTAAGACTGCCATAGCACGCGGCGCATTTTCATTGAGGTCATCACGAATACAGGACTCCAGAGCCGCCATTTCGACGGTGTTGTCCTGTTTGGTGACGCCGATACGTTTACAGAATTCACGAATAGAGGCGGCGGTATAGCCACGACGACGCAAACCAGAGATAGTCGGCATGCGTGGGTCATCCCAGCCTTCAACAATTTTCTCGGTGACCAACAGGTTCAACTTACGTTTAGACATGATGGCGTATTCGAGATTGAGGCGGGAGAACTCATACTGACGCGGATGGGCTTCAATCGTAATGTTATCCAGTACCCAGTCATACAGGCGACGGTTGTCCTGGAACTCAAGCGTACATAAGGAGTGCGTAATACCTTCCAGCGCATCGGAAATGCAGTGGGTGAAATCATACATCGGGTAGATGCACCATTTGCTACCGGTCTGGTGGTGGTCGGCAAATTTCACACGGTAAATAACCGGATCGCGCATGACGATAAATGGCGAAGCCATATCGATTTTTGCCCGCAGGCAGGCGCTGCCTTCGGCAAATTCACCGTTACGCATTTTTTCAAACAGCGCCAGGTTCTCTTCGACACTACGGTCGCGGAACGGGCTATTTTTACCCGGACTGGTTAGGGTGCCGCGGTATTCACGAATTTGCTCAGGGCTGAGTTCATCGACATAGGCCAGCCCTTTATTAATCAATTCGACCGCATAACCAAACAGCTTATCGAAATAATCTGATGAGTAGCGAACATCGCCTGACCAGTGAAAACCTAACCACTCAACATCTTGTTTGATTGACTCAACATATTCGATGTCTTCTTTAACCGGGTTAGTATCATCGAAACGTAAGTTGCATTTTCCCTGATAGTCCTGAGCAATGCCAAAGTTCAGGCAAATAGACTTGGCATGGCCAATGTGCAAATAGCCATTAGGTTCTGGCGGAAAACGGGTGCAAATCGTCGAATGTTTACCATCGGCCAGGTCTTCGTCGATAATCTGACGAATAAAATTTGTTGGGCGGGCTTCAGCCTCACTCATCGCGGATTCCTCAAAGCGTATTCTTTCGTTAACTACATATGATCTTATAACCGACAACCGGAAACAACCCTTAGTTGTATAAATTAAGGTTATCCCAGCGCAGAACGGTGCTGCTGAATATAAAAACGGCAAAAGCGCTCATCGCGCTGGAGTCCGCGTCGCCCGGCAGGACCAATTTTTTCCCTACTGGCTATCCAGCATAGCAATAAAACTGCCTCATCACTGTGCGGTCATAAACCCGGGGCTTAAAATAGCCCCCTTAGCCCCTCGCCTGCGACATGGGTGGGAGATGCCCGTCGGTGACGCGATGACGGGTTACTCGCACCCCCGCCGCTACTTTGCTGTCTGCTTTCAAGCCTTGCGGCATCAGTTATGCCGTGCAGGCGAGCCTGAAACCGGCGGTATACAGGAGTGGGGCTTTCAGGGGTAAGTCCTGTCCGGCAAGGGATAAACACGCAAAATAAAACGGCTGGCACCAGGCCAGCCGTTTTTATCAGCTTAAGCAATGAACCACGATTATTTTGCTTTGACCTCATAAAGTGGCGTTTCACCGGCCACTACTTCGCTGCCTGGGGGGATCACCAGACCGGCAAAATCATCAATATTGCTCACCACGACCGGGCTAATCATTGACCGGGCATTGGCATTCAGGAAATCAAGATCCAGTTCCAGTACCGGTTGACCCGCGACCACTTCAGCCCCTTCTTCCACCAGCCGTTTAAAGCCCTGGCCATTTAATGCCACCGTATCAATGCCGATATGGACGACAATTTCAGCGCCTTTTTCCGTCTCCAGACAAAAGGCATGGTTCGTGTTGAAGATTTTAACAATGGTTCCCGCCGCAGGCGACACCACGGTTTTACCCCTGGGTTTAATGGCGACGCCATCGCCGACCGCTTTACTGGCAAAGGCTTCATCCGGCACGCTGTCCAGAGCAACCACTTCACCGGTAATGGGTGCAACCAGGCTAACCGCCGTGACACCTTCACCCCTGGCGGCCGGTTTGGCGGCGGGGGCCGGGGCAGATGCCTGAGCGGCAGGCGCCGGGGCGGCATCAACATGACCGGTGGTTTTCATGGCATTGGCAATTTTCTCTGCCGCAAAGCCAACAATAATCTGCACGCTGGTTTTATTCAGACGAATAACCCCCGTGGCGCCCAGGCGTTTGGCCAGCGTATCATTGACTAATGAAGAGTCTTTTACCGTCAGACGTAAACGGGTAATACAGGCATCAATATTGGTCAGGTTGTCAGAGCCACCGACGGCGGCGATATATTGGCGAGCCAGACCGGCGGAATTGTCCTTACCATCCTGCTCACTGAGGTTAACGTCCTGTCCATCTTCTTCCTGACCGGCTACCGCTAATTCGCGTCCCGGAGTTAACAGGTTGAATTTCTTGATAACGAAACGGAAGACAACATAGTAAATCACAAAGAAGGCGATACCCTGCGGGATAAGCATCCACCAGTGTGTTGCCAGCGGGTTACGGGAAGAGAGCACCATGTCCACCAGCCCGGCCGAGAAGCCAAAACCGGCAATCCAGTGCATACTGGCGGCGATAAAGACTGAAATACCGGTCAGCAGGGCGTGAATGACATACAGTACCGGCGCAACAAACATAAAGGAGAATTCAAGCGGCTCGGTAATGCCGGTGAAGAAGGCGGCAAAGGCAGCAGCCAGCATAATACCACCGACTTTTGCTTTGTTTTCCGGACGGGCGCAGTGATAAATCGCCAGCGCTGCTCCCGGTAAGCCAAACATCATTATCGGGAAGAAGCCTGCCTGATAACGTCCGGTAATGCCAGGAATCGCTTTACCGGCTTCAATGGACTGTCCGCCCCCGAGGAAGTTTGGAATATCATTGATACCGGCAACGTCAAACCAGAATACCGAGTTGAGTGCATGATGCAGACCAACGGGGATCAGTAAACGGTTAAAGAAGGCATAGATACCGGCGCCAACCGATCCCATTTTCTGAATTTGCTCACCAAAGCTCACCAGCCCATCAAAAATCACCGGCCAGATATACATCATGATAAAGGCAACCAGAATCATGACAAAGGAGGTGAGGATCGGCACTAAACGACGGCCGCTAAAGAATGAGAGCGCTTTAGGCAGCTCAACACCGCTGTAGCGGTTGTAAAGCTCAGCCGAGATAATACCGACTAAGATACCCACAAATTGGTTATTGATTTTACCAAATGCCGCCGGCACTTGATCTGCCGGAATTTTTTGGATCATTTCTACCGCAGCCGGGGAACACAGCGTTGTGATGACCAGGAAACCAACGAACCCGGTCAATGCCGCAGCACCGTCTTTATCTTTTGACATACCGTAAGCGACACCAATCGCAAACAGCATGGACATGTTATCAATAATAGCGGAACCAGATTTTATGAAGAGTGCCGCTAAGGCGTTATCTCCCCCCCAGGCAACCGGGTCAATCCAGTAACCAACCCCCATCAATACCGCCGCGGCGGGTAATGTTGCCACAGGCACCATTAGCGCGCGTCCAACGCGTTGTAAATAACCTAGAATACTCACCTTTATTCCCCCTATGAGATCACGCTTAACGCTCGCTCAAAACCGTCTTTTTTATTGTGTGCCAACCTGAGATGCTTGCCGACATATAACATACATTTCGCAGTGTGAAAAAAATTAATTCGTATCGCAAATTAAATAGCTATGGTTTGTGAGTTAAATCACCAAAAATCGCTGACATCCTCTCCCTTCACTGGCTATCAATCAAAACTTATTTTATGATTAAAAAAATCGAAAAACGCGAATTATCCCAGTTCAGTGCAATCGGCGTATCTTATGAGCACTGGCTGAATCCGCTTCTATAATTTCTCTTTGACGCTTAATCCTTCGAGGTGAACGATGAGACTTATCCCCCTGACAAACCCGGCACAAGTTGGAAAATGGGCTGCCCGCCATATTGTTAATCGCATCAATGCATTCCAGCCAACCGCCGACCGCCCTTTTGTTTTGGGCCTGCCCACCGGCGGTACGCCGCTGGAAGCTTACAAAGCACTGATTGAAATGCATAAATCAGGCCAGGTTAGCTTCAGGCATGTTGTTACTTTCAATATGGATGAATATGTCGGCCTGCCGAAAGACCATCCGGAAAGCTACCACACCTTTATGCATCGTAACTTTTTTGACCATGTTGATATCCCCGCTGAAAACATCAACCTGCTCAATGGCAATGCCGAAGATGTCGACGCCGAATGCCGCCGCTATGAAGAAAAAATTCGCTCCTACGGCAAAATTAATCTGTTTATGGGTGGCGTCGGTAACGATGGTCATATCGCCTTTAACGAGCCGGCTTCTTCGCTTGCCTCAAGAACACGGATTAAAACCCTGACCCATGAAACCCGCGTTGCCAATTCGCGCTTCTTTGACGGCGATGTTTCTCAGGTGCCTAAATACGCGCTGACCGTTGGCGTCGGTACCCTGCTGGATGCCGAAGAAATTATGATTCTGGTGCTGGGGAGTGTGAAAGCCCAGGCGTTGCAGGCGGCAGTTGAAGGGAATGTCAATCATATGTGGACTATTAGCTGTCTGCAGTTGCATCCTAAGGCCATCATTGTCTGTGATGAACCTTCTACCATGGAATTAAAAGTCAAGACACTGAAATATTTCAATGAATTAGAAGCTGAAAACATTAAATCGCTCTAAGCACTTTTTTACCGGGATAAACTATGTATGCATTAACCCACGGCCGTATTTTTACCGGTCATGATATTTTAGAGGATCACGCTGTCATTATCGCCGATGGCCTGATTGAACGTATCTGCCCTGTTGATCTGCTACCGGCAGGGATCGAAACACGCGACGTGGGTGGAGCCATCATAGCCCCCGGTTTTATTGACGTGCAATTAAATGGCTGCGGCGGCGTGCAGTTTAATGACACCGCCGAGGCCGTTTCGGTTGAAACCCTGAACATCATGCAAAAAGCCAATGAGCACTCGGGTTGCACCAGCTTTTTGCCGACGCTAATTACCTGTAGCGATGAGCTGATGATGCAGGGTGTGCATGTCATGCGCGAATACCTCGCCTCGCATGCCAACCAGGCATTGGGCTTACACCTTGAAGGCCCGTGGCTGAACATGATTAAGAAAGGCACGCATAACCCGGAATATATCCGTAAACCGCAAGCCCATCTTGTCGACTTTCTTTGCCAGAATGCCGATGTTATTACCAAAATAACTCTGGCTCCTGAACAGGTAGAGCCTGAGGTCATTCGTCGGTTAGTGGCCGCCGGTATTGTGGTATCAGCCGGGCACTCAAATGCGACGCTTAAACAAGCGAAAGCCGGTTTCCGCCAGGGAATTAGCTTTGCGACCCATCTGTTTAACGCCATGCCTTATATTTCCGGACGTGAACCCGGGCTGACCGGCGCCATTTTAGATGAGCCGGATATCTATTGCGGTATTATTGCCGACGGATTACACGTCGATTATGCCAATATTCGCAATGCAAAACGGCTGAAAGGCGATAAACTTTGCCTGGTGACCGATGCGACGGCACCCGCTGGCGCTCATATTGATCAATTCGTTTTCGCCGGTAAAACAATATACTATCGTGACGGTCTCTGTGTAGATGAACAGGGAACGCTAAGTGGTTCTGCCCTCACCATGATTGAAGGGGTCCGTAATCTGGTTAATCATGTGGGCATCCCACTGGATGAAGCCCTGCGGATGGCAACACTCTATCCTGCCCGGGCAATAGGCGTGGAAAAACGTTTAGGTTCTCTTCAGGCTGGCTATGTGGCTAACCTGAGCGTTTTTACTCACGATTACCGAATTATCAAGACTATCGTTAATGGAAACGAGGTCGTTACTGAGTAAATTGAATGGTTACTGGCGGACAAGCGCAAATTGGCAATGTTGATCTGGTCAAACAGTTAAATAGCGCGGCGGTGTATCGACTTATCGATCAACACGGCCCTATTTCACGTATACAAATTGCCGAACAGAGCCAGCTTGCCCCCGCCAGTGTCACAAAAATCACCCGGCAGATGATTGAGCGCGGCCTGATTAAAGAAGTCGATCAGCAGGCCTCGACCGGCGGTCGCCGCGCCATTTCCATCGTCACTGAGACTCGCCTTTTCCAGGCGATTGGCATTCGCCTGGGTCGGCATGATGCCACCATCACCCTGTTTGATCTTAGCGCTAAGCCACTGGCTGAGGATCATTACGCCTTACCTGAGCGTACCCAGGAAGCGCTGGAACATGCGCTGCTCCAGGCCATTTCACGCTTTATAGAGAGCCACGCCCGTAAAATTCGCGAGCTCATTGCCATTTCCATTATTCTGCCTGGGCTGGTTGACCCGGAGAGCGGCGTTATCCGCTATATGCCGCATATCGCCGTCCATGACTGGCCGTTGTCTGAGCGGCTGACTGAGAATTATCATGTTCCCTGCTTTGTCGGTCACGATATCCGCAGCCTGGCGCTGGCTGAGCATTATTTTGGTGCAACCCGTGACTGTGAAGATGCCATTCTGGTGCGTGTTCACCGGGGAACCGGGGCCGGTATTCTGTCTAATGGACGTATTTTTCTTGGTCGTAATGGGAACGTGGGCGAGATAGGCCATATCCAGGTTGACCCGCTGGGTGAGCGTTGCCACTGCGGCAACTTCGGTTGTCTGGAAACCATAGCCGGTAATGCCGCCATAGAGCAGCGGGTACGTCATCTGCTCACTCAGGGCTATAAGAGCCGCCTGACCCTTAATGATTGTACAATTGACAGTATCTGCAAAGCGGCAAATAAAGGGGATGTCCTGGCCTGTGAAGTGCTGGAGTATGTCGGCCGTCATTTAGGCAAGGCCATTTCAATTGCCATTAACTTATTTAATCCACAAAAAATTGTGTTAGCCGGCGAGATAACCCAGGCTGAAAAGGTTCTGTTACCCGCCATTGCCCAGTGCATTAATGCCCAGGTCCTGAATGCGTTTCGAGTCAATCTCCCGGTGGTCTGTTCCCGGCTTGATGACCGTTCAGCCATTGGCGCGTTTGCCCTGGTTAAACGAGCTATGCTAAACGGCATGTTGCTGCAACGCTTACTTGAGAGCGAATAACCCTATATTCCGGAATGTTACGCTATGGTTTCGTTCTGGATTTCCATGAGCAAATAATCAATGAGCACAATTAAAAACGTAATTTGTGATATTGACGGCGTGTTGATGCATGACAATGTCGCCGTACCCGGTGCAAAAGAGTTCCTGTCAGGCATTCTGGACAAGGGTTTTCCGCTGCTGATGTTAACGAACTACCCTTCGCAAACCGGCCAGGATTTGGCCAATCGCTTTGCCGCAGCGGGTATTGATGTCCCCGATAGCATGTTCTACACCTCGGCGATGGCAACCGCAGACTTTTTGCGTCGTCAGGAAGGTAAAAAAGCCTATGTGGTGGGTGAAGGGGCCTTAATCCACGAACTGTATAAAGCCGGGTTTACCATTACTGATATTAACCCCGACTTTGTTATTGTCGGTGAAACCCGTTCATACAACTGGGAAATGATGTATAAAGCGGCCTACTTCGTTGCCAATGGCGCACGTTTTATTGCCACCAACCCCGATACCCATGGCCACGGATTTTCCCCTGCCTGCGGCGCGCTGTGTGCCGGTATTGAGAAAATCTCGGGCCGTCAGCCATTTTATGTGGGTAAACCGAGCCCATGGATAATCCGCGCGGCACTGAATAAGATTCAGGCCCACTCCGAAGAGACGGTCATTGTCGGGGATAATCTTCGCACCGATATTCTGGCCGGATTCCAGGCCGGGCTGGAAACCATTCTTGTGCTGTCCGGGGTATCAACCCTTGACGATATTGACGCGATGCCTTTCCGTCCGAGCTGGGTTTTCCCTTCTGTCGCAGAGATTGACATTATTTAGGCATTCCCATCAACGCCGGCTCCCCGGCGTTGACGCGCTACGCGGCTTTCTGGCTGGCTGCTTAGCTGCCCCGCTTACCCCTGATATTTTCACCCATGCCCCGGCTTAGCAGGCCATGCCTGCCGCCGCTACGGATTAAGGTCAGCGATTAACGATAATCGACTCACCCGGCGCTAAAAATGCAGATCCGTTAATTTTACCCGCCAAAAGGACGCTTTTTTTCATTAATTAACAGCCCCACTCAATCATTTTTCAATCATGGCGAAAAAACCTTGCATTTACATCATCAATTGCGCATTTTTATTGATAAATGACGTGGAAAATAACGTATTTATTAAACAATCGTTAAACACCATCTACACTGTTTTATCGCTAAGACAAGTTTTACGGAGATGCATTATGTGTTCAATTTTTGGCGTGCTGGATATTAAAACCGATAGCGTTGAGCTGCGTAAAAAAGCCCTTGAGTTATCGCGTTTGATGCGCCATCGCGGTCCGGACTGGTCCGGTGTTTATGACAGTAAGAAAGCGATTCTGGTTCATGAACGCTTATCGATTGTGGATATCAATGCCGGTGCCCAGCCGCTTTATAACCAGGCGAAAACCCATGTGCTGGCGGTAAACGGCGAAATTTATAACCACCAGGCTATTCGTGCCGAGTATGCTGACCGCTATGCTTTCCAGACCGGTTCTGACTGTGAGGTTATCCTTGCTCTTTATCAGGAAAAAGGCGCGGCATTTCTCGACGAACTGCAGGGCATGTTTGCCTTTATCCTTTATGACAGTGAAAAAGATGCCTACCTGATTGGCCGCGACCATATCGGTATTATCCCGCTTTATATGGGCCATGATGAGCACGGCAACTTTTATGTGGCCTCAGAAATGAAAGCGCTGGTGCCGGTATGCCGTACCATCAGTGAATTCCCGGCAGGCAGCTACCTGTGGAGTCAGGATGGTGAAATTCGCAGCTACTACCAGCGGGACTGGTTTGACTATGATGCGGTTAAAGATAACGTCACCGATGCCAACCAGTTACGTCAATCTTTAGAAGAAGCGGTGAAAAGCCACCTGATGTCAGATGTGCCTTATGGCGTACTGCTTTCCGGTGGTCTGGACTCTTCGGTTATCTCTGCTATTACCAAAAAATATGCCGCGCGCCGGGTTGAAGATGACGAGCAGAGCGAAGCCTGGTGGCCGCAGCTGCACTCTTTCGCCGTGGGTCTGGCCGGTTCCCCTGATCTGAAAGCCGCCCAGCAAGTGGCTAACCATTTGGGCACCGTCCACCATGAAATTCACTTCACCGTACAGGAAGGCCTGGATGCCATTCGCGATGTGATTTATCACATCGAAACTTATGATGTGACCACGATCCGTGCCTCAACCCCGATGTATCTGATGTCGCGTAAAATTAAAGCGATGGGCATTAAGATGGTGTTGTCGGGTGAAGGCTCTGATGAAGTGTTTGGCGGCTATCTCTACTTCCATAAAGCGCCGAATGCAAAAGAGTTACATGAAGAGACCGTCCGTAAGCTGCAGGCGCTGCATATGTTTGACTGCGCCCGGGCAAACAAAGCCATGTCTGCCTGGGGGGTTGAGGCACGCGTTCCATTCCTGGATAAGAACTTCCTTGATGTAGCGATGCGTATTAACCCGCAGGATAAAATGTGCGGGAACGGTAAAATGGAAAAACACATTCTGCGTGAATGCTTTGAGTCCTATTTACCCGCCAGCGTGGTCTGGCGGCAAAAAGAGCAGTTCTCTGACGGCGTAGGCTATAGCTGGATTGATACGCTTAAAGAAGTGGCGGCAGCTCAGATAACCGACCAGCAATTAGCCACCGCCAGCTATCGCTTCCCGTACAATACGCCGGTATCAAAAGAAGCCTATCTGTATCGTGAGATTTTTGAAGAGTTATTCCCACTGGCGGATGCGGCGAAGTGCGTACCGGGTGGCCCGTCGGTTGCCTGCTCCTCAGCCAAGGCTATCGAGTGGGATGAGTCATTCAAAGCCATGAACGATCCATCAGGTCGTGCTGTGGGTGTGCATCAGTCTGCCTACTAAAGCTTAAAGGATAATCCCGGGCTTATCCTGCGCCTGTCCTGTTGCCCGGGAAACATTATTTGTACCAGGGATGCCATCAGTGGGGTGATGGCATCCTGTTTTTCACACCACCCCTGTCGTTTTTTGTTCGCTATTTACCTGAATACAGAAACAATCACCGTTTAACTGTTGATAATTTCATCAAGCTGTTCGCAAGTCAGGCAAATGGACATTTTCAGCCGTCTTTCAGGAAAAAATGTGTTGACGCCCTACCACCAACTTAGCATAATGCGCCCCGCAACGCCGATAAGGTAATGCGTAATGAGATGGCTACGTAGCTCAGCTGGTTAGAGCACATCACTCATAATGATGGGGTCACAGGTTCGAATCCCGTCGTAGCCACCATAATTGCGGGAGTGGCGAAATTGGTAGACGCACCAGATTTAGGTTCTGGCGCCGCAAGGTGTGCGAGTTCAAGTCTCGCCTCCCGCACCATTTACTCGTTAGCGTTGTACGGATGGGGTATCGCCAAGCGGTAAGGCACCGGTTTTTGATACCGGCATTCCCTGGTTCGAATCCAGGTACCCCAGCCATCTTCATTGTTATTAAGCACTAAGACTTCTCCATGATTGGGGTATCGCCAAGCGGTAAGGCACCGGTTTTTGATACCGGCATTCCCTGGTTCGAATCCAGGTACCCCAGCCAGTCTTATGCCAGAATATAGATGAATTGGCTACGTAGCTCAGCTGGTTAGAGCACATCACTCATAATGATGGGGTCACAGGTTCGAATCCCGTCGTAGCCACCATTTCTGTAGTACAATACAGTATCCTTGATTGGGGTATCGCCAAGCGGTAAGGCACCGGATTCTGATTCCGGCATTCCGAGGTTCGAATCCTCGTACCCCAGCCACCTTTCATATGTTTGCCTTTGCGAGCATATCTGTTGGGGTATCGCCAAGCGGTAAGGCACCGGATTCTGATTCCGGCATTCCGAGGTTCGAATCCTCGTACCCCAGCCAAATTACAAAAGCCTGCATTGCAGGCTTTTTTTGTTTCTGACAACCTGAAAAACGTCTTTGCCTCAGGCTATTGCCAACTTGCCGAACATCAACGCCCTGCGTTACTGGTGAGCGGTATCAATGGCCGCCCTTCCCTCAGCATGCCGGCTAGCACCGTGATTTCTGCGCCGCGGCAGCCAGTGCACGCGCCAGCACCTGGTAAATACGCTCATCCGTCGATTGCGCCACGTTAAACCGTAAAAAATCACCGGCGCTCAGAGACTGACTAAAGGAATTTCCTGGCGCAAGTACCACTCCCTCACTCAGGCAGAAACGGGCAATGGTTGCCGCATCCTGTCCTGCGGGTAAACGACACCATAGGAACATCCCGGCTGTTGGCACCAGCCAGGGTTTGATCCCCAGCCGCGCTAAGCGGGTAATGGTTTGGGGCATTAAGTCAGCCAGCCGCTGGCGGATCATTTCCATATGTTTGCGATAGCCGCTGTCCGTCAGGGTCATCAACACCACGTCAGCCGCCAGTCGGCCGCCGCCGAATGTGGTCGCAATTTTCAGGTCAGTCAGGCTTTCTATCCAGCTGCCCTGGGCGGCGATATAGCCGCAGCGCAAAGATGCTGACACCGTTTTAGAAAAGCTGCCGATATGAATAACCCGGGAAAGACCATCAAACGCCGAAAGTCTCGCCGCCGGAACAGGTTCAAAATCAGCAAAAATATCATCCTCAACAATGACCAGGTCGCTACCGTCAACAAGTTTGAGCAAGCGATGGGCGCTCACCGGGGAAAGCGTCGCGCCCGTCGGGTTATGAATGCCGGAATTGGTGATATAAAGCCGGGGAGAGTGCTGTGCCAAAGCCCGGGCAAATGCCTCCAGATCCGGTCCATGGCTGGTATAGGGCACACCAATAACCTGAATACGGTGGGCCTTAAGCAGGGCATGGTAATTAAAATAACAGGGATCATCGACGAGTACCCTGTCTCCGGGTTCGAGAAAAAAGCGACAGATAAGATCAATAGCATGCGTCCCCGACTCGGTGAGCAGAATCTGCTCAGGCGTTGCCTCAATCGCCGCCTTTGCCAGGCGCCGGGCCAGCAGCTGGCGTAATGCCGACTCGCCAGACGGCGTGGCGTATTCCGTT
>Ga0153936_100358_pt1 | contig 12696 bp, 8 predicted proteins | sample TSNJ020MetaG_FD_102272 | JGI IMG/M metagenome (GOLD analysis project Ga0153936, IMG submission 102272) | Attine ant fungus gardens microbial communities from New Jersey, USA - TSNJ020 MetaG | ecosystem: Host-associated > Fungi > Mycelium > Unclassified | place: USA: New Jersey, Wharton State... | reverse complement strand
GATCAGACTCGACATGAATTTTGCCATGGTGGGCGGTAATTATCGACTTAACAATGGCAAGGCCAATACCGCTGCCTTCGCTGTGTCGCTGGCGGGCAGGATCAACCCGATAAAAACGGTCGAATAAACGGGGCAAATGCCGGGCTTCAATCGGTTTTCCCGGGTTGGCGACGCATAGTTCAACCCCATTTTCATGCGGACGGAGGCTAACCTTAACCGCCTGCCCAGGCGCGGTATAGCGAATGGCATTGGACAGCAAATTACTAATCACCCGCCGTAACATCGGGCTGTCTCCTTCAACCAGGGCAGCCTGCCCCTCCAGCACCAGGCCCACTTCGCGTTCCTCGGCCCAGGCTTCAAAGAAGTCGAACACTTTTAAGGTTTCAGTCCGCAAGTCGATAGGGGTGCGTTCCAGAATCAGCTTATGGTTATCCGCCTGGGCGAGAAACAGCATATCGCTGACCATTTTCGCCATACGGTGATACTCCTCAAGGCTTGAGTAAAGTACCTCTTCCAGCTCGCTCTGCGATCGGGACTGACTCAGGGCAATCTCGGTTTGCGTCACCAGGTTGGTAATGGGGGTGCGAATTTCATGGGCAATATCCGCTGAAAAATTAGCCTGACGGGTAAAGACATCTTCAATACGTTCCAGCATCTGGTTAAATGAGACCACCAGTTGCTCCAGCTCCACCGGTACTTCCTGAGGATTAAGCCGGACGCCGAGGTCTTCTGAGGTGATATTTTTGATGCTTTTACTTACCTGTCGTAAAGGCTTATTACCCTGATGAACGGCGAACAGGACAATCAAGATAATCAGCAGGCTCATGGCAAAAGCGATACACCACAGGTGATGGCGCAGCTGATTGATATAATGCAAATGAAAATCGATAGACATCGCAATCAGGAAAGTACAAACATCATTTTTGCCATGATAGGGCGAGGCGGTCATCGCCGCGAGGATGCGGTAAGTCATCCTATCTTCATCATTGCCCATGCGAATATGTTCCAGCGGCCGGGTTTCGCTTTCAGTCCATTGAAAGACGGCATCATGGCTCAGGGCTTTGGCAAAATCTGCGGTTTTGAGCACCGGTAACAAATTCGGCCCCGCGGCGGAGCGATACAGGATGCGATTATCGCTATTCAGCATTAAGACTGACACATGGCGATTACTGTCCAGCACCACACCTATTTTCTCAACTTTCTGTTGTTCGGAGTCATCCGGGTTTTGCATGATGCTTTGCAGAGTCAGCTTAATGCGATTCAGATCCTGAATATCCTGATCGGCAAAATGATTTTTAACCGAGCTGATAATCATGCTGGTAAACAGGGCAAAGGCGATAATGGTGGCGAGGCTGATAAAAAAAGTGAGCCTGATTTCCAGTGAAAAAGGGCGTAGCCTTGGCTTAATCCTCATCAGGAACCTCAAGCATATAACCCACTCCGCGCACGGTCTGAATTAACTTATCGGGAAAATCATTGTCTATTTTGGCGCGCAGGCGTTTCACTGCGACATCAATAGCATTGGTATCGCTGTCGAAATTCATATCCCAGACCTGGGAGGCAATCAGTGACCGGGGCAGGGCTTCCCCCTGATGGCGAATAAAAAACTCCAGCAGCGAAAATTCTTTGCTGGTTAAGGTAATCCGCGTATTGCCTCGTCTGACTTTACGCGAAACAAGGTCAACGCTTAAGTCGGCAATCTGAAACTGACTGTCCTGAATCAGGGTGCTACCCCGGCGTAATAGGGTTCTGACCCGGGCCAGCAATTCAGCAAAAGCAAAGGGTTTGACCAGATAATCATCGGCACCTAGCTCGAGGCCTTTTACCCGATGCTCAATACTGCCTAAGGCGGTAAGCAGCAAAATAGGCATCCCTTTTCCGGCGGTACGTAGCATACGGACAATTTCCCATCCGTTAACGTCAGGCAACATAATATCGAGGATAATCAGGTCATAATCATCGGTCATTGCCAGGTGATAGCCGTTAAGCCCGTTGTTAGCCAGGTCGACCACAAAGCCTGACTCGCTTAATCCTTTGCTCAAATACTCTCCGGCTTTAAGCTCATCCTCAACAATTAATATTTTCATTTTTACCCCGTTAGCCTGTGCTCTGCCTGCCATTTTAGTAATCGCTGAGGGGATAGCAATCGCTGTCAGCGAAGATGACAGCTTTGTCATAATCCTGTAACCCTGCAAACAGACTCCCCCTGGTAAGCTGGCCTCATTGTTTTCACCTCTGCCCAATAAATCCGGCAAGACCTGGCGGGATGGCCAATGTTTAAACTTAAAAAACTCGCTGTAAGTACAGTTCTTATCCTGAGCGGGTGCGTTTCATTTGCGCCAGAGTATCAGCAGCCCGACTTACCGGTACCACAACAGTTTTCACTGTCACAAAATCGGCTGATTACCCCGGGCACGACTTTAGCGGATAGCCGCTGGCAGACCTTTTTTGCTCACCCGGCGGTGAGGGCGGTGATTGCCAGTGCTCTGGCCCACAACCCCGACCTCACCCTTGCGGCGCTTAAAGTCGAAGAAGCCCGGGCGCAGCTGCAACTGAGCCAAAGCAATCAACGTCCGCAATTAGATGGCGAGACGGCGCTAACCCGCCAGCAGCGCATCAAAGGTGATGCCGGAAGCGGTAGCACCGTGACCGCCGCTTTAACCGCCAGCTATGAACTGGATTTGTTTGGGCAGTTAAAAAATCTCAGTGAGGCGGATAGACAGAATCTGCTCGCCAGTGAACAGGCGCGGCGCGCGGTGCAAATCGCCCTGATAGCCAATGTTGCGCAAAGCTACTTTAATCAGCAGCTGGCCCTTAACCAATTAGCCATTGCCCGCCAAACCTGGCAAAGCTATCAGCAGTCTTATCATTTTGTTGAACAGCAATTAATTGTCGGCGGCAGTAATTTACTGGCGGTGGAACAGGCGCGCGGAGTTATTGACAGTGCGCAAGCAGATATTGAAAAACGTCAGGGGGAACTGGCCCAGGCGAATAACGCCCTGCAGTTGCTGGTGGGTTATCAGGCCCCGGTCACTGCGGCCAGCCTGAGTCCTGATGATACCCTGCATCAGCTCAGGCTGCCGGCCCATTTATCATCAGCGATCTTGCGTCAGCGTCCCGATATCATGGAGGCGGAGCACCAATTAAAAGCGGCAGATGCCAATATTGGTGCGGCCAGGGCGGCATTTTATCCAGCCATTAGCCTAACCAGCGGGCTGTCTACCACCAGTGATGCCCTCGGCAGTCTGTTTAGTCCCGTCAGCGGTCTGTGGAATTTTATCCCTAAAATAACGATTCCAATTTTTAATGGCTCACGTAATGAATCCAATTTACAGCTGGCCACCATTCGCCAGCAACAGGCTGTAGCGAATTATCAGAAAAAAATTCAGCTGGCGTTTCGTGAAGTCGCCGATGCCTTGTCCCTGCGTGACAGTTTGCAGCAACAGATTAATGCCCGGCAGCGTTATTTAAAATCGTTAGAAATCAGTCGCAGTCGGGCGCAGAGATTATATTCTGCCGGGGCAATCAGTTATATCGAAGTGCTGGATGCAGAGCGTCAATTATTTGCCACTCAGCAAACCATTCTCGATCTTAAATATTCTCAACAGGTTAATGAAATTAATCTCTTCGTTGCCCTTGGCGGCGGCTGGGCAGCGTAATACAGAAAATCACTATAAGGAGTTTGTTATGCGTTATACACTGAGTGCGATTGTTTTAAGCTTTTCTGCGCTGGTAATGATACAGCCAGCGGGAGCGGCGGATAATCATAAAGAAATGAGCCAGATGCAGGATATGTCCAAGATGAAAGAGATGTCCGCAATGGCCATGCCTGCGCAAGCGCAGGGGGACGAGCAAAAGCTGATTAATGGTTCAGGCGTCATTAAACAGATTGATCTGCAAAATAATAAAATTACCATTGCCCACGGCGCAATCCCAGAGATTAACTGGCCGGCGATGGCCATGACCTTTGGTATAGGCCAGCAAGTGCAGAATATTAATGCACTCAAACAAGGCGAGTCAGTTGATTTTTCTTTTGTTCAGCAAGGTAATAACTATACAGTAGAAAAAGTGCTCGCTAAATAAAATCTATAAATTTACCCCATCATTATTATCGTAATTTTGATGGGGCATTCCTTTTTCTATAGCGCATATTAATTGAATTTAGCCGGGGCGATAATGGCTTCTTTAAAATTAAAATACACTGCAACAATGATTAGTGGTCTTATTGCCGGCGGGCTAATTTCAGTTGCGGCTTATCATTATATTATATCCGGCCCAGCGTCCGCCCCTTCCGCATCGGTTCCCGAAAAGCAAGTATTATATTGGTACGACCCGATGAAACCCGACACCAAATTTGACAAACCGGGTAAGTCTCCGTTTATGGACATGGAGTTAGTGCCAAAATATCGCGAACAAGGCGAGGGGGAAGAGAGCCCGGGCATACATATTAATCCGACCCTGGTACAGAATTTAGGACTGAAAACAGAAAAATCAGCCCTGGGTCAGGTGCAATATCAGCTTACCCTGCCGGGAAATATCAATTTCAATGATTATCAGTTTGTCCGGGTTCAGGCGCGGGCGAATGGATTTGTGGAACGGGTTTATCCTTTAGCCATTGGCGACAGTGTCAGCAAAGGTACGCCATTGGTTGATATCACTATCCCTGACTGGGTTGAGGCGCAAAGCGAATATCTGTTACTCACCACCAGCGGCACCGCCAGTCAGATAAACGGGGTTATTGAACGCTTAAGGCTTGCGGGGATGCCTGAGGAAGATATACAGCGCCTGAAAAGCAGCCGTCGCATCCAGACCCATTTCACCCTTAAAGCCCCGATTGATGGGGTGCTGACCGCTTTTGACTTACGCACCGGTATGAATATTACCAAAGAAAACATTGTTGCCCAGATTCAGGGGATAGACCCGATATGGGTAACCGCGGCTATCCCGGAAAATGCGGCAAGCTTACTGAATAAAAATAGCCACTTTAGCCTTTCTGTCCCGGCTTATGCCGGTCAATCCTTTGCCATTAAACGCTGGTCGTTATTGCCCAGCGCCGATGCCACAACCCGCACCTTACAACTGCGCCTTGAAGTCGACAACCCGGCAGGCCTGCTAAAGCCCGGTATGAATGCCACATTAGCCCTGAACAGCGCGACACAGAGCATGGTGCTTATTCCCTCCCAGGCGGTGATTGATACCGGCCATGAACAGCGGGTTATCACCGTCGATGACGCCGGTCATTTTGTGCCGAAACTGATTAAGGTTCTGGCAGAGTCCGGGGGCAAGGCGGGGGTGAGCGGTCTGCATGAGGGGGAGAGCGTGGTGGTCAATGGCCTGTTCCTGATAGATGCCGAAGCCAATATCAACGGGGCGCTGGCCCGTATGCGCCAGGATGCCGGGCCTGATAGCGGCCATGCTGATGCACACCATCAGGAGGGTGAGAAATGATTGAATGGATAATAAGACGTTCGATTGCTAATCGATTTCTGGTGCTGATGGCGGTGCTATTTCTCAGCCTGTGGGGGGTCTGGAGCATTGCCAATACGCCGGTGGATGCCTTGCCAGACCTGTCAGATGTGCAGGTCATTATTAAAACCAGCTACCCAGGTCAGGCGCCACAAATTGTCGAAAATCAGGTGACTTACCCGCTGACGACCACCATGCTCTCCGTGCCTGGTGCCAAAACCGTGCGTGGTTTTTCACAATACGGCGACTCCTATGTCTACGTGATTTTTGCCGATGGCACTGACCAATACTGGGCTCGTTCGCGGGTGATGGAGTATCTCAATCAGGCGCAAAGTAAGCTTCCCGCCGGGGTAACGCCGGAAATAGGGCCTGATGCTAGCGGCGTTGGCTGGGTATTTGAATATGCGCTTGAGGATAAAACCGGTCAGCATAACCTTGCTGAACTGCGCAGTATTCAGGACTGGTTTTTAAAATATGAACTAAAAACCATACCGAATATTTCGGAAGTCGCCTCGGTGGGCGGTATGGTTAAAAGCTATCAGATTCAGTTAGATCCCCTTAAACTGGCGCAATACGGCATTACCCTTGACCAGCTAAAGAATGCGGTGAGTGCCTCAAACCAGGAGGCGGGCGGCGCCTCTATTGAGCTTGCTGAGTCTGAATATCTCGTCCGGGCATCAGGCTATCTGCAGTCCATTGATGACTTTAACCATATTGTTCTCAGCGCCGGAGCCAACGGGGTTCCTGTCTTTTTAAGCGATGTTGCCCGGGTTCAGATTGGACCGGAGATGCGCCGCGGTATTGCCGAGCTTAACGGTGAAGGAGAGGTCGCCGGTGGGGTGATTATTGTTCGCTCGGGTAAGAATGCCCGGGAGGTAATTACCGCGGTAAAAGAGAAGCTGGCAACCCTGCAAAAAAGCCTGCCCTCCGGTGTAAAGGTGGTGACCACCTATGACCGGAGTAAGCTTATCGACCGGGCTATTGATAACCTTAGCCATAAGCTGGTTGAAGAGTTTATTGTGGTGGCGATTGTCTGTGGCCTGTTTCTTTGGCACCTGCGTTCGGCAATGGTGGCGATTATCTCCCTGCCACTCGGGCTATTTATTGCCTTTATCGTGATGCATTTTCAGGGAATGAACGCCAATATTATGTCGCTTGGCGGGATTGCGATAGCGGTGGGAGCGATGGTGGATGCCGCGGTAGTGATGATAGAAAATGCCCATAAGCATCTGGAAGAGTGGGATCATGCCCATCCAGGACAGACCATAGATAACGCCACACGCTGGCAGGTGGTAACCCAGGCATCGGTTGAAGTGGGACCCGCTCTGTTTATTAGCCTGCTGATAATCACCCTATCCTTTATACCGATTTTCACCCTTGAAGGTCAGGAAGGGCGCTTATTTGGGCCGCTGGCCTTTACTAAAACCTATGCAATGGCGGGGGCGGCAGCGCTGGCCATCATGGTTATCCCTATTCTGATGGGCTATTGGATCCGCGGTAAGATCCCGGCAGAAACTCAAAACCCGTTAAATCGCTTTTTGATAAAAATTTACCATCCGCTGTTGCTGCGGGTATTACGTTTCCCGAAAACAACCCTGCTAGTGGCCATGCTGTCGATTCTCACCGTGGTCTGGCCGTTAAGCAAAGTCGGGGGGGAATTCTTACCACAAATTAACGAAGGCGACGTGCTGTATATGCCCTCGACCTTACCGGGTATTTCACCAGAACAGGCCACCATCCTGCTGCAAACCACCGATAAATTGATTAAGTCGGTTCCCGAGGTGGAAACGGTGTTTGGCAAGTCGGGCCGGGCGGAAACGGCCACTGACTCAGCCCCGCTTGAGATGTTTGAAACCACCATTCAGTTAAAACCACAAGATGAATGGCGGCGGGGGATGACCATTGAAAAAATTATCGCTGAACTGGATAAAACCGTTCGTTTACCGGGGCTTGCGAATCTTTGGGTATCGCCAATCCGCAACCGTATCGATATGTTATCCACCGGGATTAAAAGTCCGATTGGCATTAAGGTCTCAGGCCCGGTGCTGGCCGACCTGGATACCACGGCTCAGCAGATTGAAGAGATAGCCAAAACGGTGCCCGGCGTTACCTCGGCGTTAGCCGAACGGCTGGAGGGCGGGCGTTACGTTAATGTTGACATTAATCGTCAACAGGCGGCCCGTTACGGCATGACCATTGAAGATATCCAACGCATTATTGGTGCGGCAGTTGGTGGGGACCAGATTGGTCAGGTCGTTGATGGTGTGGCCCGGTACCCCATCACATTGCGTTATCCGCAGGCCTACCGTGATAGTCCCCAGGCATTAAAACAGCTGCCGATCCTGACGCCGCTTCGCCAGCAAATCACCCTGGGTGACGTGGCCCGGATTAGCATTAGTGCCGGTCCCGGCATGCTTAAAACGGAAAACGCCCGGCCCAGTAACTGGATTTATATTGATGCCAGAGGGCGGGATATGGTGTCGGTAGTGGAAGATATCCAGGCGGCGGTAGCCAGCCGGTTGATCCTTAAGCCCGGGGTCAGTGTGAGCTATTCCGGACAGTTTGAACTGCTTGAGCATGCCAATAAAAAGCTGAAACTGATGATCCCGATGACGGTGATGATTATCTTTGTGCTGCTCTATCTGGCATTTAAACGCTTTGATGAAGCCTTGCTTATCCTGATGAGCCTGCCCTTTGCGCTGGTGGGCGGGGTTTGGTTCCTATACTGGCAGGGGTTTCATATGTCGGTGGCGACCGGGACCGGCTTTATTGCCCTTGCCGGGGTGGCGGCTGAGTTTGGCGTAGTGATGCTGATGTATCTGCGCAATGCCATCCAGGCCGATAGCACCCTTGCCGACTCTCGCACCTTCACCGCAGACCGGCTGGACAATGCCCTCTACCAGGGGGCAGTGCTGCGGGTCAGGCCGAAGGCCATGACCGTCGCGGTGATTATTGCCGGTTTACTGCCGATACTGTGGGGAACCGGAGCCGGTTCGGAAGTTATGAGCCGTATTGCCGCTCCCATGATTGGCGGGATGATAACCGCCCCGTTGCTGTCGCTATTTATTATTCCGGCGGCCTATAAACTGATTTGGCTGCACCGACACAAGCAGCAGAAGCAATCATCGTCAGCCTGACCAACAGGCGGGCGCAGGGGGCCCGCCTTAGGTTATACCGAACCCCGGACTACCAGTTTCCAGTCGAGGATCTCGTTGACTGTTTCTGCTGCCGGGTTTTCTATCCGCTCCAGCAACAGCTGGACACTGCGTATGCCAATCTGGTGCATCGGCTGAGCAACCGTGGTTAACGGTGGGTAGGTTATCTGGCCAAAAGGGACACCATCGAATCCCATAATGGCGACATCTTGCGGGACTTTTAGCCCATGACTGTGGGCATAGTGCATGGCCCCTCCGGCCAGCGAGTCAGAAATGGCAAAGACGGCATCGGGGGGCTCTGGCAGAGTAAACAATTCTGCCATTGCGTTAAAGCCTTGCTGGTATTCCAGACTGTCAACATACACCACGGCTTGCCATTTTTTATCCAGCACCGATCGATAACCGGCTTCGCGTTGTTGTGAATACAAATATCGCAAATCACTGTTTATCATAGCAATGCGCTGATATCCCGCATCAGCCATATAGCTCACTCCGGCGGACGCAGCCTGGAAGTTATCAATGGTGACGGAGGAGGCATTATAACCGGGATAACCTTCACCACACTGTACCCAGGGGGAGTCACCAATCAGGGTGGTAAGACCTGGCAGACAGCTGATGGCATCCATGGTGATAACCCCGTCCACCACTTTGCCACTGAGTAATTGTAAGTAGGCGGACTCGCGCGTCAGGCGCGATTCTGAGTTACACAGCAGAATATGATAGCCACGTTTTTCTGCCTCCTCTTCGATACCACTTACCACCTGGGCACAAAAAGGGTTAGTAATATTGGATACCAGCACCAGCAACATCCGGCTGCGTGATGTTCTAAGCTGGCGTGCCAGCAGGTTAGGCTGATATTCGCAGACCTGAATGGCCTTTAGCACTTTATCGCGCGTTGCGGGTTTCACACCGGGATTATCGTTCAGTACCCGTGAGACCGTCGCCGTAGAAACTCCGGCAATCCGGGCGACTTTATCAATCGACATGGTTCTCCTCGGTGAAGATTGGTTATTTGTGAAGCAGATTGCATTATTGAGTTAATACTACCAAATAAACATCCTGGCTGATGGTTATCCTTTATGAAATCGATTACATTTTTTTCGATTTGCCAATGTAATCGATTTCAAAACAATAACTCTTACCCTGCAAACTCAAATCCGGACTGGAGGATTTATGTCTTCTATCTCTGCTACAGAGGCGAAAGTGGTAGCCCATAAATGGGTAATACCCCGTCTGTCTTTAATGATGTTTCTGCAGTTTTTTGTCTGGGGTGCCTGGTATGTCACCTTAGGCGTTGTGATGGCAAAGTATGGTCTTGCCGCATTAATCGGTGATGCGTATTCCACCGGGCCCATCGCCTCAATTCTTTCTCCGTTTGTCCTCGGCATGCTGGTGGACAGATTCTTCCCTTCGCAAAAAGTACTCGCGGTATTACATCTTGTGGGGGCGGCGCTACTGTGGTGGATGCCCAGTTTCTTTGCAACCGGGCAGGGTGGCCTATTGTGGATTATTTTCGCCTATATGCTGTGCTACATGCCCACCATTGCGCTGAGCAATAACGTGGCTTTCCATAATCTTTCCAGCAGTGAAAAAGGCTTCCCGATTGCGCGTGCTTTCGGCACTTTCGGCTGGATTGTCGCCGGACTGATTGTGGGTGTCAGCGGTCTGTCTGACAGTACCGGTATCTTTACGCTGGCGGCAGTTGCATCCCTGATACTGGGTATTTATAGCTTTACTTTGCCCAACACCCCCGCCCCGGATCGTGGTAAGCCACTGTCACTGCGCGACCTGTTCTGCGCTGATGCGTTCGCCATGCTTAAACAGCGCCACTTCCTGGTGTTTATCATCTGTGCCACGCTTATCTCTATTCCGCTGGCCGCTTATTATGCCTATGCTGCCCCTTTTATCTCTGCGCTCGGTTTTGAGAATGTCAGTGGCGTCATGGCATTAGGTCAGATTTCTGAACTGCTGTTTATGCTACTCATTCCGTTCTGCTTCCGTCGCCTTGGCATCAAGATAATGCTGTTAATTGGCATGCTGGCATGGTTCTTACGTTATGCAATGTTTGCGTTAAGCATTAACGAAGAGACGCGCTGGATGATCTACCTTGGCATTATTCTGCACGGTGTCTGTTACGACTTCTTCTTTGTTATCGGCTTTATCTATACCGATAAAGCTGCCGGTGAGCGCGTTAAAGGCCAGGCTCAGAGTCTGTTAGTGCTCTTTACCTACGGTATCGGCATGCTGATTGGTTCGCAAATCAGTGGGGCGGTATTTAATCGTTCAGTAACAGCCACAGGTGCAGAAGCCCTGGTGCAGTGGCAAAGTTTCTGGTGGATGCCAGCGATTGCTGCGGTGCTGATTGCCGGACTGTTCTTCTTTACCTTCAACTATAAAGAAGGGGAAAAAGATGGCCGTTAAGCCGTTACGGGCAGTGGTAGTCGGTTGTGGCAATATGGGTACGGCCCATGCCCGGGCTTACCAGGCGCTAGGGGAATTTGAACTCTGTGGCCTGGTTTCACGGGGGGAGTCAAAAGCGGCAGTGCGGCGAGCGCTGAACACCGATGCCGCACTGTATGACACGCTTGAACAGGCCCTCGAGCAGGCCAGACCCGATGTGGTGTGTATCGCCACCTGGCCTGATACTCATGAAGCCCTGGCCCTGGCTGCCCTGAACGCCAACTGCCATGTGTTTATTGAAAAGCCCCTCGCCACTACGGTGGCAGGGGCACAACGGGTGGTGGATGCCGCGCGGCGTGCGGGTAAGCAACTGGTGGTGGGCTATATTTTGCGCCATCACCCGGTCTGGCAGCAGTTTATTCAGTTATCGCATGGGCTGGGACGGCCATTAGTGATGCGTATGAATCTTAATCAACAAAGCGCCGGGCAGGCCTGGCGCACCCACAAAATGCTGATGCAGTCACTCTCACCCATTGTTGACTGCGGGGTACATTATCTGGATGTCATGTGTCAGATAACGCAGTCCAGCCCCGTATCTGTCAGCGCCATCGGCGTGCGTCTGACTGACGAAATCCCGGATAACCAGTATAACTACGGCCAGCTGCAGGTACGTTTTGCAGACGGTTCAGTGGGGTGGTATGAAGCGGGCTGGGGGCCGATGATCAGTCAGACAGCTTTCTTTATTAAAGATGTCACTGGCCCGCAAGGCTCTGTTTCCATTGTCGCCCGGCAGGCCGGAGGTGAAGGGCAGTCGGCGAATGTGCAGGCCCATACCCGCACTGAATCTTTGCGTCTGCATCATGCCAGGCTTAACAGTCAGGGCGAGTTTGCCAGGGATGATGAATGGATACACGTCGATGAGGAACCCGATCACTTCGCCTTATGTGAACGGCAACAGCTGTTTCTGGCCAGTGCCATTGCCGGGTATCAGGACTTGACCCTGCATCAACGTCAGGCTGTGGAAAGCCTGGCGGTGGTCCTGGCAGCGGATAAGGCTGTTCATGAACAGCGTGTGGTACGACTTAGCGAGGTGCGCTTATGAGAACCCTAAAAGGGCCTTCTATTTTCCTGTCGCAGTTTATTGGCGAACAAGCACCCTATAACAGTCTGGGGAGTCTGGCCCAGTGGGCCGCAGGTCTTGGTTATAAAGCGCTGCAGATCCCCACCCATCTGCCGCATATTTTTGACCTGAAACGGGCAGCGAAAAGCCAGGAGTACTGCACTGACATTCAGAGCATGCTGGCCGGTTATGGGCTGGAAATCAGTGAGCTGTCGACCCATCTTCAGGGGCAATTGATCGCGGTACATCCGGCTTATGAGCAGGCCTTTGCCGGTTTTGCCCCGGCAGAACTGGCCAACAGCGCCCGGGCGCGTCAGCAGTGGGCGTTCGACAGCCTTTGCCTGGCAGCAAAAGCTTCGCAACGCCTGGGGCTAGAGGCCCATGCGACTTTTTCCGGGGCGCTGGCCTGGCCCTATTTTTACCCCTGGCCGCCGCATCCTGCCGGACTGATTGACGATGCATTTAATGAACTGGCGGCCCGCTGGTTGCCTATCCTGAATGTTTTTGATGAGTGCGGGGTGGATGTCTGTTTTGAGCTACATCCTGGGGAAGACT
>Ga0153936_100356_pt1 | contig 12763 bp, 10 predicted proteins | sample TSNJ020MetaG_FD_102272 | JGI IMG/M metagenome (GOLD analysis project Ga0153936, IMG submission 102272) | Attine ant fungus gardens microbial communities from New Jersey, USA - TSNJ020 MetaG | ecosystem: Host-associated > Fungi > Mycelium > Unclassified | place: USA: New Jersey, Wharton State... | reverse complement strand
TAGCTTCCGCGCGGGTTCACAAGAGGGATCGAGTCGGAGAGCCTCTTGTGTGTGTATTTTGGCATGTTCGAATCTACCTTCTATGAATTGGATACGTCCGCGTAAAACATGGATATCAGGCGAGTTGGAGTTCATCCGGAGGGCGTCACTGTAAAAATAATTGAAAATTTCAAAAGACGAGCAAAACTTGCAAAAAAAATCAACGGACTTTGCAGCCATACTAGCACCCTCCCAATTCCCTCTCGCCAACTCAAGTTCTGCCTTCTTTATTCTCCACTCCTCGGGAATCTCCCCACCCTCTCCCTCAATCGCTTGAACACACTTGTCCAGGGCAAGTCTTGCAAGTCCCCAATCCTTCTTTCCTCTCGCAGCCTCGAAATTTATAATGTGTCTCTCAAGAGACTTGACCTTGTCGCGAAGTTGAAGGGCCGGCGTGTTGAAGGGTTCTACGGCGAGAATGTCTTTAATTGTAGATGAAGCACCTATTAGTGATCCGAGAGCAAACTGACAGCGGGCGAGACGGAGGAGGGTTTTTGAAGAAGAGAAGGACTGGAGGGTAGCTGCATGCTGGCAGTCTTCGAGAGCTGGTCGAAATCGTTTAATGCCCATGTACGCCGCTGCACGGTTTGTTAGGTAGGCTGGTTCGGTGGGATTGAGTTCTGTAATTTTATTGAAGTTTAAGCGATCAACACAGTCGTGTGCTTACTCATGGCCTCAGTATAAAGGTCGATAGCCATGCCATATCGCCCGGCTTTGAAGGCAACATTCCCTTGTTCCTTGACCTTTTCTGCGGCCGCGACTGGATCTTCCTGTTCCGGGGCAGGAGGGTCTGTCTGAGGAGGAGATATCGATGGGTTCTCAACGTCAGTGGACCCTGCAGATGAAGAGCTGGGGGTCATGGGTGGTGCAGGACTCGATCTGCAGAGAGAAACAATAGATGAGTAGATCAATGAGTGCCATGCATAACCATTGTGTCTAAAACTGGCAGGGACATACCCGTCGACGGTGGTGTCATTGCCTAGAGTAGGCTTCCGTGCCGAGCTTTTAGCAGCTCTGGTCTTCTGACTGTTAAGCCTGGCCTTTTTGGGGGGCATGGTGGAGGGCAATTGAGTTGGGGTACCGAACGAGCGCTTCGTTTTCGAACAAACCAATTTCCAAAATTTGTAGACAAGGTAACTTGAAAAAAGTAAATTTTTACCGTATTATGTTAGAGCTACCTTCTTATTGTCTGGCTCCACTTAATTCAAATACGCCTCTCCTTAAATACTTTCATCCATGTTATTTCATTCTCACTGTTTATGCACCTCTGAGCAATATCTGCTTCGTCCATCTCTTGTGTCCATGTTGAGGCGCCGCGCAACAACATTATCAGACATTGACTACTCAGCAACAGCCAAAAACCCAGATTCTCAATTCTATCCCTTTCCAAAGGCTCCTAGGCCCACTCCTCTAGAGATTTTCCATCTGCCGATAGGTGCATCGTCAGCCGATGTGAAATCTCGATGTCAGTCTTCAGCTCATATATCTATTAAACTTGACAACCGATGGTCTCAGATTATGAACTTGTCCGACAACACCATCCCGACTCACCTTGCGCACGAACACACACATCATGCCCTCATGAGCGAAACACTCGTTTCCAAGCCATCTGCTCTGCCTATAGCATTTTGCAAAACCCTTCTCGTCGAACAAATGCGACAGGAGGTTTTGATCCATACATGGCCGAAATTCACCGTAGACGTCGTACCTCACAGAACGCACAATATCTGAAACAGCGAAGACAAGCTATGAAAGACGAGCAACGGCAGCATGAACGAGATGAATGGGCCAAATCAGCGGGTGGACCTCGGGAACGGTTGATGGTTGGTTTGGGAGTTATTGCGCTATTGGGAGGACTGTATCCCAGTTTCTTCCTTTTTCCGTTTCGTCTTGAGAGAACACATCGAGATGCATTGGCTAATTTAACCAAGGCGAGGAATGATGCTCAGGAGATCGGACACCTTAGACGAGGGGAGGTCAGAAAACGAGTCCAGAATATGAAAACTCCAGTTACGGATGCAGAAAAGTCGGATGACAAGGTCTAAGTTATTTCATGTTTTATACTGCTGTACAAGGGTTCGTCATACTAAAAATATTTTTTTCAATTCACCCAAGAAGAATCCAGTCACGAGAGCACAAGTTATCTGGTGTATGAACTCTGGTACTGTATCCATCACTGATTGTGTCCTGTACGAACCCTATCGTTATTGTACAACTCATTCAACTTCAAACGCTCACAAGTGTTGCCAAGACATACAATTATCCACCGACGAAATAAGTCTAAGAAACAACACATCCGACAAAAAGCCCGTAATCTGAATCCACCAAACATGACACCATACCCAAGATATGCCGCCACTTTGCCGTCGCAATGGCACTAGGCTCAACAGACTTATGCTCCTCAGTCAGATTGGAAAGCCCAGGGGTTTCCTTATCGTCTTCGATTCATAGATCTTGTTCTTCTTTGGATTTAAAGCCTTCGTAAAATAATTCCATGCAAGTTAATTTGCGCCTGAAAAATATCAAGATAAATTTTTAAAGAATAAGTATGGAATAAGGACTGCCAACTACCAGCTTTTCATGAAGCTTATTTGAGGATATTCCAGCACTAGACAATTTTTATTATCGATATTGAAATTTGAGCACATGGCGGCCACTGGTCCGCAACCTGTGCAGGTAATGGATGAGTTCAGCAAACATGGTATTGTTTTAGTAGGGCAGAGAATTGCGGGATCCAATCATTTAGTCCCGTTCGTGATGATAAAACATTGAGCTGGTTGCTTTTCAAAGATAGACAAAGGCTTCTGAGTGAGGACACGGATTAGAGAGAGATTGACTTGAGTGCGACCTTCGTTGATAATTGACCTGCTCTTGTAGTCTAGTACATCGCGTATGAAAGACGCCGATCCAATGTCTTCTCAAAAAACATCATCAATTAACTTCTGACAGATGATTGACGACTATCACCCCCTGCTTCAGCAGGTGATAGAGGATGCGCATGAATCCCTTGTCCTACAAGTTGACACCACGTCATTTCGACCATTTGGAATAAGGAAAACGAGATCGAGGGCATCGGGATGGCCAGCAATGCATCGGTTAGCCCTTATAGCATCAACACCGATTGCGGACAGTGTCAAGTGATGGGAACAAAGCGCTCTTGTGTCGGCAGCAATATACCAAACATGGCACTAACGACATATTACTCCTCCGAAATCCGGTGCCGGCCGTCCGTCATGACTATATCCAAAGTTTCCCGGATACTAATTCACTTATGGTAAATAGTCAATATTCCTGCCGGGGATTGGAATAACACAATGCCAATACGTAGCTTGCCGCGTCTTGGCTGCAATGCTGACTTCAACAACCAACTGGTGTCACAAAATAGGAAATTTCATCAGGCACACATACTGGTAAACATAAATACCAATTATATAATTATTGTATGGCTTCCCATAGGAATCTGGGGAGTGCAAACCTTATTCTATGGTCTGAGGAAATCTAGGAGAAATGCATTTCCTAGATGTGATATCATGATGTCACACACGTCCCTTGTGCATGTATTGCAATGCGATGCTCATGAATTTACCTCTCTACTAGGTAGTAATTTTTCCCCCCTTACCTGTCAATGTGTCTTGTGATGAGATACTTCATCTACAACTTCACTCGAAACTTCTCTCATTTGGAAGGAGCAATTGAAAGAAAAATTCAATATTTCAGACTCCCACTGTCTCTCACTTGTATTTCCTGGGGAAAAACTTCATTGTAAGGCCTTCAGTACCTCGTAGTCAATAAATTGTCCGTCTCCATCCCGTAGATGCCATCAGGGGAAATTTGATCCGTCTATCCATAAAAGGCTAGAAAACATCTGGGGAAGTCTGGCAAGGCCAGACCCCTTGCCAGGTGACGACATCTAGGGAAGTCTGGGAGACCCCCAAATTCGGAATTCATGCTCGGCATCTCCGCATGTAGCATTCTGGGGTAATCTGTGTACACAAATTTCCCTGGACTGCCTACAGGAAGTCACCTATTCTTTTGCACATGCATGCAGTATTGGAATTGATAAAGATAGACATAATGCTATTCAGAAAGTAAATAGTGAGTGTGATACAAGAAGTAAGGTGGATTACATAACACAGGGGGCTACCCTTGGTTTGGCATTTCCGTCTTACATACTATATCTAGAAATATCCTTATCAGTATAGTGAAAATCCAAGGGTCCAGATTTTCCCAGATGAACATTGAAGTCTTATTGGCATCTTTGGATGTTGTAACACTTGCAGAATTCTGATGTTCTCAGACCTTTATGGATCGAAGGTACATGCCATGTTTGGAATTTATTTCGGTACCCAAGATATAGGTTCAGGCTTTATTTTGCTGATAATTTAATTGAAAGAAATACACACATGTACATGTGACAGAGTGGTAAGTTAAATGTGATAAAGTGGTATTACATCCAGGAATTACTATTAATGGTCTACATTAATACAGCTCTCTTAGAAGAGTCTTCACTGCACAGGAACGATTCACTCAAAAACTCATCCGGCATGCATGGCATGATGGAAACAGGATGAACTTCAGATGCCCTAAGCACGCCAGTGATTTTTGATGGCCTCGCTTTATCTCTTGGATATCAGTGTTTTCCCTGATAGCGTCGCCACCTCCAGCATCCAAAGGGTTTGCGATACGACTCAGCAAGCGATACATACACCTTGATCGGACAAAACACGGCTGTGACTGGGCTGCGATTGTTCCAGCCAAACCTCAGATATTGATATCTACTTATAGATTGCTGTGATTGGTGCGGAGGTGGCTCTGCTTGTTCTGTCGATGACAATGGCTACTTCCGCAACGGGTGATTAACTGAAGGGTGATTACATTGTTCATGCGACGGGGACAGGGGGTGAGGTTGGTCCATCGTGGTGAATCGTCGTCGCGTGAAAGATGTGATATGTTCTAGAAATTTTGATATGTTCTAGAAATTTCCGTTTCAAGGACAATCACGGGATTACCTGATTGGTTCAAAGAGTTTCCGTCCTATTCTACGATATTGGGATTTTGGAGAGATCAGGCATCACCATGGTTCGTGCTGTAGATCAGTAATGATGTTACCTGTACACTGACATGACAGAAAGCTAATCTTCACATATCCACCCTCTCGATCACCACGATAACCCCACCATCACAGTACGGGGGTCACAACATCATTCTGATCCTAATCAGCGATCTAATGAGCTAGATTTCGTCTAAGATCCTGTGAAAAGTAACTTTTGATGCTGTCACTATCATTTACTCCCTCGTCACATTCTACCGACCTTCACTGGACTCTCAATGCGCCTCCCCGTTCCCGAAACTGTTCACAGTACGCTTTCGAGTGAAGAGTCCAGTAAACGCTAGCATACGACATATATCCTGTATATAAATCATGGATGAACCTTGGGATCCAGTCACCAGCAGTCTTCCAGCTTCTCGTCCTTCAACGGGTAAACCGAAACAGTATACAGCTCGTCTCACAAAGTCTAATACTATATATTCCAACTGTGTTCAACATGTCTCGCTACCACAATGCTATCCACCTCCCAGTATTTCCTTCTCAAATTTCAAAATACTCTTCTTTGTCGGGTGCCTTGGCACTGCCCCTTCCCGAATTTAATTCCCCTCACCGCCATCGTGTCCCGCAGAATGTCTGTAAAACCTCAGAGCCTCCTGTGTGCGATCCAATCAGGTTCAATTATATGGGGCAGGCTGGCCAAGGCGTTTCCCTTGCCGATTTCAGTTCTCGATCGCAAAGTGCGATCAATCAACTGGTGGCTGGAACAAATGATCAAGTTTTGGCAGGGACCGGGATCAAGGAGATTCATCTGCGGATCACGGTAATGTTATGTTCTAATGTATAGCTCAGTGATACTGACCTGCTATATATAGTGGCCTGGTTACGAGGACCTTAATTTTGTAGCAAGTATGCCGGCAAGCGCTGCTATCTCACGGGGACAGCTGGGAGCTAATATTGCTGTGCAATTCTGGTCTTTTATGACAGTGAGTTTCTACATTGTTGCTGTTCTGTTCGTTCCTCACTCGAATTCAGCAAGCAGAAAAGTCTTCAACAACGAATCGTCGGTGGCAGATCAGCCAGCGGACCATTTCGTTTGAGAAGATATTCCTCATTGCTCTGTACAGCTTAGGCAATGGAATCTGGCAGACAGATATTGCTGTTGACTTCTGATATGCACCGTAATGATTTTCTTCATATAATTATCTTTTTCAGTATGTTTCTCCCTCAGTAGAATCATGAATTCTTTGTTTATTCCTGTGCATATCTGTAATTAAAATGTAAAATATCATTTTTGCTTTGCACTGGAAAACATCACTTATCGAGAACTATACACGGTGGGCAATCTGATGTCAAATCACTGAGGTATTAAATCAGTCGCCACCTATATCAAGTCACCTGACCATCAGGTTATCAGCCCGCCATGATCAAGTTTGATATCACTCGATTTGTGTACACAATGTGCTGAGATAGTTTTTTTGAAATAAGATGCATGATGTCCTAGCTGGTATCTAAGAGTCAACTTGGTCATCGGTGATTTTAATCAGCAAATATTTGGATGAGAAAAATTGTAATCAAACACTGTCGTGAAATTTGAATATTAAGTACTGGGTGGTAGAAATTTGTGGATGTTATACAACAAATTGCACCAAAATGCAGTTTAATAGAACTTAGGGTACTGGACTCCAAGTTTCAAGGTTGAAGTCAGTATTGACGGGTAAACACATCATCGATACTATAAGCAATCAGGAGCACTCCAGTAGATCAGTGTCTCAAACAAGTAATCAGTCATGTGTCATACAAGCATACTCATTTGTGGGCTAATTACATAAAACTATTTTTGCGTGTCAGTCAGACGCCAGTCAGACTCGACAATTTTTGTCAACTCAAACGGGTTGGATGACAGGCGAATCAGCGAATGTAGTGGTACTGGAGCTTGAAATTTTTCTTGCAAATGCCTGATGAACGATGTCAATGTCAACAGCGTCTCCATGCACAGTGATAAATGAATTTACCATCCCAATCCCGCTACGCTTCTCATCTAAACCCTGTCGAGCGTGCCCAAGATCGTTCCTATCACATTCCTGGATCAATTCAGTATTGAATTCTTCGGTATTTATTTTGATGGATATATTGGCTGAGTGCTGATATAGAGAATATGTTTGATTGGAATTTTGCAAGGTTGATGCAAGGAGTCCGAAGTTAAAGATTGGGTGTACCTACTTTTGTTACCATGCTGATGCCACCATTTCTAGGGAGTTCTTGAAGTGAGAGTGAGAGGTTTTCACTCGTGGTTTGGACTCCATCGGCGGCTGCACGGATCTTTTTACGGGAATTTAGGGCTGCAAGTAGGGAGTTGGAGTACACTGTTATTTGGAGGTAAGTGGTAGTGATGTCAGAGTCATTTGATGTTCTCACATCGGCCGATACAGAAGAAGAACATGATGTAAAGAAAAGTATGACCTGCAAACACAATCTACTAGACATTTAGTGTTGAGTGTTACGGCAAAGGCAGTGCCGTTTTTACCGATATAAGCGATGCTACAGCACAGAGACTAGGATGGATCAATAGGGGAAACTTCTAATCGAAAGAAGATATCACCTTGTAAGAAGACCGGTATTGACGGAGTAAACAATCTACCAGTACGTAGTCAGCAGCCTTTTCAAACAACATAGGTCTAGTTCGTACCAATTTCTTGATCATCGTATCGGACCTGTAATGGTTTTGTTTCAGCATTTGTGCTACTACTGTGATAGTACTTACCTCTTGAAGCCTGTTCGCGACTGATGAAGAATAATGCATAGGCTGGCAGCGATGACCAGATCACCAGCAGCAGCAAGGACATTCACCGCAATTGAGAGGCCCTGTGATGAGATAAGTTATTCGTTTGATCAGCTGAAATTAGAATGACTGGACCTTCAGTCGTCCAAGCTCTAAGTATGTTCGCAGTCGAAGTCTGTAATTAGGATTTCAGCACGATTGCCTTCATGATCCCGAACAAAACTGACGAGAGAATTGTGTAGGCTAATCAGGATCCGAGATCAGTGTCGATAACTCGACCGATGAAGTCACCTTACCGATGATACAACCTGAATCAAGGTGTTATAAGTGATGCAGACCTGATATTCAGGAAAGCGTACCAAACTCCCCAGCGATGAGGAGCACCTATTCCACAGGATGAGCAACACAAGAAAAATAGATAAGCGAGGAACAAACAAGTATGCCCGTCAGCCACATCCTACGGTTGCTAACTAATGATTGTTGAATATTATTCATGGACAAAATCGGTGATAAGCATACATTTCCAGACTCGCATGGTGAGGAAGCTATGAAAAAAGATAGTAAACTAGCTAGTTGTATTCTGGAATTTCGCTGACCTTTGAACCAAGAAGGCAGTGAGACCCTTGTTTTTTGAGCTTAGATTCAGACGGTTAATAAGATATAGAAATGAGCTTACGTTGAACAAGACCTCAACCTGGTCAAGGCTAAATCAGATTCGGGGTGGCAAGTGAGGAAACAATTTTACCAATAAGCTCCTTTTCTATGTATCAGAAGAGTGGCAAACTTAGATGACTGAAAACATACCAAACGAGTTGACCGAGCATCTCCGGTTGGCTGAAGTAGGAGACGAGATAAACATAGACTAGAAAGGAGCTACGTTGGCGGATTAAGCGCGACAAAAAAGAAAACACAACATACTGCAGTGTGTGATGAGCCCTTGATGTATGGTCTCAAAAAGCATGACCAATCCAACCTGACAGGATATGTTCTTTAGCGTAGTTCCACTTAGACCGGAATAAAGCGACGTACGAGCATTTTTATAGGCCAAGTATCTGTCTGATGAGTGCAATAATAATAAGCCTGAAGCACAGAAACTAATTTCATATAATGAGGACTGAGAAAGGTGGCCAGGACATCAAAAAAGTAATACCTCCATAGAACCTGAAGAGAGACATGATGCATGAGTATGGTTAAAAGGCGAGTGGAGTTGACTTACGCTGAAGCAACGACAACGCCGATCAACGCCACGCCCATCCTGCATGAATGTCAGGCGACTTAAAGATGACATTGAACTGCACATACGTGCTATCCAAATTCAAACTCGCCTCCATAGTTGACGACGAAGAGAAAGGGGGAGGGAAGAACGGGTAAGAGCTGAAAAGAGGGGCAAGCAGGGAAAGCGTCTCCATCAGAAGGAGGAATTATATCCTAGAGAAACCGGCAAGAAGTCCAAAAAATTTGGGAGTGACTGCCAACAAGCTAAACTTCGAAATGTCGGCTCAGATATACGAGGGTACTCCAATACGGAAGTTCGCTCTGAGGTATTTCGAGAGAAGTACTCCGCTTTGCCTTAATTATGTGATAATGTAGTGAAATCAGGTTTTCTGGTCAATCTGGTACTTGAATTTCGAGATGTTTTTGGACGAATGTTCCACGAGATGCAGAAAGCAGCCTGGTGTAGCACAAAAAATGAATCTCAAAGACCTTTTCCGCGATAGAGAGTTAGTATTGCGGCCCGCGGAAGAAGTCTTCGAATTTAGAGCTCATGCCATATCCTTCGTTTTTACTTCTGGAGGTGTGGATCGTGATCTACCGCTCAGTTTGTCAAATGGTAATCCAGACGTAAGAACGAAAGCTCTGAATATTCGAGAATATAATAGAACGGGGGACACTTGGGTGGGAAACAGTACTTGGTCGAGATGAGCTTGATGAGCTTGATTCTTCGAAAACTTTAAATTCACGTGACTCTGGCGGTGTTCTGGATCTTCCGCGCAGCCGCCAGCCTGAAGTTTACTGGATGATTGTTCTACATCCATTTTGTTTCCACGTCAGCGAATATCTGTCACTGTATCTACTAGGCAAGGTATACGTCTCAACATAGAAATCCAACCGGAACTACCATACGGTAAATAAATGAAAAAACAGATTACAATTGTTGCCCGGATCTTATGATAATACATGGGAGGTATAGAGCATATGTTATGAGTGAAGATGAAACAAGCAATGAACTACAAAACCTCAACTATTTTCACTCTTCCTCGTCTTCGAAGCGAAGAATTTGTGCATCCTCATCGATGGGAACATTTCTATAACCCCTCCTTCCTTGTAACCCACTCCAATTCAGACGTGACGAGACCCATTCGAGTGCAACAGCGGCGATACCAAGGAGGAACCATGGTACGGATGCAAGTGTATCAAATGCTTTACCAAAGCCACTCTCTTGCCTTGAGAGTGCATCTCCTGGGAGGCGAATGGTCCTAGATTAGAGGAAAACGATGAATGAACGTTGGTCGCATTTAAAGAAAGAAAAATGTCACTACACACCCTCTACGAGGGCCACTTCGACGGTAGTAGTAGCACCCAACCAGAGCAGCAAATCCAAACGGCAAAAGAAGCATGAAAAGCCAGAATAAAGTTCCCTTGGACTTCAAACCCGGACATTTATGCGCATTTCCACGATCAAGTCGATTGTTGCCTTCACAGCTCGAATACGGGATCAATCGATACGCAGTCCTCTCATACCAATATTCGGCACCATTTTGGCATGATGTGTCGTCGGAGAGAGGTTGTTGCCCAGGGACAAGGACACAGTCTCCTGCTGCATTGCGGACGTGGTTGAACTCGCTACAATTTTCATGAGGCTACAATATTTTAAAATACAAGAGGTAGCTCACCATTCGAAGTCGACATCAGTGCAAGTACAGTTTTTTACCAAATTGTCTGCAACCTTGATGTCTCCAACAATACAGTTGGCCGAACGGGCGCGACGGTGATATAGGGTCTTTTTCTCGATCAACAGTGACTTCATTAACATTGACATGGAAGCTCACCCGTCGCCCAAACAGGCAAACCTCTTCACGCTCAATGCTAGGTCCCCAGAGTTCAAAATCGTCATCATTGGGGTCTTGCATATTGAGTTCACCTCCGGGTTGATTAGATATGAGGATAAGGATATGAAGTCGTACTCACATTTTCTCATCGTCAATGACGAAAAGTCAAGGTGCACAGCGATAGCACCAGGTAATCTCAGCCGAGCACCAAAGAGAATAAATCTCCTGCTATTATCTTCAGGTACAGTGACCAGCGACATCACCCGTATCTTCTCTTCCGAGAACCGATATTCCAGCCAGGTCAATCCTTCATCCGTACTGTATAGCACATGATCCGTTGGCCCCTCATCATTCACAATGACCAAAATTGAGCCTGAATCTCCGAACTCCCACATGTGAGCATCTTTATGCACTTCTTCCCAAGTGAAGCCGGCGTCTCGGCTGAGGAAGGTATCAGATTCTTTATACGGCTTCAGGGATTCACCGACGTTGCCGACAGCCATCAGGACACCGACTATGCCTGGACTACTGAACGTGGTACGTGGATCGCGTCTCTCAGTGTATCCATGTATGTGTAGAGCGCATCTCTACAAGGTTTTGGAACAATTTACTTGACAGAGAACAAACTGCAGGGCTCACCGTCCCGTCGCAGTCATACTTCTGTCCCAGTGAATCATGGGCGGGAGGGTTCAAGGGCTTCCAGCTTCCACCTATTTCCTCATCAACATTTAACACTTGTCAGTGAGACTAATTTCATACCATCGTTATGGGTGATTCTACTCTGCAACCTCTTCCTTCCACTGACCCTAGCTTCATCAAGATCTGCAACGACGTTGATCATCGCAATACCATCCAAACCAATGACTTTCTCAAAATCAACATATCCATCTTCGTTCCTATTAACATTCTCAGCAGATAAGGCGAAATATGTTCCATTGGAATTGGACTTGAGGATATTGCCCCAATAAGGTCCTGATGGCTGTTCTGACATTGTCATGTGAAGAAAGAGCGAATGAGTGTTTGATTCCAGAATGGTATAGGCCTGACAAGATTATGAGACATGCATGGGCATTTTTCTTCAACGTACATGTGCAGAGGGATGCATCGTTGCTGGAAATTGGCCAGCAGCAAACCGGATCCCGTCTAGAGAGACCTGAAGATCGAGAGTATGCTGTTTGGGTAGTAACTAGCTAAAGTATTAGACACATGGGTGGTTTCGGATCAGCTCAGGTTAATTTACTCACTTCTGCAACAACCAAATATTCCGAAAACTTCGCAAATCCAACTACATGATCAAACAACTTCTTCTTCCTTTCATAATACTGACCACCCGCTATTAACTCCAAATTATTGTTCAACTCGTCAAAATTCCTCTGCGTTCCCTTCTTGTCCTTCCAAGACTCACAGATGATTTCGCTTGGATCAGCATCCAATAACGCGTCTCTCGCCCAAGCACAATTTTTGACATAGTCTGCAATATCGTACCACTGCCTGCCATTATTCCTCGAGTATTTTGCTTCCGCACGACATTGTGATCGATCAGAATCCGGCCCACAATCACGACTTCCGACCCAAATGAGCTGCTCAGTCTCGGTCGGGTGGAACCGTAATGCTTGAACACCGAAGGTGTTGGGAGGCGTTGGCGCTTTTGAAGTATGCCATTGTTGACCGGAATTGGTAGTGTAGTAATATTCGTTAGTGTCAGAGATGAGGTATGCCCTGTCGTCTGAGAACTTGTGGTGATAAAAAGTGAGAATACGTTTGTCTGGAAATAATTGCTGCCAGGTGTATCCCTCGTTGCTCGATTGCCAGACCGTATGATCAAGGAGACGAACAAGAATTGTC
>Ga0153936_100355_pt1 | contig 12776 bp, 15 predicted proteins | sample TSNJ020MetaG_FD_102272 | JGI IMG/M metagenome (GOLD analysis project Ga0153936, IMG submission 102272) | Attine ant fungus gardens microbial communities from New Jersey, USA - TSNJ020 MetaG | ecosystem: Host-associated > Fungi > Mycelium > Unclassified | place: USA: New Jersey, Wharton State... | reverse complement strand
TTGTGCATACGTGGACTCAATGGACGAGACTTGTTGATTCTGAACGTTCTCTTGTTGAGCTCCATGAGGGAAGAGGGAATCCCCTGCACTAGTAGCAATGTTCAATGTGCCATGGTGATGATCCCCGACTAACATACGAGTGCCCTGATTAGGACCAACGGCATAATTAAAAGAAGTTGGAAACAGAGGGTCAACAATTAGATCTTGAGAGCTACGTAACGAACCATAGTTGATACCGAGGCCTTGATTTTGCGAACCGGGTTCTTGGCCGTCACGGCTGGGTCTGACACCTTCATATGCTGAACCAATGTTGTTTGAAGGCACATTCCATTGGCTTTGGGACGGACCGAAAGCGCTGGAAAAACCATATACCCCATAAGTACCCGATCTTGGTCCATCAATGGGTGAATCTGAATATGGAATACTTCGACCAGAGAAGGACGCAGGAATATCAGGAGTCGTTCGAAAACCAGAGCCACGGGAACTTGCAGATAAATCGATAAGTGGCCCACTAACCACCCTGCCTCCCATAGTGTTGAGTTCGGGAGAGGAATCACCAAATCGGCCACTGGCAAAAGAAGAGGAAGGTGAGTCAGAGTGATTAGAATCAGTGTTGATATAAGATTCTAGGTTGGATGGATGCAAAGATCGGATGGGAGGTGGTTCATTCGGTATCTGATTGAGGGGACTGTATTGCAATGGCGAGTCAGTTCTTAGAGGTAAACCGGGAGGGGTGGGTTGAAGAGGTGCTAGGAATATCCTATCGTTTCCACAGCGTCGACGAAGCTCTTGAGGAGTGAACCACCCTGAATCCAGGTGTGTTCGTTTGACCGGAAGGTCAGGCAAAAAGTATCCTCCATCAAACCATTGTTGCATCAGTTCGGCGGAAAAGGGTCCTTAGTAAAAAAAATCCCATTGGCACAATCCCAGGTAGACCTAATGAATACTCACCTTGTATTGTTCCTGTGGGGTCCTTATATGACCATTCCACGTTGACTAGACCAGGTGGAGCACCGAAACTCGAATGGTTTTGTACATCGTCTACGGGATTCGAGATATTCGTGTTCAACGACAACTGGCCTACACCACCAGCCAGACTGCCCACATCAATTTGCGACCCGTCCACCTCATTACTCAAGAAGGGGCTATTATCGTGCATTTCGGACAGAGAACTCTGGACAAACCTACTTCCACTGTTCTCTTCCTCTATTTCTTCCTTGATTCCCTCTGTCCTATCACCATGATCACCACCCCCTTCGACACCCAAGTTAGCTCCTAGCTTCTGCGACGCTTCCGAGGAGCGCCTTTTTGCTACCCACGAATCTCCCCCATTCAGTACACCGTCAAAGCCTGAGGCGTAAGCAACGCGAGTGCGGGACGATGGTTGCCCCACCTCACGTGGTGGTATCACAGGAACTTGTACGCTTGACAAAGACTGCTTTTTCAGTACAGCAGAGTTAGGGAAGTCTGAAGATGATGAGCGGAATAAGGGATACGGTGAGATAAAGAGGAAAGAGATCATTGACCTGCATTGCTATCACGGCGTTTGATAGTCCCAAATCGTTCCCTCAAGGGACTCCCAGTAGCATGGGAATTTAATCTAGACCCACCTGAGCCTAGACTTGTCGTTGACAACGGCAGCAAGTGATCGGTAGACTGACGTCTACGAACATCAGAATTCAGAGGGCCAGTAAAGAGCTGAGGAAGAGTGATTGTGGATTTCAATGTACGTCGGTCAAATTGCATGACTCAGAGCCAAGGTATCTAACCTTCTTTTCAGCTTCGCTCATCTCCCGAAGTCCTATAGGGTCACTTCCGTGTTCTCGGACGACACCTTCCCAACGCTCGACCTCCAAGCCCAAATCGGCTTTCCCTCCTCCATCCCTGTAAATTTTGAGAAGGTCCTCTTTGGAGTATCTGAAGGGATGGAACTCGTCATGTGTGTCAGCTTGGTTTGGAGGGGCTGGTGATACAAGAGCAGAATAAGTGGACATGGTAGAAGGGGGATTCATAGGAGGCAGTGAAGGTGGTTGCTGTGGACGAGAATTATATTGTTGTTTTGGGCGCATCCATTCAGGAGAAAAGTGCATGTTGCTGGTCGACATTTTGTGGTTGAGTGGCTTGCTGTAGAGTGTGTCCAAGAAGTCGAAAATTCTTCAGTCTACACTACGGTGGATCATCCCGGCGTTTTATTAATTCCTTTGCGGGTTATTATCAATTCACTATCCTAATGTGGAATGATGTACCGGATATGGTCTATAGAATTTTGATAACCCAGAGGGACACTGATTATTTACTGGGCCGGCCCACTGATCACACGTGACTCGCTGAAAGATATTCTACAAACGAATTCCACAGGTAATAACTACCTTTGAGGCAAAGTCATTTAATCCAACTTTATGCGCCATGCAGATGTAGGAAGCGCTAGAAAACCATTAATATTGACGCAAGCTAGGCAGCAAAGACTTACCTTGCAATCTCCTCGCCGTCGGAACAATGAATGCCACCAGAAAGAGGACTCCGAACAGCATGCATACTGCGGATACAGTATAGTATCCATCTGTCTCTGTGATACACTCACCGTTGATCTCCTTGCAAAGGTCTTTACCATGCTCTGAGACACACTCAGCAGCTGGCAATCATATCAGAATTATCAAGAACGACCTATAGACCTAAAAGACTGACCCCGCACGGCGAGCTCTATTCCACTTCCAGTAACTTGGCAAGTTGCAACGCTGAAGAAATCGACACCTTTCAAATTTTCAGATATTACGAATAATAGAAGGTTTAGCCTGGCCTTGCCTTTGAGAACAAACCATTTTGGCCAAGTTCCTCCCATATTAGTGAATGTATTCAGGAGCTTCGAGACGGTCAGTGGGCGAGCCAACCAGAGATAAAATATTACTCGCCGTCATATAGGTTCCACCAATCAACGGATCTGAGATACGAGTGTGGAATGCGGATATCCCGACAAATTGTACTGTCCTACCTGGTGTCAGTCAAGAAAGGGCGAATACAAATTTCCTTACGAGGAAAATGATGACAGTACAGTGTGGACGACAATCCATACAAAGAATCCAAAGGAGTATGGGGTCGTAGGGAACCAGTACACCATCAATGTAGCAACCAATCCTAGGCCCAATCGGGGCCAAAAAGCCCAAATCCACGGCTTGAGTGGTCTATCCCCTGTTGACCAACTTGCTGTCAACCAACCACCCAGGATTTGAAATGGAAAATCTATGAGGACAGCAGCTGCAAGGTCTTCCCTCTTGAACCCTTTCTCAATCATTTTCAACGAAGTGACGGCATCATTAGCAGCGAAACCAACTTTCGCAAAAAAATGCATGACGATAAGCAGTTGTACATCTGATGTTTGATCAAGCAAGGCCTGCAATCAAACAAGAATGACGCACGTTTAAGCTTGCAAATTGACCAGATAGTTTTATAAACCCCTGAAATGCTCATATCAGCTTGATTTGCTGCCTCTTTCTCCTAGAACAAATTGAGACGGTGTGATATTCGAATAGACAAAAGACAAACCTCGGTTTTGAAAAAAAGTAGCCAGAATGTTACCAGATAACAAATGACACTCCAAAATCTCAAATAAGCACCCAATGTCAGTTGCGGAATTCCCCATTTCTCTGCGAACGACTGGCTATTGAGCGCTAGAAATACCGTAAAAGAAGCGAAGAAACCGGTATTCAGACCGATCGTTTGGCATGTAGATGCATAAGATAAGCTATCTTGGGATAGGAGAGTGAGAGCCCAGCCTGATGATACATAAGTCTATGACACGTGCTCAGAGGAAGCAGCCTGACCGTCAACTGCAATGTCTATAGTCCCGTCAGATCCGCGAAGAAAAAGTGACAGAAACTGCATACCTTGGGTTGCAGAAAACAGGACAAGTGAAGTGAACACAACAGTCAGTTCCATCACATTGTTCGAGGGCTGATGGAACATGATAAATAGGTATCAGAAGGACAGACATGGTATAAACTCACATCATTCATTAGTTTCTGTACGTTTAACGAGATGTATAGCATGAGCGTTCCAACAATCAACTGCATGGGAATGATCCAAGATTTCCTCCGTCCAACGGACTTAAAAAATACCGAGTCTACGATAGGTGACCACAACAATTTAAGTGAATAAGGATAACTCGACAAAGCAAAGGTTGCGAGTTGAGAATAAGATAGATGTTCTTTGAGAAGGAAAGGAACTGAACCTGGGAGAGGATCCTTTAATGCAGCAAAATAGTGATGGCATTATGAGGCATACCAAGAGCAAGTCCAAGCTTAGGTAGTAGCATGCTTTGTAAGAAGATGATGAGAAGAAACTTGCAAACCACATACCGGAACGCCTTGTATCAAATCTGTCGACGTCAGGCCATCTGAAGCTAGCAAGTGTTATGTCAAGAAGCTCACAAAGTACACATAATAAAACCATCGCTCGCTTATCCTTCCTTGACATAGGCCTTTTTCCTGGACTGCGGGGAGGCAAGGTGTCATCTTCTAAATCCACCGAAGCTTGTCGTCTATCTGCTTCTCCCAGCAAAGTGAGCTCGACATCGTCCCCTCTACCATTGACATAGTCTCGAGGAGATTTAAGTGTACGTGGCAAGATATGGTTGTTGTGTAGCGATGAAGAGACCGCCATAGCCTCCTTCGAGGATTTGACTCTCATTGTTTTGTCTAAAATACCGTTCGGATGGGAAGCTACACCAGAATCTTTTTTCTCCATCCACTTTCCGGGCATCAAAGGGTCTCAAGTGTTTGCGCGTTGCGAGGTGAGAGTACTGGAGGAAAATAGTCTTCGGTGACCACGTGGTTATAGACGTGTCCTTCTTGTGATGTCTGTCTCTATGGCTATATCACTTTGAGTATGCCATGCGGTCATCCTCTCGTTATTAAGCTTCTGTCATGCTCCGAGTTGTTCCCTAAAAATCTTTTCTTGTTGAGCGTTACGGGCTGCCGACATCTGGCTTTGTGGCGATCAGAGTATGATACTCAAATGCCGTCTTACTCCTGCGACCACGCGCGCATATGGATGCCAAGAAATAGCGGGATGTCGGGCTCAGGAGGTGGTATGACGCCCACATGAACATGGCGTCTGTTGAAAAGTTTCTTTGAGGCCACTGTTTGCTGGAACTCCTAGTCCCTTAAGGCTTCTCTCTAAATCACGAACTCCTTGCCATTCGTACACACAATCTCGGACCAGATCGCGCCGCTGTATGTCAGGATGACTGGATGTCTCAATTGGAATGTGCCTGATGGCTGAAGAGGCTATAAGTTCGAGGCCTTGACGTTCAGAACTTCAACACGTCAATGCTGGCCTCTCTTGCCTATAAGCTTTTCTTATTCTCTTGTGGAAGCATGCTCGTCGCACTCGCTCGTCTCGTTCATGACTTCGTTCTTTCGAGGCGAATCCTTCACTCAATCCCTGGGCCTCAGCCATCTTCTTTCATATGGGGGGAGGAATGGAAACTTTACAGTCATGCTCCTGGCCAGCCTTACACCGATTGGCACAAACAGTATGGTCCTGTTGTGAGGTTCAGAGGCGCCTTCGGAGTATGTTTGCATCAGTCACTTTTCGCTTTTGTCACAACGCCCATGCATCTAGCATCAAGTCATATCTATCATCGACCACCGTGCAATTTCCTTCATTCTTGGAGAAAATGCCTACTTATTCCCGAAGGCCAAAGGTGTTCGTGCCTGGTTCAAGGCTACGTTAGGGGAGGGTATTCTTTGGGTTGAAGGCAAGTCTTTGGTCATGAGCTTCAGTCTCTCTCTCAAACTGTCCCAGGAAAGGAAGCACATGAGCGGCAACGGAAGTTATTAGCACCAGCTCTCAGGTAAGCTGAGAGGCAAGTCATTCTGAGTCTAATGTTTCGACGAATCTAGTCCTCAAGCAGTCCGCGGCTTGGCCCCCATCCTCTTTGAGACGTCATCTAAACTGGCATCACAATGGATGAAAATACTCGATAAATTGCATGTGGAAGTGGCTGAAATTGAAGTCACTGACTGGGCTGGTCGTTTTGCGTAAGTGGCTGACCGTTAATCATTCATTACTGAATCCAACAACTCAATAGTTTAGATACTATCGGCCGCGCTGCCTTTACCTACGACTTTGACTTCTTGTCTCAGGAGAAAACTCAACCTGACTCGCTAGCAGATGTACTGGATGGTCTCACCAACAACGAAAACAAGAAATCGTCTTTTTATATGCGCGCCTTATTTTGGCTATTCCCTCCTATCCTGAATATTGGCAAGAAAGGTGAAATGATCAGGCGTACGAAGCATGAGCTCGGTTCTATTGGATCTAGGATGTGGCATGACGCGAAAGCCGTTGGTGACCATGAGGGCAGGACCATGATGGCATTCATGCGTAAGTGGCAAAGGATGTCATCATTGATATGGAATTTGAATTGACCGACTCTTCTGTTAGTTAAAGCGGATGCTACGGTAGCTTTGCAGGCCGACGAAGGCGACATTATTGCACAAATGCGAACTGTCATCTCTGCTGGATATGAAACTGTATCTGCAATTGTAGCAGTTCGTCTTCTACTCCATCATGGTTTCCTGCTTTGGTAGCTGACGAGCCGTTCAGTGGATGCTTTATGAGCTTGCCAGTCATCCCCAGGTACAGGAAGAGATCCGTAGTGAAGTCCAGTGCGTGCAACATCACTCCATTGATGCAGTGAACAACCACTGTCCACTCCTGGACAGTGCACTGAAAGAGACGCTTCGCCTCCATCCTGCTATACTCGAGAATCACCACGAGGTAGATTTTACCTTTCTATCAACGTACAGGCTCAGATCATATTCTGAATATAACTCAGGCTTCCGAAATGATCAGTATTCCTCTCGAAGAACCGTTGCCAGGTACTAAGGATACCCATATCATGATTCCGAAAGGTACCCTTCTCGCTATACCTCTAAATGTTATACACCAAGATGCCAAAGTTTGGGGGCCTGATGCTCATATCTTTCGTCCTGAGCGTTGGTTAGAAAGAAAGAGGTGTCAGATCCGTCACAAGCATGAGCTTCTCACATTCAGCGAGGGGTGAGAACATAACACTGTCTGAAGGTCGATTGACTGACGCAAACTATACTGGGCAGCCCTCGAGTTTGTATTGGCCGAAATTTTGCATTGGCCGAGATCAAAGTGAGTCTCGCATTTCCAGATGGTGCTTCAAGCTCAACGGCCAAGTAGGTGTTGATGGTAACGCTCCTCCAGCAGTTCTCATTTAGCTGTCAGTACGAGATTGAAGCATTCCAAAGTTTTGTCATCCGGCCTCGAGTTAGCGGCCAGGGTCCAAGTTCACTGCCCCTTCTGATTCGCCGAGTATGACATCAGCAGATTATTATTAGTGCTATTATATCCCCTGACTACCTGATAATAATGACAGCCTTCTATGGGAGAAAACCATCCACATCAAGTAGGTATGACTCTGTCAATCAGACATGCAAGCAAACGACAGTTTTTTCAACTCCGCGACTACATTATCGAAAGTTGTTATAAACGAAACGAAGGATCTAAGACAAGATAAATCAAGTTTGGACTCGGGGTGTTAGCTTCAGGTGACAACCATCCTTAGGGAATATTGTGGCGATGATCCTACAAAAACCTGAGTATCGCAATTCATGGGCTACAACATATGACGCACTCGACTTGATTGCTGAGGGGCGTGATTTCGTGTTCAAAGTTCATCATAGAAACAGCGGTAGCCAAAACGAGAGCGATGTTCATCTGGGCATATTCCAATCCGAGACACTTGTGAGGGCCGCTACCAAAAACAAGATAATTTTTCGGGTTCGAATTAGCCGAACCCTTCTGGTCGAGCCATCGTTCGGGATTGAAAGTGTCGGGTTCAGCATAGATCTCAGGATCATGCAGAGAGTTGTAGAATGATGGTATAACCATGCTACCAGCAGGAGCGGCATAATTCTCAGAGATCGGAAAAGCCTTTTTGCACTTGTATGGGACCTATTGGAAAGGTATTAGGATTATCATTGAGAAAGGTCTTATCACAATCAAAGCATATACCATAAGCACGGGGGGCTTGACACGCATACTCTCTTTAACCACCGCTTGCAGGTAGACCATGTCATCCATTTGATCGAGGGTGATAGGGTCCTCATAATTGCCCATGCGGACACGGTCTTGCTCTCTTCTGACCTTAGCCAGAACCTCAGGATTGTCGGCAAGATGCTGGAAGCCATAGATCAAGCCACTACTCATGGCATCTTGAGAAGCAAAGAGAAACGAGAATATGACCTGTGCCATCTCGTAATCACTAAAATCCTTCCTCCCTTTGTAATCTGGTTCGGACATGATGGAAACCCATTCATCCAACATACACTCTGGTCGACCACCCTGTATGATAGCAATCTTGCTCTTTTTGGCAGCGAGCTCAAGCCAGCGCATAACGAGCTTGCGAGCCTGTATAGCTTTATAGACTTTGGTGCCAGGAAGAGGGATAGGAAAGTTGACAAGCTCAAGCGATTGGGTGATTAACCAATACTTGGCGTTGATCTCTTCTATAGCAGGGTCGGGAATATGATAACCACAGAAGACACGGAGTGATGTTTCCATATTCATGTAACGGGCAGTCATCATGATGGGTTTGGCAGAAGAATCCACGGTGGCTTCATTCAACCACCTGGAAATATGCTTGCGGGCGACAGTTTCCTGAAGTCCAAGGTAGATACTGGACAGATTTCAGTCAGGACATCAAGAAGAAAGCACAAACTCACCCCAGAGCCTTGCGAGTGAAAAGCAAATTTAAAACTTTGCGGTAATCAACATGGTCTTTCCCAGACAAGAAAACCCTGATAACATGTCAATTCACCAGCAGAAATACGGTCCTGGAGATTCCCACCAGTTGTCGCCACCGATCACAAGCTTGCCAGAATGAACCAACGCAGGCTCGGCATACGTTGGTGAGTTGAGAATTTTGCGCGAATACTCGTTTGACGAAGCTATGACAATAAAACTGGTGATTATATCAACTCACAGTCGCGGATCATAGTGAATACTGAATGCGTCTTACATATTAAAAACACTGACAGCACTCAGAGGACCTGAATCCCACTGTCTCTTGTAATTTTCCATGGAAGGTTTAGTTGAATCAGCGAACCGTCCAATGATGGGTATTGTCCATGTATCACCGGGAAGATGCCGCTTTTTGTACCGCCAAACTGCTTGTTCCAAGGCGAGAATGCTACCGAGGACAGCAGCAGTTGTGTATAACCAACTCATGGAACTGTCCTTGGCTGCAGAAGCAACCTGAGATGAGGTTACATTGTAGAGAGCAGTAGCCGTCATTCCAAGACTCATGTTGCGAGAAGGGACACGGACTCAAGCAAGCTAGACGCGCTCAAGTAATTTTCTCAAGATGGCACCACTCGTTCTTCTACCCAATCGGTATCGCGTGCGAATATCCTTCCGTACTAAAGGGACCCACAAGACGATATCAGGTAATTACCTAATTCAATTAATTTTTTCTAACAATTTATTACACGGGGCGCATTGGACCGTCCTGACCAGCTGGATTATAGTTATCAATAGTTATTTCAGTAATCCCTGTGAGATTTATCAAAACACTATCTGTTTTCATACACTTGATATTGGAAATATGTTCAACATTCAACAACAATGATGGTGTATCATCCACCGCGCCTTACACGGCGGACAATCAGATGCACATGACCGAATGACTATGAAGCTCCGCCCTCCCCTATTGACGTCATTGTCAAACTATGTCTATTATGTTGAAATAGGTCTCCTGAAGCTGTATCCAGGTTCCCACCATGATCTTCCGACTTTGTTCTTCATATTCGCTTGCGGCCAGGGGGGTCTTATCAAGACGATTCCACGGGAATACTATAATTCATGAAAGTGTTAAAGACAAGGTACGGGAAATGGGTCAGAAAGTGAGACTTGGATATCATAGTTGCTGCTGTACAACTTCATGACATTTCTCCAGGTCAACCTCAAAGTGGGTCAAGGCCTGGCTTCAACTATCAACAAAGGAGAAAAGGCAACCTACGCAACAAAAGAGAAACTAGGTATGAGTTTACTTGAATCTGGAGCATTCGCATTACTTTCATCCCGCATAGAAGAGGGCCAAAATTATGTCAAGAAGAAAGCCGGTGATGTACGTGAGATCGTACGATCAATGAAGATTTCTCATGAGTTCCCATAGGCTGCTAAAGGTGCACAGAAAAAAATGAAACAGGGATTGAAGAAGTAGTTGTCCATATCAGAGTGTCACGTGCATGACCTAGAAGTGATACGTGATATTAGTCAATTTCGCTAATGTATACTTCATTTAATTCGTATCCTCGAGTGATCTTCAATGCACACGTACGACACATACGACATAGGGAAACTACATTCTTCAGCTTGAAGCTCACTTCTGGAAGGTGTTATTCCACAGATGTGGACTATAAGTTCAAATATGCTCAGAGAATACAACAACTAGCAGCCGAGTGAGTCTTCCCACCATGTCCTCCTCGGAGTCTCATTCGTGTCCATTATTTGGATCATATCTTCTAGCAAGGGTGTGAGCGCTGAATATTTAAAGGAACAAGCGAAGCGTCGCCAAGAAGAAGAGGCCCGCCGACGTAGGGAAGAACGGGACGCTGCTCTCACTACCCAGAAACAAAAGCATCACACCTCGTCCAGTATATTGACATCATCGAATCCTCATGATGGGTCGCGCAAGGATAGTTCACCACTCAAGGTATGTCAAGTTCGAGTCAAGGCCGACATCGTGTCAATTTCTTCACAGCCACTTTCTACCATTCTGAACATTCCCAAAGTGCTATCGGTCCCTCACACTCCAGGACAAATTGGAAATCTGTGGAATGCTTATCATATGTCGCGGTCGAGAGGTACCGGATGCGGACTCCTCTGTGCATCTATCCCTCTGGACTTGTACAAAAAAATGTCGGCCGTTGCAGAAAAGTATCCAACATTTGTTATCCCCATCTGCCGGACGACAAATTCCTCCGTGAAGAACGGTAGTGCATATGAATTCTATTTTCTACAATGGTGCTTCTATGATGCCCCCAAAGTGCCTCGTATCAACAATGATCACTTCGTCAAGCCTCCTTCATTCGATAGTCTAAACCCGAAAATTTCTACAGTCCTATTCACACCGCTAGAAGAATACAAGTTACGCGGTACATTCGCTATCCCGTACCTCGCACTCACGAACTACACTGATCTTGCTTCGACGCATGGAGTGGTCCTCTTACGGGGAGAAGTCACTCCAAGACGTGATTCTGATGATCAATACATGTTAAGTCAGGAGGATGCACAACAGTTGTCCATGGCGATGCAGAAGTTCTATCTATGGGACAATGGAGAAGGCGAGGGAGAAAAATTGCTTAAAAATTTCCATCACAGGCCTCAGGAATTTAAGTGGGAAGAACTACTGAAGGTAGCAGATTGGAAGGTTCAATCTTGTGCAAATCGCTTGAGGTTTTAGGGAGGTAGATATGTCAGCTAAACTATCGTCTTGGCATCAGGTCCGAAATAGCAACGGAAATGTCTCCATTTCACTCCATCTATTGGTCGAGATGTAATTGCAATGATATCATACACCCTTGTGCTGACAACGTTGGTCGTAAGAGTATGTAAGGGTGTACACCATCCTTCTCCATAATGTCAATCGTGATCCCACCATACTCTTTGACCAGACCAAACGAAAAAGCCAAAACAGTGAAGGACCCTCTCAAGGGCGAGGATCACCGAGTCTTACTGTCCGGCTTCAGTCGCTGTCTTTGATCCCTGCGCTTTTTCACGGGAACACTACGAACATCCCCCGGGATTCCTCGGCCATGAACCCGCTAACATAGCTCCAGCCTCAGTAGCAAGAATAGCTTCTCCGACTTCCCCTTCTTCCTCTGGAACAAGTGCAACCATTTCTCTGTCATATGCACGGCCGAAAGCACCAATCATTTTCGCGAACTCCTCGGACATATCAATTAAATTGTTTGTCGCACTCTCAACACTCCCAGCTTTGACATCGCCTAACCCACACGCAATGACTCGATCAAACCACGCAAGCGGTTCCCTGGATATGTTGATCGCAAAGCCATGGGAAGTCAATCGGTGACGAATCTGCACACCAATGCTGGCAATCTTTGTTGTAGGGTCAAGGAAGACTCCAGTATGTTCCAATGTGGTATATTGCAACCCATGACTCTCGAAAATATATCGCTCTATCATCTTCTGCATGCGACAGACATAGTCCCTCGTGCTCATGATGGGTGTATAACGCGAGAGATCTATCAAAGGATAGCCAACAATCTGGCCAGGACCGTGGTAAGTCAACTGACCGCCCCGTGATGACACCACGAAGTCTGCACCCATCCGAATGAGACGCTCATTTTCATCTTTCATAGATGTTGCAGTTTGGCGACGGCCAGCAGTGTATACAGGGCGGTGTTGGAGCAGCAGCAATACATCTTTATGAGTTTTCGAAGGACGAAGGACTAACTGCACTCGGTGGATTGCTTCTTGCAGTCTAAGAGAAGGAGAATATGGGAGTGGAAGACGGAAGACATAGTAAAAACAGGAGGTAGCATTGAGCATTGAGATGTAACTACAGTTGATCCTTATTTGTCGCTAACGTCTCATAGGATAGTCTAGCCAAAGCCATGTTGATAATCTTTCCAAGGAAAAAATCTATGCGTCACTAGATCAGCAGAAATTCTACCGTTCTTGATTGGCGTCGTCAGTCCTCAAATCTAAGGCTTCATCAG
>Ga0153936_100354_pt1 | contig 12780 bp, 10 predicted proteins | sample TSNJ020MetaG_FD_102272 | JGI IMG/M metagenome (GOLD analysis project Ga0153936, IMG submission 102272) | Attine ant fungus gardens microbial communities from New Jersey, USA - TSNJ020 MetaG | ecosystem: Host-associated > Fungi > Mycelium > Unclassified | place: USA: New Jersey, Wharton State... | reverse complement strand
TCTGTTGGCGGGGGGGGCTAACCGCCGGGCTTATCGCTTTATGGCAGCCGCTGGCTGAATGATGCACAGCGCCAGTCAGCAGGCGGTGATTTGACGGGGCTATTATCACCTGGGCACCTGGGCACCTGGGCACCTGGGCTGGTTAACCCCCATTTTCTTTATTGCCGCTGCTAGCCTTATATAAAGGAAGCCCCTCGCTAAAACGAGGGGCTTGCTGGCAGTCGGTTTTCAGGCGGAAGGGGTTGCGGCGGTTTTGCGCAAAGCCAGAAAGTCGAGCAGGCCACCAAACAGCACACCGGCAATCGCCAGTCCCGCGCCGACTTCAAGCAACAGGCTATAGAATGGCCAGTTCGTTAAGTCAAGGGCATTGCTGGCCAGCACCACCAGACCGGCGGCGAGGATAAGACAACCTGCACTCAATATTTTTAGCGCAATACGATAAGCGCGGGAGAAGGCAAAGCGCGGCATAAATTTTTCGGTTTGCTGGGTGTATTCAAGGGTGTTTTTACACACCAGCAAGAGCAGAATACCGGGCAGCGAGGCGACAACTGAAAAAAGATAAAATGTTGCCCAGCCCTGAGCTTCAACAAACCATCCGGCAATTGGCCCGACATAGACCCGGCCAATGGCGGATAAGGCAGACAGCAGGGCAAATTGCGTTGCAGAAAATGAGCGATTACATAAGGTCATCAGCAGTGCGACAAAAGCCGCAGTGCCCATCCCGCCGCACAGGTTTTCAAAAAAGACAATGCTTGCCATGCTGATAATATTCTTATCAGTCACCGCCAGTAACCAGTAACCCGCATTCGATACCCCCTGTAAAATGCCGAAAATAAGCAGGGCACGAAACAGGGTTAATCGCTGCATTAAGACCCCGCCAAACAAGGCCCCAATAATGGTCGCCACCAGTCCCAGCGTTTTATTCACCATGCCTACATCGCCGGGATCGAATCCGACCCCGCGTATCAGGAAGGGCGTGGTCAGGGTCATGGCAAAAGCATCCCCCAATTTGTAGAGCACTATCAGGAGTAAAATAAGCCAGGCGTTATTCCTGCCGAAAAAATCACGCAGCGGCTCAACCACCGCCTGTTCCAGCGAGCGCGGAACATACACCGCGTCATTCGGCTCGGGGGCCAGAAATGTGGCAATAATACAGGGAATCAGTAAGGCGGCCATCAGCCAGTAGGTTGCCTGCCAGCCAAGATAGCGGTCGGCTATCCACAACGCCAGGCCGCCGGAAACCAGCATGGCTAAACGGTAGCCAAGCACGCTAATCGCCGCGCCGGTCCCGCGCTCCTGCGGGGAGAGAACATCGGTTTTCCAGGCATCAAAAACAATATCCTGAGAAGCTGAGCAAAAAGCGATAATCACCGCCAGGGCCGCCATCCAGCGTAATTGCGATGAGGGTTCAAGAAAACCCATAGCGGCGATGGCCACCAGCAGCAATAGCTGGGTGAGCAGTAACCAGCCGCGACGCCGGCCCAGTAAGGGGGGCGTATAGCGGTCCATCAGCGGTGACCAGAGAAATTTAAAAACGTATGCCTGACCCACCAATGAGAAAAAACCAATGGTTTTTAAATCAATATTATCAACAGTCATCCACGCCTGAAGCGTTCCGGCGGTTAAGGCCAGAGGCAAGCCGGATGAGAAGCCCAGAATGAGCAGGAGGGCTGACTTAGGCTGTCGGAAAATGCGTAGATAATCAGAGGACATATTGGGGCATTCACTCGTGTTGTAGGTGGCCGGCATGACCCGTCATACATCAAATTGCCGATGCACTGGCAGCGTTCTCAGCACCGGTCACTGACTGAAGTCAGCTTCCGGGGAGGCATTCAGCTGCTGCCAGACATTTGCACTATTTAGGGTATCACGCCGACCATCTGGACATCATTAACGAGAGTTCTGCTTGATAAAGTCGTTCACGCTCGTATCCTGAGCCATATCCGCAATGGTATCGGTCAGTACGGAGTTAACCGCATTGGCAATATCCTTATTAGAGGCCTGAAACGCGCCTTCTACAGTGTAGCTGGCACGGTAGTTCTTGGTCATTTTATTGCCGTTCTTCGCTATGGCAATAATAGATATATCGGCTTTAGTGGCGATATTGTAGCGTACGCTACCCTGCGAGACATCAGCATACAGGTTATTAACAATAATCTGCAAATCAACCGGGCCATTCGGACCAATCATATAGCCCCGGGCGCTCATTTGCTTCTCAAGGACTTCCTGTAACAGGAAGCGCATATCCCGGGAAGGGGTGAGGGTAATCAGTTGATTATCGCGGGTCACTTTTGCCAGCGCCTGGCTTGAACGCTGATCGGCTCCGTTAATGCTGACCGTTACCCCCATCAGACTTGGGTCCTGGCCTGGTAGTGTGACTTTTGGTGCAACGTCGATAGTGCTGGGAGGGGTTGCACAGCCGGCCAGCATAAAGAGCGCCACCAGCGGGAATAAGATTTTTTTGAACATGTTTATTTCTCAATATACTCAAGGGGCAGGCTAATAAAAAACCATGCCATCATATCATTGCAGTGGCTAAGGGGAAGGGGGGATAGAAGGAAATGCAGCGTATTGCATTTTTTTATGACAGCCGCTACTTTCTGTAACCCCTTTATTGCTTATCTTATCGGTTTTATACACCGTTTATGCAGTAAAATTCACCAAAAAACAATTTTTGTTGAATATAAAGGGAAAGCGGGGTAAAAGCGGCTAACATTGGTTGGGATGCCACTCATCCCAGAGACTCAGGAGATGATACATCATGATGCACGAGCAGATAAGATCGAAGCTCATGACGGCATTTAACCCCTCTCACCTGGAGGTGGTTGATGAAAGTTACCGCCACAATGTTCCGGCGGGTACTGAAAGCCATTTTAAAGTGGTGATTGTCAGCTCTCTGTTTGCCGGTCAGCGTTTACTTAACCGCCATCGTCAGATTTATACTCTTTTGCAGGATGAACTGGCCGCAACGGTTCATGCGTTGGCACTGCATACCTTCACAGAAGAAGAGTGGACGCTATTACAGGACAAGCAACGTCATTCGCCACCTTGCCACGGCGCCGGGATTTCCGCCTGATACTCAGGTCAAAGCCCGACATCCCGCCAGCAGCACGACAACCCGGGCTGCTGTATTGGCTAAAAATGTAGCGATAAGCTGTTTTATATAGCAAGTATTATGCCTTTATGGCCCCCGGATTGAGGGTAAAGGGCAAAAAAGTGTGAAAAAGGGCACGGACGTGCGCTGTTGCCGTTCTCGACTCACCCCAGTGATGCCGCTATAATGCGGCGTCTTATTTTTCGGAATGTCTTCGGGATGATTCTGACAAGACAGGGATTGTACTGCTGATTTCAGAGAACATCCCGGTTTATGTGGAGCCTATTTGGGTTTCCGGAGTTGACCGAGCACTGTGATTTTTTGAGGTAACAAGATGCAAGTTTCAGTTGAAACCACCCAGGGCCTTGGCCGCCGTCTCACGATTACCATCGCTGCAGACAGCATCGAAACCGCTGTAAAAAGCGAGCTGGTCAACGTGGCAAAGAAAGTACGTATTGACGGTTTCCGTAAAGGTAAAGTACCAATGACCGTTGTTGCTCAGCGTTATGGCGCTTCTGTTCGCCAGGACGTGTTGGGCGAGCTGATGAGCCGTAACTTCATTGATGCGATCATTCAGGAAAAAATCAATCCAGCGGGCGCACCAAACTACATTCCGGGCGAATACAAACTGGGCGAAGACTTCACTTACTCTGTAGAGTTTGAAGTTTATCCTGAAGTTGAGCTGAAAGGTCTGGAGTCTATCGTCGTTGAGAAGCCGGTTGTTGAAGTGACCGACGAAGACGTTGATACCATGCTCGATACCCTGCGTAAGCAGCAGGCGACCTGGAGCGAAACCGACGCAGCAGCTGGCGCAGAAGACCGCGTTACCATCGATTTCACCGGCTCTATTGACGGCGAAGTCTTTGAAGGCGGTAAAGCAACTGACTTCGTACTGGCAATGGGCCAGGGTCGTATGATCCCAGGTTTCGAAGAAGGCGTTGTTGGCCATAAAGCTGGCGAAGAATTTGTTGTTGAAGTGACCTTCCCTGAAGATTACCACGCAGAGAACCTGAAAGGTAAAGCGGCGAAATTCGACATTGTTCTGAAGAAAGTTGAAGCGCGCGAGCTGCCTGAGTTCACCGAAGAATTCATCAAACGTTTCGGCGTTGAAGATGGTTCTGTTGCGGGCCTGCGTGTTGAAGTCCGTAAAAACATGGATCGTGAGCTGAAAGGCGCGGTACGTAACCGTATCAAGTCTCAGGCTATCGATGGTCTGGTCAGCAACAATGACATTGATGTGCCAGCTGCCCTTATCGATGGCGAAGTTGATGTTCTGCGTCGTCAGGCTGCTCAGCGCTTTGGTGGCAATGAGAAACAGGCTCTGGAACTGCCTCGTGAACTGTTCGAAGAACAGGCAAAACGTCGCGTTGTTGTCGGCCTGCTGTTGGGTGAAGTGATTCGTACCAACGAACTGAAAGCTGACGAAGATCGCGTTAAAGCCCTGATCGAAGAGATGGCATCAGCCTACGAAGATCCAAGCGAAGTTATTGAGTACTACAGCAAAAACAAAGAGCTGATGGACAATATGCGTAACGTAGCTCTGGAAGAACAGGCTGTTGAAGCGCTGCTTGCAAAAGCACAAGTCTCTGACAAAGCGACGACCTTTAGCGAGCTGATGAACCAGCCACAGGCATAATGCGCGTTTTCGTAACGAGCAATTAAATGTCTGTATTAGGCCCGTCACTTTATCGTGACGGGCTTTTTTATCGCTACCGCGTGTCGTAGTGATAGATAAAACCGATTATCAGGGTTAGCGTATCGACAAAAGGTTGTTATGCTTGAAACTGGATCAAAGCATCCCCATAACAGAATCAACGCTTCACTCATAATCCCGGACTGACTCCGTCTAAAAACGGCAAAGGATGCAAAGTGGTTTCCCTGCGTTTTGAGTAGAATCAGTACAGTTGGCTTCATTACATCAGGAGACGGTATGTCATACAGTGGCGAAAAAAATCAATTAGCACCCCACATGGCGCTGGTGCCGATGGTTGTTGAACAAACATCCCGTGGCGAGCGTTCATACGATATTTACTCCCGTCTGCTCAAGGAACGCGTGATTTTTTTGACCGGGCAGGTTGAAGATCACATGGCTAACCTGATTGTTGCGCAAATGCTCTTTCTGGAAGCCGAAAACCCGGAAAAAGATATCTATCTGTACATTAATTCCCCGGGTGGCGTGATTACCGCCGGCATGTCCATCTATGACACCATGAAGTTTATTAAACCGGATGTCAGCACAATTTGTATGGGACAGGCCGCATCGATGGGCGCATTTTTGCTGACTGCCGGTGCAAAAGGTAAACGTTTCTGTTTGCCGAACTCACGGGTGATGATTCACCAACCGCTGGGTGGATATCAGGGGCAGGCTACCGATATTGAAATCCACGCGCGTGAGATTTTAAAAGTGAAATCACGCATGAACGAGCTGATGGCAGAACATACTGGCCAACCTATCGAACAAATAGAGAAAGATACTGAGCGAGACCGTTTCCTCTCTGCCAGTGAAGCGGTAGAGTATGGCTTAGTTGACTCGATTCTGACTCACCGCAAGTAATGCCTGAAGGGTGAGCCACTATACTAAACATGATTTTATAGCAACGGCTCGCCTGTACTTCACTATTGGCCGCGCCGTAGAATGGCACTTGTGCTATCGCTGATGGCACAACGAAACAGATAAGAGGTTTTACTGATGACAGATAAGCGCAAAGACGGTTCAGGCAAACTGCTGTACTGCTCTTTTTGCGGCAAAAGCCAGCATGAAGTGCGTAAGCTGATTGCCGGGCCGTCAGTGTATATCTGCGATGAATGTGTCGATTTATGTAACGACATCATCCGCGAAGAGATTAAAGAAGTTGCCCCGCATCGTGAGCGCAGTGCGTTACCGACGCCTCATGAAATTCGTAATCATCTTAATGATTACGTTATCGGCCAGGAACAGGCTAAAAAAGTCCTTGCTGTGGCGGTTTATAACCACTACAAGCGCCTGCGTAACGGTGATAATGCTCAGGGCGTCGAACTGGGCAAAAGTAACATTTTGCTGATTGGGCCTACCGGTAGCGGTAAAACGCTGCTGGCAGAAACCTTAGCACGTTTACTGGATGTTCCCTTCACCATGGCTGATGCAACCACCCTAACTGAGGCGGGTTACGTTGGCGAAGATGTTGAAAACATCATTCAGAAACTGCTGCAAAAATGCGATTACGATGTGCAAAAAGCACAGCGTGGCATCGTCTACATTGATGAGATTGACAAAATCTCCCGTAAATCAGACAACCCGTCGATTACCCGTGATGTATCCGGGGAAGGGGTACAGCAGGCGCTGTTGAAACTGATTGAGGGTACGGTTGCCGCCGTGCCGCCGCAGGGCGGTAGAAAACATCCACAGCAGGAGTTCTTACAGGTTGATACCTCTAAGATTCTCTTTATTTGCGGTGGTGCATTTGCAGGCCTGGATAAGGTTATCTCTAACCGTATTGAAACCGGCTCCGGCATTGGTTTTGGCGCGGTAGTTAAAGCGAAATCGGAAAAGGCCAGCGAAGGTCAGCTGTTAGGTCAGGTTGAGCCAGAAGACCTGATTAAATTTGGTCTTATTCCTGAATTTATCGGCCGTCTGCCGGTTGTCGCGACCTTAAGCGAATTAAGCGAAGAAGCTCTGATTCAGATCCTCAAAGAGCCTAAAAATGCGCTGACTAAGCAGTATCAGGCATTATTTAGTCTGGAAGGGGTTGACCTGGAGTTCCGTGATGAAGCCCTGGATGCGATAGCGAAAAAAGCCATGAGCCGTAAAACCGGTGCCCGCGGCCTGCGCTCAATCGTTGAAGGTGCATTACTGGACACCATGTATGACTTACCTTCACTCGAAAATGTTGAAAAAGTGGTGATTGATGAGTCTGTGATTGCAGGTCAATCAGAGCCACTGCTTATCTACGGTAAGCCCGAAGCGCAACAGCAAGCATCGGGCGAGTAATCGCGGAAGCCTAAGTTGTTTTAACAAAAAATGGGGGATTCAATCCCCCATTTATTTTTCCGCTACTCTTGCCGTTGAATGTGCAGGAATCATCCCCATATACTTGTTTACTTATTGGTGGAACGCATTTGCACATTACCACCTCATTACCTGGCGGACATTAAACTAAGAGAGAGCTCTATGAATGCTGAGCGTTCTGAACGCATTGAAATCCCCGTATTGCCATTGCGCGATGTGGTGGTTTATCCGCACATGGTTATTCCGCTGTTTGTCGGGCGTGAGAAATCTATTCGCTGCCTGGAAGCGGCAATGGACCATGATAAAAAAATCATGCTGGTTGCGCAAAAAGAGGCTTCTACGGATGAGCCTGGCGTCAACGACCTATTTTCAGTGGGAACCGTTGCCTCTATTTTACAGATGCTTAAATTACCGGATGGTACGGTAAAAGTCCTGGTTGAAGGGTTGCAACGGGCGCGTATCACCACGCTTTCTGACAATGGCGAGCACTTCTCTGCCCAGGCTGAATACCTGAGTTCACCGACTATTGAAGAGCGCGAACAGGAAGTGCTGGTTCGCACTGCCATTAATCAGTTTGAAGGTTACATCAAACTGAATAAGAAGATTCCACCGGAAGTCTTATCGTCCCTGAACAGTATTGACGATCCGGCGCGTCTGGCGGACACCATCGCCGCGCATATGCCACTGAAACTGGCTGATAAACAATCTGTGCTGGAAATGTCAGACGTAAACGAACGTCTGGAATATCTGATGGCGATGATGGAGTCTGAAATCGACCTGTTACAGGTTGAGAAACGGATCCGTAACCGCGTTAAAAAGCAGATGGAGAAGAGTCAGCGCGAGTACTATCTGAATGAGCAAATGAAAGCGATTCAGAAAGAACTTGGCGAGATGGACGACGCTCCGGATGAAAACGAGGCATTAAAGCGCAAAATTGATGCGGCTAAAATGCCAAAAGAGGCGAAGGAAAAAGCGGAAGCTGAACTGCAGAAGCTGAAAATGATGTCGCCTATGTCTGCCGAAGCCACGGTTGTCCGCGGTTATATCGACTGGATGGTTCAGGTTCCATGGACCGCGCGCAGTAAAGTGAAAAAAGACCTGCGCCAGGCACAAGAGATCCTCGACACGGACCATTACGGCCTTGAGCGTGTTAAAGACCGCATCCTTGAGTATCTTGCGGTACAAAGCCGGGTCAACAAACTGAAAGGGCCGATTCTCTGCCTGGTAGGACCTCCGGGTGTGGGTAAGACCTCTCTGGGGCAGTCTATTGCCAAAGCGACCGGACGTAAGTATGTCCGTATGGCGCTGGGTGGCGTGCGTGACGAGGCGGAAATCCGCGGTCACCGCCGGACCTATATCGGCTCCATGCCGGGTAAACTGATTCAGAAAATGGCAAAAGTCGGCGTACGAAACCCGCTTTTCCTGCTTGATGAAATAGACAAAATGTCGTCAGACATGCGTGGCGATCCGGCTTCAGCCCTGTTAGAGGTGCTTGATCCTGAGCAAAACGTCGCATTTAACGATCACTATCTGGAAGTGGATTATGATCTGAGTGACGTGATGTTCGTGGCAACCTCTAACTCGATGAATATCCCGGCTCCGCTGCTGGATCGTATGGAAGTGATCCGCCTGTCTGGCTATACCGAAGATGAGAAGCTCAATATTGCTAAACGGCATCTGTTGCCGAAGCAAATTGAACGCAACGCGCTGAAAAAAGGTGAGCTGAAAGTTGAAGACAGTGCGCTTATCGGGATTATTCGTTACTACACGCGTGAAGCGGGTGTGCGTAGCCTTGAGCGTGAAATCTCTAAATTATGTCGTAAAGCGGTTAAACAGTTATTACTGGATAGCAAGCTCAAGCATATTGAGATTAATGGCGACAACCTGAAAGACTACCTCGGCGTACAGCGTTTTGACTACGGCCGTGCCGATAGTGAAAACCGCGTCGGTCAGGTCACCGGACTTGCCTGGACCGAAGTGGGCGGCGACTTGCTGACCATTGAAACCGCCTGTGTACCGGGTAAAGGCAAACTGACCTATACCGGTTCCCTCGGTGAGGTGATGCAGGAGTCTATTCAGGCCGCACTGACCGTTGTCCGCGCCCGTGCGGATAAATTGGGCATTAACAGTGATTTCTACGAGAAACGTGATATTCACGTGCACGTACCTGAAGGGGCTACGCCAAAAGATGGGCCAAGCGCCGGTATCGCAATGTGTACGGCTCTGGTCTCTTGCCTGACGGGTAACCCGGTGCGCGCCGATGTGGCGATGACCGGTGAAATCACGCTGCGCGGCGAAGTATTGCCGATTGGTGGCCTGAAAGAGAAATTACTGGCAGCACACCGCGGCGGCATTAAAACGGTGCTGATTCCGGACGATAACAAACGCGATCTGGAAGAGATTCCGGACAACGTCATTGCCGATCTGGTGATTCATCCGGTTAAGCGTATCGAAGAAGTGCTGAATTTTGCCTTACAAAATCCGCCGGAAGGCATGCAGATTGTGACGGAAAAAAAGTGACAGACTGCATAGACTTTCAATAAAACTTAAGCTGGTAAGTCGATTGTCACTTGCCAGCTTTTTTCTGTGCAGCTAACTTAGATAGTTGTCCTTGCCAAAGGCGTAACAACTCCCGTTGTAAGGGTATGGTAAGGGTGCTATAACAGCTGCGCGGTCGCACCGAAGAAGGACCCGTGCGATATTCATGAGAACGAGGGGAAGGAAAGCGTGAATAAATCTCAACTGATAGATCAAATTGCCGCAGGAGCTGATATTTCTAAAGCGGCAGCGGGACGTGCTTTAGATGCTATTATTGCCTCCGTGACTGAATCACTTCAGGCCGGTGAAGATGTAGCATTGGTCGGATTCGGTACTTTTGCTGTGAAAGAACGAGCAGCCCGTACCGGTCGCAATCCGCAAACTGGCAAGGAAATTACCATTGCAGCGGCTAAAGTCCCATCTTTCCGTGCGGGTAAAGTGCTTAAAGACGCTGTTAATTGAGTTTTCCCCTGATTAGACCGGGAAAGTCTCATGTGTTGCTCAGGCACATCATTTGATGTGCCTTTTTTCTTGGCAATGACGGATTTTTACTGACGATTGATGATTTGACGGCGGTTTCTTGTCACAATAGTCTTTTGCGCACAGCAGCATGGCCAATTGCTTAGCAAACCGGGCAATATAAGCGCCTGCGCAGGTTCACAAGTCTTACTACAGCGGAGTGTTGTTACACCATGATGGACAATTTACGCGCGGCGGCCAACCACCTCGTGCTCAAAATAATTCTCGGGTTGATTATCGTCTCATTCGTCTTAACGGGTGTAGGTAACTACCTGATTGGCGGTAACAATAATTATGCCGCTGAAGTTAATGGCCAGGAAATCGGTCGTGGTCAGTTTGAAAACGCAGTGGCTAACGAACGTGCCCGCCAGCAACAACAGCTGGGCGATCAGTTTTCTGAATTAGCCTCGAACGAAGGCTATATGCAGGAACTGCGTAAGCAGGTACTTAACCAAATGATTGATGAGGCATTACTGGATCAGTATGCCAAAAGTTTGGGGCTGAGCATCAGCGACGAGCAAATTAAGACCGCTATCTTTAACCAGCCTGCCTTCCAGAGCAACGGTCGTTTTGACAACGCCCGCTATAATGCGATTATCCGTAATATGGGGATGACGCCAGATCAGTACGCCACGGCATTACGTAATCAACTGACCACCGAGCAGCTGATTAAGGCGGTGATTGGAACCGACTTTATGCTGAGCGGCGAAACTGACCAACTGATTGCGCTGGTGTCTCAGCAGCGTCTGGTACGGGAAGCAGCCATTGATGTTGCGGCTCTGGCGGCCAAACAGACGGTCACCGAGCAGGAAATCAACGATAACTACACGCGCAATAGCAATGAATATCTGGCGCCTGAGCGTTTTAAAGTTAGCTATATCATGCTGGATGCTGCCAACTTTAAAGAGAAGGCCAGTGATGCGGACGTGCAGGCTTATTATGATGAGAATAAAGCATCTTATACTCAGCCACAGCGTGACCGTTACAGCGTCATTCAGACCAAAACAGAAGCTGAAGCTCAGGCTATTTTAGATCAGCTGAAAAAAGGCGCTGACTTTGCCACCCTGGCAAAAGAGAAGTCTGCCGACATTATCTCTGCCCGTAACGGCGGTGATATGGGCTGGCTGGAAGCGTCAACGACTCCTGATGAGCTTAAAAATGCCGGGCTGAAAGAGAAAGGCCAGCTTTCCGGCGTTATCAAGTCATCCGTTGGTTTCCTGGTTGCCCGCCTTGACGATATCGAGCCGGCAAAAGTCAAACCGCTGGCTGATGTCCGGGACAGCATTGTCGAAAAAGTTGAGCAGGATAAAGCAATTGACGCCTACTTTGCGCTGCAACAGCAGGTCAGCAATGCGGCAAGCAACGATAATGAGTCGCTTGCCGGGGCTGAAAAAGCCGCCGGTGTTAAAGCGGTAGAAACCGATTGGTTTAACCGTAATAACCTGCCAGCAGCCCTCGACTTCAAACCGGTTGCCGATGCTATCTTCAACGGCGGCTTAGTGGGCCAGAATGGTGCCCCGGGTAGCAACTCTGATGTGATTACCGTTGATGGCGATCGGGCGTTTGTTCTGCGGATTACCGGGCATATGCCACAAGAGGTTCAGCCGCTGAGCGATGTGCGTAACCGTGTGATTGCCCAAATCAAGCAGCAAAAAGCCGAGCGTGAAGCCAAACTACAGGCGGACAAACTGGTGGCTGAGCTGAGTCAGGGCAAAGGTAATGAAGCCATGAAAGCCGCCGCTTTAAGCTTTGGCCCGGTACAGACATTTACCCGCGCGGAAGCGAACCCGCTAAGCAAGGCGGTATTTGCCCTGCCGCTGCCGGCGAAAGATAAAGCCAGCTATGGCGTAGGCACTGATGCCAAAGGCAATGTGGTTATCCTCGCCCTTGACGAGGTTAAGGCCGGGACGATGCCAGAAGATCAGAGAAAAGCGTTAGCCGCTGGCATAACCCAAAACAATGCTCAGGTGGTGTTTGAAGCCCTGATGGCAAGCCTGCGTCAGCAAGCCAAAATTAAACTGGGTGATGTCGTCGGACAGCAACAGTAAGTTCGCAGCACATCAGAGTTTGATGCAATAAAATGCAAATCCAAAAGGCCGCTTTCGCGGCCTTTTCCATATCTATCCGCCGGTGATTGCCACTCTCCTGGCCTGCCTGTAGGCTGGCTCCTCAGTCTACAGACAAGGAGGAACAGCATGAACAGAGGGATGCAAACACTTTACCTGGCGCTAATCCTTATCGGGGGGATCGCCTCACCGCCACTTTATGCCGAATCCGGGAAGGACGTATCCGTTACCCGGAGCAACGACCCACCGGCTTCAGCCGGTGGCGAGAAGGATAGGCAGGTTGACTTGCTGGTGGACATTAATCAGGCCTCGGCAGAAGAGCTGGCTGAGGCAATGAACGGGGTGGGAATAAAAAAAGCGCAGGCGATTATTCGCCATCGTCAGGAGTTTGGCCCCTTTAAATCGCTAGATGCTCTGCAGGATGTACCGGGGATCGGTCCGGCATTAATTGAGCGCAATCGCAGTCGTATCAAGTGGTAACTGGCGACAGACCCAGCCGCGGACAATAAGGCGTAAATACAGCCCGGGGGCCATACCCCTGTTATGGTATGGCCTGTGAGGCGGGTTCTGGCTCTGGC
>Ga0153936_100353_pt1 | contig 12782 bp, 9 predicted proteins | sample TSNJ020MetaG_FD_102272 | JGI IMG/M metagenome (GOLD analysis project Ga0153936, IMG submission 102272) | Attine ant fungus gardens microbial communities from New Jersey, USA - TSNJ020 MetaG | ecosystem: Host-associated > Fungi > Mycelium > Unclassified | place: USA: New Jersey, Wharton State... | reverse complement strand
GTAGGGGAAGTGCGGATACAGCGCACCGCTTCTTCAGCAGAGTCCGTCTCACGTGAACAGCAGAGCGCCCCACGCCAAAGCCGATCGCCTCAGCATCATTACGAACCGCCGTATGCGTCTGCGGAGCCGCGTCACGCCCAGCAGCAGCCTGAGCCAGTCTCTCAGGTTCAGCCTGAGCCTGATAACACCCCAGAGCCGCCGCGTGCCCCTGAGCCTGCGAGAAAGGTGGCCACCGCTGCGCCTCAGCAGCCGGAGCGTCATGTTCAGCCAGAGCCCGAACCTGTTGCTGAGCCTGAACCCGTGGCTCCTGAGCCTGAAAAAAAGCCGCGTAAAGAGGCGGTGATTGTGATGAGCGTGTCCGCTCATACAGGCAATACGCTGAAAGGCGATATCCTGTTTAACAGTATTCAACAGGCGGGCTTTCAGTTCGGGGAAATGAACATTTTCCATCGTCATCTCAGTCCTGATGGCAGCGGTCCGGTGCTGTTTAGTCTGGCTAATATGGTGAATCCCGGGACGTTTGACCTGGAAAACGCCAGTGAATTTACCACGCCAGGCGTCACTATTTTTATGCAAGTGCCTTCTTATGGTGACCCACTGCAGAACTTTAAATTGATGTTGCAGTCTGCTCAGCATATTGCCGATGAAGTCGGTGGCATGGTGACCGATGACCAGCGCCGGATGATGACCCCGCAAAAACTGCGTGAGTATCAAGGCAAAATTCGCGACGTCATTGACGCGAATAGCTGATAGCAACAGCGACGAACACAGCCTTGCGAAGAACATCAGGCAGGCTAACCAATGGAAACCGGGTAGCTAAGAGACTCAGCGGTTTTCATTGACTCAGGCAAAGACGGTTAACGCGATACAACGCGCGGCGTTTACGCTTTATGGTTATTTGAAACCCCCGCCTGTCGGGGGTTTTTTATCATTGATGGTGCAAATATGGACCCCATTGAACAACAGCTCACTCAACTGCGAACCACGCTTCGCCATCACGAGTATCTCTATCATGTGCTTGATAACCCGGAACTGCCCGATGCCGAATATGATAGGCTGATGGCCGAGTTACGGGACTTAGAAGCCCGTTATCCCGAACGTATTACCCCTGACTCACCCACCCAGCGTGTCGGCGCGAGCCCGCTGAGTGAGTTTACCCAGGTTCGCCATGAAGTGCCGATGCTGTCTTTGGATAACGCCTTTGATGAAGCCAGCTATCTGGCGTTTAACAAACGCGTCCTCGACCGATTGAAACAGACCGAGCCGGTGACGCTGTGCTGTGAGCTTAAACTTGATGGCCTGGCCGTCAGCCTGCTGTACGAAGACGGCATTCTGGTTCGGGCGGCAACCCGTGGCGATGGCACAACGGGGGAGAATATTACCGCCAATGTCCGGACTATCCGGGCGATTCCGCTCAAGCTTCATGGGGACAATATCCCCCGTCGCCTTGAAGTCAGGGGTGAGGTTTTTCTGCCCCAGGCCGGTTTTGAGAAAATTAATGCCGAAGCGCGCCGCTCCGGGGGCAAGGTGTTTGCCAACCCGCGTAACGCCGCGGCCGGATCATTGCGTCAATTAGACCCGCGCATTACCGCCAAACGCCCGCTGACTTTCTTTTGCTATGGCGTTGGTCTGCTGGAAGAGGGCACATTACCGGCCAGTCATTACCAGCGCTTACAGCAGTTTAAAGCCTGGGGATTACCGGTCAGCGATCGGGTCACTCTCTGCGACTCCCCGCAACAGGTACTGGACTTTTACCACCATATTGAACAGATTCGCCCCACCCTTGGCTTTGATATTGATGGCGTGGTGATTAAAGTCGACTCCCTGGCTTTGCAGGAAACCCTCGGCTTTGTCGCTCGCGCCCCCCGCTGGGCCATCGCCTTTAAATTCCCGGCTCAGGAGCAAGTCACCTGGGTGCGTGATGTCGAGTTTCAGGTGGGACGTACCGGGGCCATCACTCCGGTTGCCCGGCTGGAGCCGGTGCAGGTCGCCGGGGTGCTGGTCAGTAATGCCACGCTGCATAATGCCGATGAAATTGAACGCCTGGGGCTGAAAATCGGCGATCGGGTGACGGTTCGTCGCGCCGGGGATGTTATTCCCCAGGTAGTGGGCGTGATTGAGTCAGACCGCCCGGCGGATGCACGGCCAATTATTTTCCCAACCCACTGTCCGGTGTGTGGCTCAGATGTTGAGCGGGTAGAAGGTGAGGCGGTTGCCCGCTGTACCGGGGGACTTATCTGCGGTGCACAGCGCAAAGAGGCGCTTAAGCACTTTGTTTCCCGCCGGGCGCTTGATGTGGACGGTATGGGGGACAAAATTATCGACCAGCTGGTGGAAAAAGAGTATGTCCACACCCCGGCAGACCTGTTTAGCCTGACGGCGGGTAAGCTCACCGGGCTGGACAGAATGGGGCCTAAGTCGGCGCAGAATGTGGTAGCGGCGCTTGAGAAAGCAAAAGAGACAACGTTTGCCCGTTTTCTTTATGCCCTTGGCATTCGTGAGGTTGGCGAGGCGACGGCAGCCGGGCTGGCGGCCCACTTCTCAACGCTTGATGCGCTGATGCAGGCGGATATCGACACCTTGCAAACCGTGCCTGATGTCGGCGTTGTGGTGGCCAGTCATGTATTTAACTTCTTTGAAGAAGAGAGTAATCGTCAGGTTATTAAGAAGCTTCTGGATGAAGCGGGCGTCCACTGGCCAGATCCGGTAGTGATTGATGCTGAAAAAATAGACAGCCCGTTTGCCGGTAAAACGGTGGTACTCACCGGATCATTAAGCCTGATGGCACGGGATGAAGCCAAAGATCGGCTGACCGCCCTGGGAGCAAAAGTGGCCGGTAGCGTTTCGAAGAAAACGGATTTACTGATAGCCGGTGAAGCGGCGGGTTCAAAACTTGCCAAAGCCCAGGAGTTGGGGATTGAGGTTATCGATGAGGCGGAAATGATTCGCTTACTGGCGGCATCCGGTGGATAGTCAGCGCCTGGTGAAGCTTGCCAATACGGTTATGCCCTTTGGCAAATATCAGGGGCGGGCGCTGATTGCCCTCCCCGAAGAGTATCTATTGTGGTTTGCCCGCAAAGATAACTTTCCCGCCGGTGAACTTGGCGAGCTAATGGCGCTGGCTTTGCTTATCAAAACCGAGGGGCTGGAGCGCCTGGTCCATCCCCTCAAGCGTGATTAGCCTTTCTGCTCCGCCCGGTCAGCGTCGGCCCCGGCCTCTTGTGCCTGACGCTGATAGCGTTTCGCCATTACCGCACAAACCATCAGCTGTATTTGATGGAAAATCATTAAAGGCAGTACCATCACGCCAACCGTTGCGGCGGGAAAGAGAATATTGGCCATCGGAATACCGTTGGCCAGACTCTTTTTCGACCCACAGAAGACAATGGTAATTTCATCGGCTTTATTAAAACCTAAGCGTCTGGCGGCAAAAATATTAATGGATATCACAATAGCCAGCAGGACCAGGCTGACCACCACGATAAACAGTAATGATCCGAGGCCGATTCTATGCCAGATACCGTGGGTCACCGCCTCGCTGAACGCGGAGTAAACCACCAGCAGAATCGAGGTCTTATCGGTTTTACCAATCAGCTTTTTATGACGATGGACAAAACCGCCAATCCACGGACGCATCAGATGGCCGAGTACAAAAGGCAGCAGTAATTGCAGCATGATTCTGCCGACATCATGAAAACTCCCGCTTGCCCCCTGGACATGCATCACCAGACCAACCAGCACCGGTGAAAGAAATATTCCCAGCACGCTTGAGGCCGAGGCTGAACAGACCGCCGCTGCCACATTGCCACCGGCGATGGAGGTAAAGGCGATAGCCGACTGCACGGTGGCGGGCAAAATGCACAGATAAAGAAAGCCGCTATACAGGTTCTGGCTAACATCCAGCGGATGCCACCAGGTAAACAGCACGCCGAGAATCGGAAACAGAATAAAAGTGCTGCACATTACCCACAGGTGTAAACGCCAGTGACCGCCGCCAGCAATAATCGCCTCGCGGGACAGTTTTGCGCCGTGCATAAAAAACAATAAGGCAATTGCCGCGGTTGTTAACCCTTCAAAGAAGGTAAAGACATCACCCTGGGCGGGAAAGAAGGAAGCCAGTATTACCGTCCCCACCAGGGTGAGGGTAAAAGGGTCAATATAACGAAACAATTGCATAATCCTTTCTTCATCAAAAGAGCTCTATTGTCATCTTTCTGCTTTAAGTAATAAAATTGATTTATTGAATACATTGATGAAGTAATTAGATGAATTACTCTTTACGTCAACTTCGTGTTTTTATCGCCGTTGCCGCCAGCGGGAGTTTCAGCCGGGCAGGGGAGGCAATTGGCCTGAGTCAATCGGCGGTGAGTTACAGTGTTAAAGAGCTGGAAAACACGCTGAATGTAAAATTACTCGACCGGACCACCCGCGAGGTAGTGTTAACCCCGGCGGGGGTTCAGCTTGCCGGCAGTCTGGAGCGTATTCTTGAAGAGCTAAATAGTACGTTACTCGAGGCCCGTACTCTGGGGCATCAGTTAAGCGGCCAGGTACGTATTGCCGCCAGCCAGACGATTTCAGCCCATCTGATGCCCCAGACGCTGGCGGTCGCCACGCAGAATTTCCCCGATATCCATGTCATGCTGTATGACAGACCCCAGCAATGGGTACTGGAAAGCGTGCGCCAGGGAGAGGTTGACCTGGCTATCGTTATTGATCCGATTCAGGTTAACGACCTGGATTGGGAAGTGGTGCTCTCGGAGCCATTTTTTTTACTTTGCCGTCGCGATCATGCCCTTGCCGGACTGACCCGGGTCAGCTGGCAACAGCTGGAGGGGGAAAAGCTGGTGTTACAGGACTATGCCTCAGGCAGTCGCCCCTTGATTGATGATGCCCTGCAAAAGCAGGAGATAGGGGTACAGATAGTGCAGCAGATAGGCCACCCGGCCACCCTTTATCCGATGGTTGATGCCGGAATAGGCATCAGCATTTTACCGGCGCTGGCCTTGCCCTTGCCCGCAGGACAATCCCTGGTGGTGAAACGCCTGGTTCCGACGGTTAATCGCCAGATAATGCTGGTTCGTCGTAAAAATCGCTCCCTGTCCCGGGCGGCAGAAGCCCTATGGCAAGTGGTTCGTCAGCAGGCTGAGCGCCTGAAACAGGCCCGTAAAACCGACCCCTTGTTTGAAGATGACTCATTCCAGCCGCCGCAGGCCGGGCGCGCGCGGCTGTGAATCTAAAAGCTGGCAGACTTTATCCGATAACCGAGGGATAACGCTCCGGGCCGGGCATGCCCTTGCGCTACCGGCAGGGTTAAGCGATACCCACCCGGTATCTTAACAGGTGACAACAAACGAGCGTGTTTCAAACGGCGGCTGGGGTGATTAAAGCCCTCGTCGTTCTGGCGCTGGGGCAGGGAAGCATTGTGCAGCAAGCAGAGTGAATGGCAGGGTAAATGGCGCATAGCAAAAAGGCACCTTTAGGGTGCCTTTTTACATTGGTGGGTCGTGCAGGATTCGAACCTGCGACCAATTGATTAAAAGTCAACTGCTCTACCAACTGAGCTAACGACCCGAAGTGGTGGGTGATGACGGGATCGAACCGCCGACCCCCTCCTTGTAAGGGAGGTGCTCTCCCAGCTGAGCTAATCACCCACTTCGGTACTACATATTGTCAGAAAATTTTCGCTGGCGAGAAGTGGTGGGTGATGACGGGTTCGAACCGCCGACCCCCTCCTTGTAAGGGAGGTGCTCTCCCAGCTGAGCTAATCACCCACTTCTCAAATCTTCTGTTACACCGCGGTGAGCCACTAAGTAAATCGTGGTGGGTGATGACGGGTTCGAACCGCCGACCCCCTCCTTGTAAGGGAGGTGCTCTCCCAGCTGAGCTAATCACCCCCGCTGTGTGGAGTCGCATTATAGGGAGAGTTGAAAATGAGTCAACGCATTTTCACAAGTTTTTTTCTGTTCGTCTTAATTTTAAACGATGCGATCAAGAAATACCCACGACTGTTTGATTTGCAACCAGATTGCGAGGATTATCGCTGCCAGGTGGCCTCAACATTGAGGAATTAGCCCACAGTGATAGAATGTTACCCATAGTCATTCCCTTGCAACTGCCACTTTTCTGGCATATCTGCGTAATTAAGGCCATTTAATGAAAATCAAAACTCGCTTTGCGCCAAGCCCAACAGGCTATTTGCACGTTGGTGGTGCCCGTACTGCTCTTTATTCCTGGCTTTTTGCTCGTCACCACGGCGGTGAGTTTGTTTTGCGTATCGAAGATACCGACCTGGAGCGTTCCACCCCTGAAGCCATTGAAGCCATTATGGATGGTATGAACTGGCTGAGCCTTGGCTGGGATGAAGGTCCTTATTTCCAAACCAAACGCTTTGACCGTTATAACGCAGCGATTGATGAGATGCTGGAAGCGGGTACCGCCTATAAATGCTATTGCTCTAAAGAGCGCCTGGAAGCATTACGTGAGCATCAAATGGCTAATAACGAGAAGCCACGTTATGACGGTCGTTGTCGCCATGATACTGGCCACCACAGCCCGGACGAACCTTTCGTTGTTCGCTTTGCTAACCCGCAGGAAGGATCGGTTATTTTTGACGACCAGATCCGTGGTCCTATTGAGTTCAGCAATCAGGAGCTTGATGACTTAATCATTCGTCGTACTGATGGTTCACCGACCTATAACTTCTGCGTCGTGGTTGATGACTGGGATATGCAAATTACCCACGTTATTCGTGGCGAAGACCATATCAACAATACTCCGCGGCAGATTAATATTCTTAAAGCACTGAATGCACCGGTGCCGCTTTATGCTCACGTGTCGATGATAAACGGTGACGATGGCAAAAAACTGTCTAAACGTCACGGCGCGGTCAGCGTGATGCAATACCGTGATGATGGCTATTTGCCTGAAGCGTTGCTGAACTATCTGGTGCGTCTTGGCTGGTCTCACGGTGATCAGGAAATTTTCACCCGGGAAGAGATGATAAGCCTGTTTTCATTAAATGCGGTCAGCAAGTCTGCCAGTGCATTTAATACTGAGAAACTGCAATGGCTTAACCATCACTACATTAATCACCTGGCGCCTGAATATGTTGCTACCCATTTGCAGTGGCATATTGAACAGGAAAATATTGATACCCGTAATGGACCGCAACTGTCAGAGTTAGTCAGCTTACTGGGTGAGCGTTGCAAGACATTAAAAGAGATGGCGCAAACCTGCCGCTACTTCTATGAAGACTTCAGTGAATTTGATGCCGATGCGGCTAAAAAGCACCTGCGTCCGGTTGCCCGTCAACCACTGGAAGTGGTGCGCGATAAATTAGCCGCCATTACCGACTGGCGGGCTGAGACTATTCATCAGGCCATTCAGGCAACGGCAGATGAGCTGGAAGTGGGGATGGGTAAAGTCGGTATGCCATTAAGGGTGGCGGTTACCGGAGCCGGTCAGTCACCGGGTCTGGATGTCACCGTGCAGGCTATTGGTAAGTCACGTTCTATTGAGCGTATCAATAAAGCGCTGGCCTTTATCAGCGAACGTGAAGCACAGTAGTCTCTTAAGATGACTGACAGAGCGGGAAAATATTGCCCCTCTGTCAGTCAGAAGTAAACCAGTTAGTAGAGGGGAAGTGGCTGATACAGCCCGTCACTGAGTGACGTTACCCCTCATCCCGAATCCCCAACCGGGTTAGCATGCCCGAAATACCATCTCTGACTAACATCGCCGCCATTCTTTGCTGTTCAATATCTGACATTTGTTGGATAGAGTTCAGTAAAAGGTTTTCCAGCGGCGTATCGTTGACGTTATAGCGGATATGGTTATCAGTGAGGCGTCTGGCGCTATTGATAAACTCACGAACCTGCTCGTCGACATGAATAAGACGTGCTTTCCCACCCTGTACTCCCGGCTTGGGCGAGGTTATCCAATTCTGTCTTCGAACCCATTTGTTAATGGTTTGTCTGCTGTAGCCCGTCACTATGGCTAATTCTTCAGGTGTCATTCTTTCCTTGAGCACAATGATTCCTTTTCTATTCCAGAAGGGATGGGATTAGTGGTTTATTTTATTGAAGTACTTTACCTCAAACTGTGACAGAATTAACTACAATGCGACGCGATGCAATCAGGATTTAATCAGTCCGACGACTTTTTAGGCGATTGAACGCATAACAACAAATTCGCGTTGACACCGTTAGCTGGGTTTCATATTATGCCGCCCGTCAACACGACAAGGTTGTTTGGTACGGGGCTATAGCTCAGCTGGGAGAGCGCTTGCATGGCATGCAAGAGGTCAGCGGTTCGATCCCGCTTAGCTCCACCAAATCTTTACCAGCAAGATTTGAACCAATACTACCTACCCTTTGGGGCTATAGCTCAGCTGGGAGAGCGCTTGCATGGCATGCAAGAGGTCAGCGGTTCGATCCCGCTTAGCTCCACCAAATATGAATCCTCGCTTCGGCGGGGATTTTTTTTATCCTCGTTATTCGATTTCTTTAAACCTGAAGTTAACGCATACCCCTGGCAACGTCCATTCTCCTGGGCATATCTGCGCGAATATTCTCCCCACCGTACAGGCCTATTCCCTGCAAAAAAACGTCGTCATCGCTCTATTTGCAATTGGTCTGAAAAAAATTCCGCAGGAAAATTCCGGCTAAAAAATAAGCGATTCTGGCTGGGGGAATATGGATTGGATGATCAATGGAGATTAACTATTTATAGTTTAAAGTCATATAGTTAATAACTTATTGTTTCACAAAAAAGGGGAAAACTATGTTTTCCCCTTAAGCAGTTTCTCTAACCGGAATGATTCCGGCTAATTGAGCGTAATAATCAGATAACCAGGGCTGCGATAGAAGCAGAAAGGATACTGACAAGCGTAGAACCGTAGACCAGCTTCAGGCCAAAACGTGAAACCACGTTACCCTGTTCTTCATTCAGGCCTTTAATCGCCCCGGCGATGATACCGATTGAGGAGAAGTTAGCGAATGATACCAGGAACACTGAGAGAATGCCCTCAGCGCGCGGTGACAGCGTGCTGGCAATTTTCTGCAGGTCCATCATGGCAACGAACTCATTCGAGACCAGTTTGGTTGCCATAATACTGCCGACCTGTAAGGCTTCACCAGCCGGGACGCCCATCACCCAGGCAATAGGGTAGAAGAGGTAACCGAGAATGCCCTGGAAGGAAATGCCCAGCACCGCAGCAAACAGCGCGTTCAGACCGGAGATAAGGGCAATAAAGCCAATCAGCATTGCCGCAACAATGACGGCAACTTTAAAACCGGCCAGAATGTACTCGCCCAGCATTTCAAAGAAGCTCTGTCCTTCATGAATGTTAGACATTTCCAGCTTGTCTTCTGTCTCATCAACACGGTAAGGGTTGACCAGCGACAGCACAATAAAGGTACTGAACATGTTCAACACCAGGGCCGCGACGACATACTGAGGTTGCAGCATGGTGAGGTAAGCACCGACAATCGACATTGAGACCGTAGACATCGCGGTCGCAGACATCGTATACATCCGATTGCGCGACATTTTGCCGAGAATATCTTTATAGGCAATAAAGTTTTCTGACTGTCCAAGAATCAGTGAACTCACGGCGTTAAACGACTCGAGTTTACCCATGCCGTTAATTTTTGACAGCACGGTACCGATAGCGCGGATAACAATCGGTAACACGCGAATATGTTGCAAAATACCGATCAAGGCAGAAATAAAGATAATAGGGCAGAGGACTTTGAGGAAGAAGAATGCCAGGCCTTCATCGTTCATCTTACCAAAGACAAAGTCTGTACCCTGGTTGGCAAAACCAAGCAGTTTCTCAAACATGTCAGAGAAACCTTTAACAAACCCTAAGCCCACATCTGATGTCAGGAAGAACCAGGCCAATAGAACTTCGATCACCAAAAGCTGAATGACGAAGCGGATGCGTATCTCTTTGCGGTTTTTACTCACTAATAAGGCGAGTAGTGCCACAACAGCAAGCGCTAAAACAAAATGCAGAATGCGGGACATATTTGCTCCAAATATGAGGCAGGTTTAGTTTCGTTGCACATTTTATGTAACAGTTAATTAGAAAACGAGATCAAAGCCACACTATAGTAATCGTCTATAACTGATTATAAAAATAGTGATCGGTGATACATTTCCAGTAAATGGCAATTAATTGATGCTTCACTTTGAATTATATGCTTTTTTTGTGCTGTTTGAGATAAAACTTATGGCAATAGCCATTTTAACCATCTGCCATTGATTGCTTACACCTATCGCAGAAATCTCTCACACCGCCGCCGACGATGCTTGCTAAGCCAGGAGATTTTGATAGCATCAAACATAGCAAAGGCTATATTACAGAGGCGGAAAATGATTGATGCTCGCATTAACAATAGCACCCAGGGCACGGCACGCAAATTGCGTCTGGCGTTGATGGGGCCTGCCTTTATAGCCGCTATCGGATACATTGATCCGGGTAATTTTGCGACCAATATCCAGGCCGGTGCCAGCTATGGCTATCAGCTACTGTGGGTGGTGGTATGGGCGAATATTATGGCGGCGGTTATTCAGGTCTTATCGGCAAAATTAGGTATCGCCACCGGTAAAAATCTGGCCGAACATATTCGCGATCGCTACCCCCGTCCGCTGGTATGGTTTTATTGGGTGCAGGCGGAGATCATTGCCATGGCGACCGATCTGGCCGAATTTATCGGTGCCGCCATCGGTTTTAAGCTAATTCTTGGCATCTCGTTGCTACAAGGTGCCGTGCTGACCGGCGTTGCCACCTTTCTGATCCTGATGCTGCAAAGCCGGGGGCAAAAACCATTAGAAAAAGTGATAGGTGGTTTGCTGCTATTTGTGGCGGCGGCCTATGTAATAGAGCTGTTTTTCTCACAACCCGGCATGGTGGAATTAGGTAAAGGCATGCTGATTCCTGAACTGCCTACCTCGGAAGCGGTATTCCTGGCGGCGGGGGTACTGGGTGCCACCATTATGCCCCATGTTATCTATCTGCATTCAGCCCTTACTCAGAAACAGACCGCGGCCAGTAAAGCGCAGCGCTATTCTGCAACCAAATGGGATGTCGGCATCGCCATGACGATTGCCGGTTTTGTCAACCTGGCGATGATGGCGACCGCGGCGGCGGCCTTCCACTTTAGCGGCCATACCGGTATCGCTGAACTCGAAGATGCCTATAAAACGTTACAGCCATTACTTGGCCAGGCTGCGGCAACGGTATTTGGCATCAGCCTGGTGGCGGCGGGTCTCTCTTCAACGGTGGTCGGCACCCTGGCCGGTCAGGTGGTGATGCAAGGGTTTATTCACTTCTATATTCCGCTGTGGTTGCGTCGGCTTATCACCATGCTGCCTTCCTTTGTGGTGATTTTAATGGGGCTGGATCCCACCCGCATTTTGGTTATGAGCCAGGTTCTGCTGAGTTTTGGTATTGCCCTTGCCCTGGTGCCATTATTGCGGTTTACCAGTCATAAAGGCCTGATGGGTGAATTGGTTAATAGCCGTACATTACAGGCGATAGTCTGGGGGATTGTTGTGCTGGTGGTTGCGCTCAATCTGTGGCTTATTATTGCAACCATATTCAATTAATTCTGACTCTGCCTGCAACCTTTGCCTTGCCCTGCGGGCAGGGGGAGCGCTTAATCCCTCCTGGCTCGCAGGCTTAAAAGGCATATCAATCGTCGCTGAGTGAATAAGCGATGAAACATGAAAAGAAATATTGTGATCAAGCTCAATATTTACGCTGTCACTCCAGGATCAACTTGTTGTTTAAGCTTTCAAATTTTACAGTAGAGTCAGAATATTTTTTGACTTTAGCGGAGTTGTGAACCAATGAGCAAATATGCTTTGGTGGGAGATGTCGGCGGTACTAATGCCCGGCTGGCGCTGTGCAGCCTGGATAATGGCGATATTGTTCAGGCAAAAACTTTTTCAGGCCTGGAGTTTCAGGGGCTTGAAGCCGTTATTGTCCACTATCTTGAGCAGGTCAATGTCCGTGTTTCTGATGCCTGTATAGCGATTGCCTGCCCCATTACCGGTGACTGGGTGGCAATGACCAACCATTCATGGGCCTTCTCAATTGCTGAAATGAAGCAGAACCTCGGTCTTGATAATTTAGAAATTATTAACGACTTCACCGCCGTGTCCATGGCGATTCCGATGATTAAACCGGAACATTTGATTCAACTCGGTGGCGATAAGCCGGTTGCCGATAAACCGATTGCCGTCTATGGAGCGGGCACCGGCCTGGGCGTTGCCCACTTGGTGCATGTTGATAAGCGCTGGGTTAGCCTGCCGGGGGAAGGGGGACACGTTGATTTTGCCCCTAATAGCGAAGAAGAAGGGATAATCCTTGATGTCCTGCGGGCTGAAATTGGTCATGTCTCTGCCGAACGCGTACTGTCCGGCCCGGGGTTGGTCAATCTCTACCGCGCGATTGTTAAGGCTGATAATCGTCTGCCTGAAAACTACCAGCCGAGCGATGTGACCGAGCGAGCCCTGGCTGACAGCTGCACCGACTGTCGCCGTGCATTATCGCTATTCTGCGTTATTCTGGGCCGTTTTGGCGGCAATCTGGCCTTGAACTTAGGCACTTTTGGCGGAGTTTATATTGCCGGCGGGATTGTGCCTCGCTTCCTCGAGTTCTTTAAAGCATCCGGTTTTCGCGGCGGTTTTGAAGATAAAGGCCGCTTTAAAGACTATGTTAAAGATATTCCGGTCTACCTTATCATTCATGACCAGCCTGGGCTGCTGGGGGC
>Ga0153936_100352_pt1 | contig 12786 bp, 11 predicted proteins | sample TSNJ020MetaG_FD_102272 | JGI IMG/M metagenome (GOLD analysis project Ga0153936, IMG submission 102272) | Attine ant fungus gardens microbial communities from New Jersey, USA - TSNJ020 MetaG | ecosystem: Host-associated > Fungi > Mycelium > Unclassified | place: USA: New Jersey, Wharton State... | reverse complement strand
CGACAGCCCGGGGCAAAAAAATAACGCTTATAGAGATTGCCCTCAGTTTTTTAATGCGTTGCTTTAAAGCCGCGGAGGATTCTGGTGTACTCTGTGTCAATACGACGCTGATTTACTGATAAAAAAATCAAGGCAATTATTATGCTTTTTAATCTATTGCGCATCTTATTGCGGGTTCTTTTCCGGGTTCGTCTATATGGTGATACCCAATCCCTCAAGCAGGAGCGGGTGCTTATTGTGCCCAATCATGTCTCGTTTATCGACGGCATTCTGCTTGCGCTATTTTTGCCGATTCGTCCGGTATTTGCCGTGTATACCTCGATTACTGAACGCTGGTATATGCGCTGGCTGAAATCCATCATCGACTTTGTTCCCCTTGACCCCACCCGGCCATTGTCGATTAAACACCTGGTTCGTTTAGTGGAGCAGGGACGCCCGGTGGTTATTTTCCCCGAGGGGCGTATTTCGGTCAGCGGTTCGCTGATGAAAATCTACGAAGGGGCAGGGTTTATTGCGGCAAAATCCCAGGCCACGGTGATCCCGGTGCGTATTGAAGGCGCTGAACTGACTTTCTTTAGTCGTTTAAAAGGTCTGGTTAAACAGCGTCTTTTCCCGCGGATAACGCTGCACCTTCTGCCGCCAACCGGTCTGGTGATGCCCCAGGTTCGTCGCCCGCGTGAGCGCCGCAAGATTACCGGGGAAATGCTGCATCAAATCATGATGGAGGCGCAAATGGCCGTGCGCCCCCGTGAAACGCTATTCGAGGCGTTTCTCAGGGCAAAAGAGCGTTTCGGAGCCGCGAAGACCTGCATTGAAGATATCAACTTCACCCCGGACAGCTATCGTAAACTGCTCATGAAAATGCTGTCCGTCGGGCGCATTTTAGACAAGCATAGCCAGGCGGGAGAAACCATCGGTCTGATGCTGCCTAATGCCACGATCAGCGCTGCGGTGATTTTTGGCGCATCGCTACGGGGGCGAATTCCGGCGATGATGAACTACACCGCCGGCGTTAAAGGCTTAACCAGTGCCATTACCGCGGCGCAAATTAAGACCATTTTTACCTCCCGGCAGTTTCTTGATAAAGGCAAGCTCTGGCATTTACCCGAACAACTCACCCAGGTGAAATGGGTCTATCTGGAAGACCTGAAATCAACGGTGACGACCGCGGATAAAATATGGATTTTTACCCACCTATTAATGCCGCGCCTCGCCCAGGTAAAACAGCAACCGGAACAGGCAGCCATGGTGCTGTTCACCTCGGGCTCTGAGGGCAATCCGAAAGGCGTAGTCCATAGCCATAAAAGCTTACTGGCCAACGTCGAACAGATTAAGGCTATCGCCGATTTCACCGCCGCCGACCGCTTTATGTCTGCCTTACCGCTCTTTCACTCCTTTGGTCTGACGGTGGGCTTATTCACGCCGTTACTCACCGGTGCCCAGACGTTTCTCTACCCAAGCCCGCTCCACAATCGGGTTATCCCGGAGTTGGTGTATGACCGCAACTGTACGGTGTTATTTGGCACCTCAACTTTCCTGGCGAACTACGGTCGCTTTGCCAATCCTTATGATTTCTATCGTATTCGCTATGTGGTATCCGGCGCAGAAAAACTCCAGGAGAGTACCAAAACGCTGTGGCAGGAGAAATTCGGACTGCGCATTCTGGAAGGTTATGGCGTAACCGAGTGCGCTCCTGTGGTGTCAATCAATGTGCCGATGGCGGCTAAGTCAGGGACGGTCGGGCGTATTTTGCCAGCAATGGATGCCAGAGTGATGGCGGTGCCTGGCATTGAGCAGGGGGGGCGCTTACAGCTGAAAGGCCCCAATATTATGAATGGTTACCTACGGGTAGAGGCCCCGGGAGTGTTAGAAGCACCGGCGGCAGAAAATGCCGACGGCGTGCCGGAAGCCGGCTGGTATGACACCGGGGATATCGTCTCATTTGATGAACAGGGTTTTTGTATTATCCAGGGCAGGGCCAGGCGCTTTGCTAAAATAGCCGGTGAGATGGTGTCGCTTGAAATGGTGGAGCAGCTGGCATTGGGCGTCTCACCTGAAAAACTCCATGCGACGGTGGTCAAACAGGATGCCAATAAAGGGGAAGCGCTGGTTCTGTTCACCGCAGATGCGCAATTAAAGCGCGATGCATTGCTCAGTTATGCCCGTAGCCATGGGATTCCTGAACTGGCGGTGCCTCGTGATATTCGCTTTATGAAACAGTTGCCTGTGCTTGGCAGCGGCAAACCGGATTTTGTGACTTTAAAGGCGCAAATGGATGAGGGAGAGCAGCACCATGGCTAAACCTGTACTGCGCACCGATGACTCGCTCTGCTCCAGGGGCATGATAGCCGTTACCGCCGCGCAGTTTCTCTCGGCGTTCGGTGATAATGCTTTGCTCTTTGTCACCCTTGCCGTACTGAAACAGCAATTCTATCCGGAGTGGAGCCAGCCGGTTTTGCAGATGGTGTTCGTCGGGGCGTATATTTTATTTGCGCCATTTGTCGGCCAGGTCGCCGACAGTTTTGCTAAAGGGCGGGTGATGATGGTGGCCAACAGCCTGAAACTGTTGGGTGCCGCCTGTATTTGTTTGGGTCTTAACCCGTTTATCGGTTACACCCTGGTGGGTATCGGGGCGGCGGCTTATTCACCGGCTAAATACGGTATTCTCGGCGAGCTTACCCGCCATTCCGTATTGGTCAAAGCCAACGGCCTGATGGAGGCCTCGACCATTGTTGCCATTCTGTTAGGTTCGATGGCCGGTGGGATTTTGGCTGACTGGGATCTGTTTGTTGCGCTCCTGGTGTGCGTCGTTGTTTATGGGGCGGCGGTGATAGCGAATATATTTATCCCCAAACTGCCCCCCTCTCGTCCGGGGGAGTCCTGGCAGGTAAGGTCGATGCTCGGCTACTTCTTCAGCGCCTGCCGCACTCTCTGGCAAGATAAAGAAGCTCGTTTTTCACTGGTGGGCACCAGCCTTTTTTGGGGTGCTGGCGTTACGTTACGTTTTTTATTGGTTCTGTGGGTTCCGGTTGCTTTAGGCATCACCGACAATGCAACGCCGACCTATCTTAATGCCATGGTGGCCGTGGGTATCGTCGTCGGGGCGGGGCTTGCTGCCCGACTGGTGACGCTTGAGCGCTTTGCCCGTTGCCTGCCAGCCGGTATTTTATTGGGCATTGTGGTTATCTTTTTTGCCTTACAGCATGCGCTGTTACCGGCCTATTTTTTACTGGCGCTTATTGGTATTTGTGGCGGCTTCTTTGTCGTGCCATTAAATGCGTTGCTGCAGGATAAAGGCAAGCAGACCGTGGGAGCCGGCCATGCGATTGCCGTGCAAAACCTCGGAGAGAACCTGGCGATGCTCCTGATGCTGGGCTTCTATTCAGTAACGGTGAAAATAGGCATTTCCGCCCTAACGATTGGGGTCGGCTTTGGAGCGCTTTTTGCCCTGGCGATTAGCGGATTGTGGTTATGGCATAAACGCCAATAGTCGTGGGCGGATAGCCATAGCCCTATAGCACAGGGGCTATCATCGCTTAAGCCGGGTTTGCTAAGGTAAAAATGAAAAAGCCTGGGGGGCAGGCCTCCCAGGCGAGTATTCAGAGAGGGCTAGGGGCTGCCTCTCTTATTCAGTCGGTCGGCCGGAATTAGGGGGCCGGGTAGGTATAAATACGATGCACCGCTTCCAGTTCCTCAATCACTTCATCACTGAGGGTCAGGTGCAGGCTATCAATATTTGACTTCAATTGATCCAGCGTGGTTGCCCCTAATAGCGTACTGGCAACAAAGGGTTGGCGTCGTACAAAAGCGAGCGCCATTTGCGCGGGATCTAACTGATGACGTTTAGCCACATCAACATAGGCCGCCACCGCTTTTTGAGACTGCTCGCCGCTATAGCGGGTAAACCGGCCAAACAGGGTATTACGCGCTCCGGCGGGCTTAGCGCCATTCAGATATTTACCGCTCAGTGTGCCAAAGGCCAGACAGGAGTAGGCCAGTAGCTCGACACCTTCCTGTTGACTCACCTCAGACAAACCGACCTCAAAGCTACGGTTTAACAGGCTATAAGGGTTCTGAATGGTCACAATACGTGGCAGGTCGTGTTTTTCTGCCAGTTTGAGGTAACGCATTACCCCCCAGGCGGTTTCATTCGAGACGCCGATATAGCGAATTTTGCCCGCACGCTGCAGTTCGCTAAGCGCTTCCAGCGTTTCAAGAATAGTGACCGGTAAAGTGGTGGTATCACTCCAGGTATAGCCCAGCTTGCCAAAGCAGTTGGTGGGGCGTTGCGGCCAGTGGACCTGGTACAGGTCGAGATAATCCGTCTGCAGTCGCTGCAGACTGGCGTCCAGCGCCTGACGGATATTTTTACGATCGAGGATCTGATTGGGGCGGATCCCTGCATCATTATTACGTGCCGGGCCGCTGACTTTTGAGGCAATAACCAGTTTATCGCGGTTACCGCGCGCTTTCAGCCAGTTACCAACGTAGCGCTCGGTGAGCCCCTGGGTTTCAGGGCGGGGAGGCACGGGGTAGAGTTCAGCAACATCAATTAAATTAATGCCCTGGCTAACAGCATAATCGAGCTGGGCATGTGCCTCTGCTTCGCTGTTTTGCTCGCCAAAAGTCATGGTTCCTAATCCCAGCGTACTTATCTCAAGTGAGCTCCAGGGAATACGGTGATAGTGCATTGCGAGCTTCCTTAGTTCATTTTGATAAAAACAGACTGTGTACCGACTGAAGTTTTATAACATGGCAGGCAGGGAAGCAAAGAAAAAAGGGGGGAGTGAGGAAAAGAGCCAGGTCAGCACGGCACTGACCCGACGGAATTATCTTTCAATAATCTGTGAAATATCATTACGATTGATTTGCATCTCATTACCCTGCTGATCGCGGTAGCTGACCAGCCCGGTTTCATCATCCACTTTGGGCTTACCTTCGGTCAGGATCATTCGGCCGTCTTTGGTCGCCATCACATAATCACTGGTACATCCTGTAATTGCGAAGGCTAAGCCGATAGCGGAGATAGCTACTGCCCACTTTGTCATTATCCTGCTCCTTTTGATGCGAATTAATTGCATTCAGTAATAACCCGAGTGCTCACGGAATGAAAGTAGCAAATTCTGAATAATCGTCACTCGATATTATTTCCATCGCAAAATTGTTAATGCTGTTTTCTCTCCCGCAGCAGGTTGAGGCTTTCCACGGCAATGGAGAAGAACATGGCAAAGTAGATATAGCCTTTAGGGATATGCACATCAACGCTTTCAAGAACTAGCGTCACCCCGACCAAAAACAGAAAACAGAGCGCCAGCATCTTCACCGACGGATGGCTTTCGACAAAATCGCCAATGGGTTTGGCGGCGAGCATCATCACGCAGACCGCAATAATGACGGCTGCCATCATGATAATCAGGTGATCTGACAGGCCGACGGCGGTAATCACCGAGTCGATGCTTAAAATCATGTCCATGGTCATTATCTGAACAATGGCAGCAAAAAAAGAGTTGATGGCGGTATCGGTCGCTTCAGTTTTATTCTCAATGGACTCATGGATCTCTTTACTGGACTTCCAGATAAGAAACAGCCCACCCATCAGCAGGATAAGGTCACGAACCGATATCTCATTGCCAAAAACAACCACCAGGGTATAGGTGAGATGAGCCACCCATGCGATAGATGCCAGCAGCGCCAGGCGCATCAGCATGGCAGCCAGTAGTCCGAGACGACGTGCTTTGTTTTGTTGTTTTTTTGGTAGTTTTGCGACAACAAGAGACAGAAAAATAATATTATCAATCCCTAAAACTATCTCTAAAAGCGTGAGTGTGCCCAATGCCAGCCAGGCATTGGGGTCGGTTATCCATGCAAACATCAGAAATATCCAGCCAGAAAGTCAAGAATTAGTATAAACCCTAATACAACAGGATAAGCTTACGCCTGGTGAAGAAGAAAGTGTTTCGCCAGCAACGCAGTCGTGAAGTTCTTTTTTAGATAGAAACCACGGGGCAGGGTCATTATCAATTGACCATCGACGCCAATCGCCTCGGTGAGCACCCGACTGTTTGCCGCTTTAGGCCTTAACTGCAGCACTTCACCATGCCGCGCGGTAATACGTTCAACCTGTCCCAGCACAATTAAGTCCATCAGCTCTTCCCAGTCTAAGCGTAGCTGCTCTTCTTCCCTGGCATCCGGACTCCATAACAAGGGAGAGCCGACATGGCGTTCCGCCAGCGGGATCTGGCGATCGCCTTCCACCGGTATCCACAGGACCCGCTTAAGTTTATGCCTGACATGACTGGTTTCCCAGGTCACGCCGCTATTGCCGGTCAGCGGTGCGACACAGACGAAGGTGGTCTCCAGGGGGCGTCCCAAACTATCCACAGGGATGGTTTTAAGCTCAATCCCTAAGGCTGAGAAATCCTGTTCGGGCTTACTCCCCGCACTGGCCCCCAGCCAGCGTTCCAGCAGGCCGCCCACCCAGCCTTTATCGCGTTTGAGATTCTGGGGAATAGGCATCCCAGCAAGCGCGGCCAATTCGCCAAAACGATAACCGGCAACCGCATGAGCCTGGTCGAGTAATGCCGCTTCGCTTGCGGGGGATGTTAATAAAGGTTGCATCGGAATATCATTTTTCTGTGGTTAAAAAATAAACAGCCTGTGTAGATAACCTGGCAAGGATAGAGCATCGTAAAAATAAGTCCAATAACGGTATGTTTTATATTGTTTTTTTGTTTTCCACATGGGATAAATATTGAGATGAAAAAAGCTTTTCCCAAACTGGTCACTGACAATGAACAGGATCTTACACCATGTTATCCACAGAAAAATGGGATAACTGGAAAAAAACTCGACTACTGGTTTCATTTACAGCATTGACGTAGGTTAAAAATGCCGTTTCTCACCATTTTTTGCCTAAGTTGTTTGCACAAACTGTGGATAAAAACGCCGTTGTACGATCTTTCGTCAGTCTGGAATTCAACAGTGTGATGTCGATCACGTTGTTGTTTTTTTTAAGCCTTATATTTGTTTTATCATTCTGATTTTTAATGATTTAAATCGATATCTTTTTTTTGAGTATCCCAGGGGAAATTAAGTTGTCCCAATGTAATTATGCGGTTCTTCACAGTTATATCCACAGAAAAAGTGAATAAAACCGGGTCCTTTGCTGCCCTCCTGTTTATAACCCCGTATTATTTTGTGAATTATTCTAATGTTATTCTGTTCTCACAGGCCCCAGAGAGTGGTTTACCGTCTGGCACTTGTATGAAACAATCATTCTAATCTAAGTTTGTTTTGAGGTAGTCCGGTGATCGATGATGATGGCTACCGCCCAAACGTAGGGATAGTAATATGTAATCGGCAAGGACAGGTCATGTGGGCGCGTCGATTCGGGCAGCACTCCTGGCAATTTCCGCAAGGCGGCATTAATTCAGGCGAGTCCGCTGAACAGGCTATGTACCGGGAGCTTTTCGAAGAGGTCGGTTTACAACGCAAAGATGTGCGTATTCTTGCTTCAACCAGAAACTGGTTGCGTTACAAATTACCCAAACGTTTGGTGCGTTGGGACACAAAGCCGGTATGTATCGGCCAAAAGCAAAAATGGTTTCTTTTACAGTTGGTAGGTAATGATACGGCTATTAATATGCAAACCAGCAGTACGCCCGAGTTTGATGGATGGCGCTGGGTCAGCTATTGGTATCCGGTTCGGCAGGTTGTTTCATTTAAGCGCGATGTTTATCGCCGGGTAATGAAAGAGTTTTCGATGATTGTTATGCCGCTGCAAGAGGTGACACCACCCCGTAATCATTCGCCAGCATGGCGACGTAAAAGAGGTTAAGTCACGCCGAAAATGCTGACTCGTTTGCGTGAAATTGTCGAAAAGGTGGCCAGTGCTCCCCGACTGAACGAAGCACTGGATATCCTGGTCACTGAAATCTGTCTTGCGATGGATACTGAAGTTTGCTCGGTATATCTGGCTGACCACGACAGGCGTTGCTTTTATTTAATGGCGACACGCGGTTTGAAAAAACCGCGTAGTCGTACCGTTACGCTGGCATTCGATGAAGGTATTGTCGGGCTGGTAGGGCGATTAGCTGAGCCGATTAACCTGGCTGATGCCCAAAAACACCCAAGCTTTAAATATATCCCTGCGGTGAAAGAAGAGCACTTTCGTGCCTTTCTTGGCGTGCCGGTTATCCAGCGCCGGCAATTGCTCGGTGTTCTGGTGGTCCAGCAACGGGAACATCGGCAATATGATGAAAGTGAAGAGTCGTTTTTAGTGACTCTGGCGACACAGGTCGCCGCCATTTTATCGCAATCCCAGCTTGCGGCGCTGTTCACTCAGTACCGTCATGCGCGTATTCGCGGCCTGGCCGCCTCGCCGGGTGTGGCAATAGCAGAAGGCTGGGTGGACGTCACCCTACCGCTGATTGAGCAGGTTTCAGAAGCCTCCACCCTGGATATTGTCCAGGAGCGTGAACGCCTGACCGGGGCTCTGGAAGAGTCGGCTGCGGAGTTTCGCCGCTACAGTAAACGCTTCTCGGCCGGGGCGCAGACTGAAACGGCGGCTATTTTTGACCTCTATTCCCACCTGTTAAGCGATGCCCGCCTGCGTCGGGAACTCTTTGAAGAAATCGATCGGGGGTCGGTGGCTGAATGGGCTGTTAAGAAAGTCATCGAAAAATTTGCCGCACAGTTTGCCAGCCTGTCGGACAGTTATCTCAAAGAGCGGGCCGGGGATTTAAGAACCCTCGGTCAGCGTTTGCTATTTCATCTCGATGACACTATCCAGAGTCCCAATACCTGGCCTGAGCGCTTTGTGCTGGTGGCGGATGAACTATCGGCCGCCACCCTGGCTGAACTGCCTTACAATCGTCTGGCGGGTATCGTTGTTCGTGACGGTGCCTCAAACTCCCATGCGGCGATTATGGTCCGGGCATTAGGCATTCCGACCGTTACCGGGGCGGATATTCAGCCCTCGGCGCTGCATCATCATATGCTGATTGTTGATGGCTATCGGGGGGAGCTATTAGTTGACCCGGAGCCGGTGCTGCTTAACGAATATCAGCGCCTGGTCAGCGAAGAGAATGAGCTAAGTCGTCTGGTTGAGGACAATGCTGACCAGCCTGCTGCCCTGAAAAGCGGCGAGCGGGTGCAGGTAATGCTCAATGCCGGCTTAAGTCCTGAGCACGAAGGGCAACTGGGGAGCCGGATTGACGGCATTGGTCTGTACCGGACTGAAATCCCGTTTATGCTGCAAAGCGGTTTCCCCTCTGAAGAAGAGCAAATCGCCCAATACCAGGGCATGCTGCAACTGTTTAATGATAAACCGGTTATTCTGCGAACGCTGGATGTCGGGGCCGATAAGCCGCTGCCCTATATGCCGATATCTGAAGAGAACCCCTGCCTTGGCTGGCGGGGCATACGCATAACCCTCGACCAACCTGAAATTTTTCTTATTCAGGTTCGCGCCATGCTGCGTGCCAATGTTGCCACCGGCAACCTCAGTATTTTATTGCCGATGATAACCAGCATTGAAGAGATAGACGAAGCCCGTCGTTTAATTCAGCGGGCGGAAAAAGAGGTGGAAGAGTCGCTGGGGTATCCGCTGCCTAAACTGCGGCTTGGGGTGATGGTTGAAGTCCCCTCCATGGTCTTTATGTTTCATCATCTGGCTTCACGCGTTGATTTTATCTCGGTGGGTACTAACGACTTAACCCAGTATTTACTCGCCGTCGATCGCAATAATACCCGGGTTGCCAATCTCTATGACAGTCTCCACCCGGCAATGCTAAGGGCCCTGGCGATGATTGCCCGCCAAAGCCATGAGCATAAGATTGACCTGTGCCTGTGTGGCGAAATGGCCGGCGATCCGCTTTGTGCGGCCTTGCTGGTCGGGCTTGGCTACCGTCATTTGTCGATGAATGGGCGCTCGGTATCCCGGGTAAAGTACCTGTTACGCAATATCGATTTGAGCGAAGCTGAGGACCTGGCCGAGGTCTGCCTGAATGCGCAAACCTCGGCAAAAGTTCGTCAGCAGGTCGCCGCCTTTATGGAGAGTCGTGGCATGGGCGGGCTGATTCGCGGTGGGCGTTAGCCCCCGCCGGGCGGTCACGACTGCGCGCAGGATTACACATCTTTTACAACTTCGGACATCAATCGCCGTTACCCTTTATGCTATGATGCCCCGATTTAGGCGCGCATAAACAGTGATGCGTCATGGCATCCACCTTCTAATTTAGACGGTGTAACAATGGCTTGTGGTGACAGATGAATAGTGGCTATCTGCGTTTTCCTGATTTTGACCCTGTAGTATTCTCAATTGGACCGGTTTCTTTGCATTGGTACGGCATGATGTACCTGGTCGGCTTTATTTTTGCGATGTGGCTTGCCGGTCGTCGTGCCAGTCGTCCGGGTAGCGGCTGGACTAAAAATGAAGTTGAGAATCTCCTGTATGCGGGCTTTCTCGGGGTTTTCCTCGGCGGGCGTTTAGGCTACGTCTTTTTCTATAATTTCCCGGTATTCCTTGCCGACCCGCTCTATCTGTTTAAAGTCTGGGATGGCGGTATGTCTTTCCACGGCGGGCTTATCGGCGTTATCTGTGTGATGATAATCTTTGCCCGTCGCACCAAACGGACGTTCTTCCAGGTTTCTGATTTTATTGCGCCACTTATCCCTTTTGGCTTAGGTGCCGGGCGTTTAGGCAACTTTATCAATGGCGAGCTGTGGGGCCGCGTTGACCCTGATTTCCGCTGGGCGATGCTCTTCCCAGGCTCTCGCAGTGAAGATATCGGCCTGCTGGCCAGCCATCCTCAATGGCAGTCCCTGTTTAATACCTATGGGGTGTTGCCGCGCCATCCTTCCCAGCTCTATGAACTGTTACTTGAAGGTGTGGTGCTGTTTATCATTCTTAATGTCTTTATTCGCAAACCCCGTCCAACCGGTGCCGTATCGGGTCTGTTCCTGATAGGTTACGGCACGTTCCGCATCATCGTTGAATTCTTCCGTCAGCCTGATGCGCAGTTTACCGGAGCATGGGTTCAGTACATCAGCATGGGGCAAATACTGTCCATCCCGATGATTATCGCCGGGGTGATAATGATGGTTTGGGCGTATCGCCGCCACCCAGTGCAACAAACGTCGTGAGGTGACATGAAACAGTATCTTGATTTGATGAACAAAGTGCTCGAAGAGGGCACGCCAAAAGATGACCGTACCGGCACCGGTACGTTATCCATTTTTGGTCATCAAATGCGCTTTAACTTACAAGAGGGTTTCCCTCTGGTCACCACCAAAAAGTGCCATCTGCGCTCTATCATTCATGAACTGTTGTGGTTTCTGAAAGGTGAAACTAACGTGGCTTATCTGCACGAAAACAACGTGACGATTTGGGATGAGTGGGCAGATGAGAACGGCGATTTAGGCCCGGTATATGGTAAGCAATGGCGCTCATGGACTGCGCCAGACGGTCGGTCGATTGATCAGTTGTCGACGGTATTAGCCCAGCTAAAAAATGATCCGGACTCACGGCGGATCATTGTTTCTGCCTGGAACCCGGGTGAACTGGATAAGATGGCGCTGGCACCTTGCCATGCCTTTTTCCAGTTTTATGTCGCGGACGGTAAGTTATCCTGCCAGCTCTACCAGCGCTCCTGCGATATTTTCCTCGGCCTGCCGTTTAACATCGCAAGCTATGCTCTGTTAGTGCATATGATGGCCCAACAGTGTGACTTACAGGTCGGGGATTTTGTCTGGACCGGGGGGGATACTCACCTCTATTCCAATCATCTTGACCAGGCCCGTTTACAGCTCAGTCGCGAACCGCGCGCTTTGCCGCAGCTTCTGATTAAGCGTAAGCCCGAGTCGCTGTTTGACTATCGCTTTGATGATTTTGAAATAACCGGTTATGACCCGCATCCGGCCATTAAAGCCCCGGTAGCCATCTAACCGACCGCCGCAGCGGGCAGCCTAAGAGGCGGCTCGCGTAGCATAATGAGTCTGACTAAAAAGGGAAAACGGGGTTTTCCCTTTTTAGTTGAGCCTGATCCCCATAATTCATGCGCTTTGCCTGCCCCATCAGCCGCAATCATCCGGCCCTTTTCCCCTCTGCTGGCCACTGGTCTGGTGCCTTTTATCGGGCTGGCCTGCACAACCTGTGCAAGGTTACAAACCCCCTTACTTTTTTTCCGAAGCACTGCTGATAACGTCAGTTTAGTGCTGGGAAATAGACTTATCGCTGGCAGACTGAAGAAATGCACAGCAAACAGCGCGGCTTTAGTCTGATTGAACTGGTAGTGGTAATGGCCATCATCGGGCTGTTGCTGCTCAAAGGCAGCATTCAGCTTAATGCCTGGCAACAGCATCAGCAGTTATGGCAAACCACCCAACAATTAAGCCTGTTTTTGCAGCGTTTGCGCCATGATGCCAATGGACGAAACCGGGAGCATAAGTTGATCCTCAGCAAAAACACCGCGTCATGGGTTATCAGTAGCGAGCAGACTTTTCTGCTGGCTGGGCAAAACGGCAAACACTGGACATTTACCCCGCGTTTTCCGGCAATACGGCTGGTGGAAATAACCCCGGGCCTTGGCTTTTATGGAACCATGAATACCGCGAAAGCGGGGCATATCCTGCTGGAAAACAGTGCCGGAAAAAGCCGGATTATTGTCTCATCCTGGGGGCGCATTCGCCACTGCCTCACTTCGGGCTCTTCGCCATGCGCTTAGCCCGGCACGGCTTTAGCCTGTTTGGCATGCTGGTCGCCCTTGCCTTAAGTGGCCTTATTCT
>Ga0153936_100351_pt1 | contig 12819 bp, 11 predicted proteins | sample TSNJ020MetaG_FD_102272 | JGI IMG/M metagenome (GOLD analysis project Ga0153936, IMG submission 102272) | Attine ant fungus gardens microbial communities from New Jersey, USA - TSNJ020 MetaG | ecosystem: Host-associated > Fungi > Mycelium > Unclassified | place: USA: New Jersey, Wharton State... | reverse complement strand
GGTGTGCTTACAATTAGATGCAACCCTATATTATAGAATGAATTATAGGATCTGGCGGTTTTAACTCATTGATAGAAACAATCGCTGATCATGAAGATGTTTTAGCTAACATAGCAGATGTTGCAGACGGTAGACGGTAGACGGTAGACGGTAGACGAACGAGTAAAGAGCACCTCGAGTTGTTTCAGGAATGATTATTTTGATATGCGGATCAACTTGCCGTGTAACTCTGGATCTCGGCGGAGTAATCATGGGGTGATGACGCGCGGGACGTTTGCCAATGTGCATATCCGTAATGAAATGGCCCCCGCTCTGAAAATGCATGATGTCAGCATATTCCCGCTTTTTTATTCAAAATGCACCGCGGGAGCAAACCGGGGTCATCAGTTTTTTTTGCTTTATATATAAGCAAATTGCCTATTTCATTTTGCGTATCCGGACTATCTATTGCCAGAAATGATGTATTCATAGACTGATGTCAAACTTTCTTACGTAAACAGGGCTAAAAAGTCTCGCATCCCTTGGATTGATAGGGTAATCTCAGAAACGTTAAATTTGTGGCTGTTTAGAAGCAGACGTGCTAAAAAAACTGTGCGCAATAACACATTTTTCTTATTTTTTATTTGTTTCTCAGCGCCCTGATAACTAGTCTCAACTGGGTTGCTTTTTAAATAACGATTTATCGTTAAGGACATCAAGGGAAAACAAACAACATGGTCAAGTCTCAGCCTATTTTGAGATACATCCTGCGGGCCATTCCCGCGGTTGCGGTAGCAGCTTTGCTCTCCGCCTGTAGTACAACGAATACCGCGAATATGCATCCTGAGACGCATGCTGTAGACAGTAAAAACAGTTTCTTACTGCAAGCTTCTCAGGATGAATTTGAAGAGATGGTCCGTAATGTGGATGTAAAATCCCGTCTTATGGATCAATATGCGAACTGGAAAGGTGTACGTTACCGCCTGGGCGGCAGCAGCAGAAGCGGCATTGATTGTTCCGCTTTTGTACAGCGTACTTTTCAGGAGCAGTTTGGTTTAACGTTGCCGCGCTCAACTTCCGAGCAGCAGGAAATCGGTAAATCAGTTTCACGTAATAAGTTAGTAACGGGCGATCTTGTGCTGTTCAGAGCAGGTTCAACCGGGCGTCATGTTGGCATCTATATTGGTAATAACCAATTTGTCCATGCCTCGACCAGCAGTGGCGTGATGATTTCCAGCATGGATGAGCCTTACTGGAATAAACGTTATAATGAGGCACGCCGCGTGCTTAGCCGCGGGTAAGCCTGTTTGCTGATGATTAATCCCTTGGTCATCGGTAAATAAAGATGGAATATCAAAAAAACGCTGCCTGTCAGCGTTTTTTTGTGCCTGCATTTCAGAATTTTCGCTATATTGAAAATGAGACACGGAAGATAATGAGCAATAATGCACTAAAAAATAAGGAATCAGCCTGTACACCTGCCATTTCCTCCGTGTTAACCATTTTGATTCTTTTACGCATGTGAGAGAAATGCATTCATGCCGATTAAGAAAGTCCTTTCCAGTGCGTTTTCATCTCTCAGACAGATAATCCGCTTAGCCATTGCTATCGGCCTGCTTGCGGCGCTTTTATTCGCGAGCGCCTCAACCTATTTTCTGCACTCCCAGCGTGAGGCTTCTTACCAGGAACTGGCGGTCAGTCTGGATAACTATCTGATGACTTTTTTTAATAACCTGCATGCTACCGTCGATGAATTGCACCCGTTACTGAATATCAGCTGCGCCAGATCCAACCGTCAGTTAACCACCCGGGCGGCATTCGTTGTCAATGTTCGCGCATTTTTACTGGTGAGAAATGGGGTCGCCTATTGCTCATCGGCAACCGGAGATATGGCGATTCCAATGCGTACCCTTTCGCCAGAACTCGACCTGGGTAAAGAGGTGGATTTGGTGATTCAGCCGGGTACGCCAATGATGCCAAATAAACCGATGATCGGGGCCTGGTTCCGCTCCCCATCACAGGGCAAAGACGGCGTATACTCAACCATCAGTATTAATCTGATGCCCCATTTGCTGTTTAACGCCCGGCAAAAAGATATCACCTCCGTGGCGCTGGTGATTGGAAATCGCGCCCTGAGCTCACAAGAGTCAACGGCGGTGTCGCTCACTATGCTGCCTGCCGACCCGACGCGTATTATCCAGATTGGTCACTACCCGATTAAGCTCTATATCTATGGCACGCCATGGCCGGCACAGGACATCCAGCTCTCGGTGCTGGCAAGCCTGGTCTTTGGTCTCTTAGTGGGGGGGATTGCCGCCTATATCCTGGTGGTCAGAGCCCGCCCGGGCAAAGAGGTGTTGACCGGTATCAGGCAAGGGCAGTTTTATGTGGTTTATCAGCCGGTGGTTGACAGCCAAAGCTTAAAAACACAGGGAGTGGAAGTGTTAATGCGCTGGAATCATCCGGTGGCGGGCTCCATCCCGCCGGATGCTTTCATCAGCTTTGCCGAGGCACAACGGCTTATTGTGCCGCTGACCCGCCATTTGTTTGGATTAATTATCCGCGATGCGCCGTTACTTAAACGCACCTTGCCGGAAGGTTCTAAACTCGCCATCAATCTGGCCCCCAGCCATCTTTACTCTTCAAGCTTTAAGGCGGACATATTAAAGCTGAGCGCTTCCCTGCCCCGGCCTCATTTTCAGATAGTGTTTGAAATTACCGAACGGGATATGCTCCAGGAAAAAGAGGCTATGGATATTTTTAGCTGGCTACACTGGCAGGGGTTTGATATAGCCGTCGATGATTTTGGCACCGGACACAGTGCGCTGATTTACCTGGAGCGTTTCACGCTGGATTATTTGAAAATAGACCGGGGTTTTGTCAATACTATTGGTGTTGATACCCTCACGGCTCCGGTACTTGATGCTGTCATGACCCTTGCCCACCGTCTGAATATGAAGACCGTTGCCGAGGGGGTAGAAACATTAGAACAGGCGCGCTGGTTGATTGGCCGGGGAGTGAACTATTTACAAGGGTATTATTTCGCCAGGCCGATGACCTGCGAGGCATTCGCGGCATGGTATCGCAAGCACCCTGACTTTCTGACCGCCCTTAAAGATAGCAACGTTTTAGAAGATAATAACCTGTAAGCCCCCTGCTGCATCGTCATCAGGCCATTGACGTTAGCCTGCGCAGCCGCAATGCCTATTTTGCGGGTAAACGGCAAAACCGGGGGCCAGGGTGGCTGCTCAGAGGGCGGTTTCGCCCGGAACGGTTTCAGCGATAGCCACGCCGCAGGTTTTTAACCGGCAGGTTGCCGCCAGTTCATCATAGTGGTCAACAAACAGGCAAGGCTCTCCATCACACTCTACTACCGTGCTGGCCACATCAATATCACGCAATACCAGGCTGAGGCTGTCCATAATGGGCCAGGCTTTATCGCCATCGTGACTGAGAAGTTTCAGACAAATAAGACTATTTTCATTTTGCTGGCTGTTACATGGAATGGGCTCCACCTTCGAGCCAGTAAATCCCTTCATCCAGCGGTAGCTTTGCGGCAAACGATGAATAATCGAGAGTTGTAACATAGTTAAGTTCATTCCCCAGACAAGTCTATCAGCAACATTTCACAAGTAATTTACATATAGGTTAACACAATGTTGATTAATTGCGCCCTTTCTGGTGAAAAAATCGTTGGCATAATCGCGACAATTTCAAAGTGATTGGCTTGTTTTTGTGTTTCACTACACGTTTTTTTGTTAATGCAGAGCGGGTTCTGAGATCTGATGCAACTTTTCCAGCAGTCGGTTATCCGACCGCCGGAAAAAAGCCAACCTAGAGATATGTCCGAAATGTTACTAAATGCAGATAACCCGGCAAGGTGACCGGCATTCTATAGCATCAGGCCTGAGGGTGACGGGCATGACTGGCATAGAGGTAAAACAAAATTGAACAGGTGGCACACACGGCAATAGCCCCGACCATAGGCCAGGCGGTGGTAAAGGTTGCGAGGGATAATATCGCCCCTGAAAATGCGCCTATTCCAAAGCGGAATGTTCCGGCAAGAGATGACGCGGTGCCTGCCATATGGGGAAATTCATCAAGAATAACCGCCATTGCGTTAGAGGAAATCATCGACACGCAGCCAACAAAGACAGCCACGCCAAGCACTAATGCCCAAAAGCCGAAATTAAACCCGATGCTGACCACCAGCCAGATTGCCATGGCAAACTGAATATAAAGCCCTAGCCTGAACATATTGAGCGCCCCTAAGCGGCGGACAAAACGGCTATTGAAAATGGTCATTAAAAACAGGAAGACAATATTGAGGGCAAAGTAGTAACCAAAGTCCTGGGGAGAGACATGGTTTATCTCAATATAGACAAAGGGCCCGGCGCTTAAGAAAGAGAACATACCGGCAAAGCTGAAGCCACTGGCCAGCATATAGCTCAAGACCCGCTTATGGCGGAAAAGAGTGGCAAAATTTGCCATGGTTGTGCGTAAGCGGAATGGCTGTCGAAACTCCGGGGCAAGGGTTTCATGAATAAAGAAGAAAATCATTGCCGAAGCCAGGAGGGCCGCCGCCGCCAGTATCCAGAAAATGGCATGCCAGCTAAACCACACCATTACCGCGCCCCCTACCATTGGCGCCACCAAAGGGGCAATGGTAGTAATAAGCATGACAAAAGACATCATGCGGGAAAACTCTTCTTTGGGGTAGATATCACGCATCAGGGCATTGATAACCACACTCGCCGCAGCCGCTGCCAGGCCATGGAGGAAACGCAGCGCAATCAGTTGATCAATTGATTGTGCTAAGGCACAGGCGCTGGCCGCCACGGCAAAGATAAGCGTGCCGCCGAGGACAACCGGCTTACGCCCCAGGCTATCGGCCATCGGCCCGTAGAATAGCTGCCCTATCGCAAAGCCCAAAATATAGGTACTTAACGTCATCTGGACGCTGCCAGCAGGGACATTAAATTGCTGCGCAATCATCGGCAATGCAGGCAAATACATATCAATCGACAAGGGCATTAACATGGCTAACAGGCCAAGAATGACGACAATACCTATCGAAGAGTTTTGTTTACGGCTCAAGGGTTACTCCAAAATTTTAGGGTGCGCCAACGCTGGCTATCTCTTCTTCTGTCAGTGCCCGATACTCACCGGGGCCGAGGTCATCATCGAGCCGAATCTCGCCGATACGTTCACGGTGCAGACCAATAACATGATTACCCACGGCGGCAAACATCCGTTTCACCTGATGGTAGCGCCCTTCACTGATGGTCAGGCGTACTTCGGTGGGCGTCACCACCTCAAGCGTCGCGGGTTTTGTTAAGTCTTTCTCATTATGCAGTTGAATTCCGGCCGCAAATTGACTGGCTGTGCTATCAGACACCGGGTATTGCAGGGTGACCAGATAGGTTTTTTCACAATGGTGGCGCGGGGAGGTTATGCGATGCGACCATTGACCATCCTCGGTCATTAACACCAGCCCGGTGGTATCAATATCCAGCCGGCCGGCTGCGTGTAATTTATGTGCGGCGGGTTCATCAAGAAAATAGAGTACGGTTGGGTGATCCGGGTCTTCGGTGGAGCAAACATAGCCCTGGGGTTTATTCAGCATAAAATAGCGGGGGCCGTTGTGCTGAGTCAGCGGATTACCATCAAATTCAACCTGATGTTCAGGTTGCAGTTTAAAGGCCGCTTCACGGACCACTTCACCATCAACGGTGACACGATTAGCGCGGATTTCGCGGCCTGAAATAGCCCGGCTGATACCAAGCTGCTGTGAGATAAATTTATCGAGTCGCATGAATAAAATGCCTGTTTTTAAAGAGACTTGCGGAGCTTTTTGTGAAAACGGCATTGCCGTTCCCGTAAAATTAGTTCGCATGATAATTAGTTTGTCGGGAGAAAGACATCAAAAACTCTCGCAAAGCTTACCTATCATTCATGGCATAATAACCGCCTGTATTGGCTAAATTAGAATGATGATGTCTTTTACTCTTCGCCCCTATCAACAAGAAGCCGTCGACGCCACCCTCACCTACTTTCGCCGGCATACTACCCCGGCAGTAATAGTCCTGCCGACTGGGGCAGGCAAAAGCCTGGTGATAGCAGAACTGGCCCGCCTGGCCCGTGGCCGGGTGATGGTCCTGGCGCATGTTAAAGAACTGGTGGCGCAAAACCATGCCAAATATCTGGCATTGGGTCTTGAGGCTGATATTTATGCCGCCGGGCTTCAGCGTAAAGAGTCCCAGGGAAAAGTGGTGTTCGGCAGCGTGCAGTCAGTTGCTCGTAATATCACCCACTTTGAGGGAAAGTTTTCCCTGTTAATTGTCGATGAATGTCACCGTATCGGCGACAAGGAAGACAGCCAGTATCAGCAAATTCTGACCGCACTTCGTCATCAAAATCCCCAGCTCCGCCTGCTGGGGTTAACGGCGACGCCCTACCGACTTGGCAAGGGCTGGATTTATCAATTTCACTATCACGGCATGGTGCGGGGGACAGATCAGGCACTATTTCGCGACTGTATTTACGAATTACCCCTGCGCTATATGATTAAGCACGGTTTTCTGACGCCGCCTGAACGTCAGGATATGCCCATAGTTCAGTATGATTTTAGTCGCTTACAGGCAAAAAGCGATGGCATATTTAGTGAGGCGGAGCTCAATGATGAGTTAAAAAAGCAAAAACGCATCACCCCGCATATCGTCAGTCAGATCGTAGAGTTTTCCCTTGATCGAAAAGGGGTCATGATTTTTGCCGCCACCGTCGAGCATGCCAAAGAGGTGACCGACCTGCTACCGGCCGGGGAAGCGGCGCTGATCACCGCCGGAACCACGGCCGTTGAACGCGACCGTTTAATCGAGAGTTTTAAACAACAGGCATATCGTTTTCTGGTCAACGTTTCAGTCCTGACTACCGGCTTTGATGCCCCGCACGTTGATCTTATTGCTATTCTGCGCCCCACTGAGTCAATCAGCCTTTATCAGCAAATTGTCGGTCGCGGTCTGCGTTTAGCCCCGGGCAAAAAAGATTGCCTGATTCTGGACTATGCCGGTAATCCCCATGACCTGTTTATGCCCGAAGTGGGGAGTGCTAAGCAGAAGAGCGACAATGTTCCGGTGCAGGTATTCTGCCCATCCTGCGGTTTCGCTAATCTGTTTTGGGGCAAAATCACCTCAGATGGCAGCATTATTGAGCACTTTGGACGCCGCTGTCAGGGTTGGTTTGAAGATGATGACGGGCAACGGGCCCAATGCGATTATCGCTTTCGCTTTAAAAACTGCCCGCAATGCCATGCTGAAAATGATATTGCGGCCCGTCGTTGCCATCAATGTGACCATGTTCTGGTCGATCCGGACGATATGCTCAAGGCCGCTCTGCGCTTAAAAGACGCACTGGTCATTCGCTGCAGCGGTATGTCTTTTGCCCAGGGTCGCGATGACAAGGGTGACTGGTTACGCATAACTTACCATGATGAGGAAGGGGCCGAGGTCAGCGAACGCTTTCGACTAAACACCCCAGCCCAGCGCCGGGCTTTTGAAATTCTCTTTGTTCGCCCCCATCATCGGGCGCCGGGCCTGGCACTGACCTTTAACAACGTGCAGGATATCCTGGCCTTACAACACCATTTCCGCCATCCTGACTTTGTGGTTGCCAGAAAAAAAGGGCAATTCTGGGCGATTCGCGAAAAGGTATTTGATTATCAGGGGCGTTTTCGCCGGGCAAATGAATTACGCGGCTAAGTGATGTTGCTGTCGCTGACGTCCGTGTCTCGCCAGCCGTCAGGCTATAAGGCACTTAACTTCCTTCGCCGCTGAACGGCAACTTGAAGTGTGGCGGCTATAGGGCTATAATCCCGCCCGCTTTTGCATCCGCAAAGCTGAAATCGTCACCTGCTGCTGGGTCGCCTGTAGCAGGCTTAAACAAAAGAGAAACAGTTAATGTTTACTATCATTGCAGAACTTCGTAAAGAGCAGGGCAAGGGTGCGAGCCGCCGCCTGCGTGCAGCAAACAAATTCCCAGCTATCGTTTACGGTGGTGAAGAAGCGCCAATTTCCATCGAACTGGATCACGACTCCGTAATGAACCAACAGGCAAAACCTGGTTTTTACGAAGAAGTTCTGACCCTGTCTGTCGACGGTAAAGAAGTTAAAGTTAAAGTTCAGGCTGTTCAGCGTCACCCGTTCAAGCCAAAACTGACTCACATCGACTTCGTTCGCGCTTAATCCCGCGTTAAGTTGGTCTGCTTATCACTGCAGCTTTTGCAGTTGACCTGGCAGAAAAGATAAACGGACATATTGCTTTTTTACCTTGAGTAAACTGCGCAATATGTCCGTTTTTCGTTGTTGTCAGCCCCCGTGATAAAACGGGTCAGGCTTCATTATCTTGCCCTGCCCCTGCCAGTCCGGCACGAAGTTTGAGCGATTGACGGCTAATGGCCAGCATGTTATGTGCTTCGAGCTTATCAGGACAGGCCCGCGCCAATGCCATCGAACCGACCATTTCTGCCAGCATACTGCTGGCGAGGAATTCAGCGTTCCCATGTTGTAACTGTTGCAAAGCACGACGGATAAAGTCGCTTATCGCCGCCCTTTTTTCTGAAAAAAAGGTCCGGGAGGTTTGAGAAAGATGCGTCATTTCTCCGGCAAGGGCGGGCAGCGGACAGCCTTCGCCTATCATCGCGCAATGGCGTTCAGACAAATAGTTATCGATAAACTCCACTAAACGCTGACGGGGATCTTCGATCGTTAAATATTGCTCAATACGCTGGGCTGAGTTAAGAAACATATGGACGACAACCGCGTCAACCAGCGCTTCTCTTGAAGAGAAATGGGCATAAAAACCACCATGGGTCAGGCCCACTCGTTTCATCAGGGCAGCAACGCCGATACCGTCAGTGCCATATTCACGCATGACCTTCGCCGCTTCATCCAGAATACGCAGGCGGGTTTGCGCTTTATGACGTAGCTTACTTTCATTTTCCATGGTTATCCCTGCAGCCATCAAGTTATTACAACCATCATATGCCAGATTCTTCGCTGAATTGAATAATTTTTTTACCCTCCGCGTCTGCGGTTCTTGTAGCGCATTTTTTTCACTCCTGGCGGATAAGTTTAAAAACAATTTAAAATCAATGCATTAATCGAGATAAACGCTTAATCACCGCTAAAAAAAGAGAGCCATTCAGCCCCTTGTTGAAAAAAAATGCATTTCTGCTCTTGACGATTTATATGATGATCATCATATTTAAGCCATCAAATATGATAACCATCATTTAAAGGAACGAATTATGTCTTCAACTCAACTGGCTTTAATCACCGGCGCATCAAGCGGGATCGGTGCAATGTATGCCAAACGTCTGGCCGCCCGCGGGTACGACCTGATTCTGGTCTCCCGGGATGAAAAGCGACTCACTGCCCTGGCCGGGGAGTTACACCGGGAGCTGGGCGTTAAGGTCCAGGTGATAAGCGCCGACTTAACCCAGCCCGCTGGCTTACAGCGCATTACCGATGAGTTGGCTACCAATAGCAAAATAACCCTGTTTATTAATAATGCCGGGATGAGCGTGGCGGAGCGATTCCTCGACAGCAATATGGATCAGGTTCAGGCCATGTTGGCCCTGAACGTAATCGCCCCGACTCAGCTGGCTTATGCTGCGGCCCGCGCCTTCCGTCAGCGGGGAACGGGAACCCTGGTCAATATTGCCTCGGTAATGGCCTTGATTAGTGAGATGCGCAACGGGGCTTACAGCGCAACGAAATCCTTCCTGCTGACGTTAAGCCGTGCTATTGAAGATGAATTACGTGATTCAGATGTGCATGTGCAGGCGGTACTGCCGGGGTTAACCCGTACAAGCATTTTTGAGCGGATCGGCAAAACGGTCGATGAACTTCCGCCTGAAAATCTGATGGATGTTGAAGACCTGGTCGATGCGGCGCTTAGCGGCCTGGATAACGGCGAGTCGGTGACCATTCCATCCTTAGAAAATATCGCACTGTGGGAGGAGTTTGAGCAACAGCGTCAGGCGCTATACCCTCACCTGTCGCTGCGTAAACCCGCCTCACGCTACCAGCGGCACTAAGCCAGCTTCTGCCCAACCCGGGGCGCAATGCCTGCAGGTCATCAGGCGGAGGTGACCTTCTTCCTGATGACCTGCAGAGCCTCCCGGCCTTAGGGCCGGGCCCTGGGGACGGCAGGCTGTTTAACCGGCTGGGGGATTACTTACCCGATGCGCGACGGGATAACTGATCCCGCAGATTAGGCGGTGTGCCTTTAATGGTTAAGGTATCGGTGACCGGATCCCAAAAGATACGCTCATCCATCAGCATCGCGTCAAAATTGATTGTCAGCCCGCCGCCGCTGCCGGCAAACTTAGTCAATTGGCGCAACGTGCTCCTATCGGCCGGAAAACTCTCTTCAAGGTTATAGCCTTTATCGGCAGTGAACGCCTGAAAGTCTTTATCTTCAACCGCCCAGGGCAGAGCTTCAGACAGCGCAGACAGCGCAATCTCCTCCCCCGCCTGTAACTGCTCATTACAGTATTCGTACACTTGCTGGCGTGCGGTTTGCCGGGCATGTTTATCCAGCTGGGCTTCGCTGGTGAAGTCATCCACCGCCTGCAATAAGCCTTTATTCTGAGCTTTGGCATTGAGTCCTTCGCTGGCGCCAAGGAAGTCCATAAAGAAATCAGCCACTTTTCGGCCGACCCTGCCTTTTAAAAAGGTCAGATAGCGCGTGGACTCAGGCTGGGTTTCCCATTCGGTGAGGTCGATACGCGCCACAATATCCGCATGGTTAATATCCAGATAATGGGTGCTGCTGATATCCAGCTCTTCGTTTACCCGCATACTGCTCAGGTTATTGAGCACGGCAACCATCAGGTATTCCACCGCCAGATAGCGGTAGTGGCAGAACAGGACAATGCCGCCATCGGCAAATGGATATTTGGCTAACTCATCGCGCAGACGGCCGGTAGCCGCGCGGCTGAAGGCCAGGAAGTCTTCATCGCCGCTACGCTGGCGCTGCAGGGCCTGGGCCAGTTCACTCTCTTCATTGAACAGACCATAAGCTTTATTTTTAGCGCTATAAACACGATGCAATTCCGCCATCATCTCTTCGACCGGGCGATTCGTGACCAATAACGAGTCACGCAGAACGACATCCAGGGTTTGCTCGTCGCGTTTAATCAATTGATGCAGGGCAATCTGGTTGATATCCAGACTCATGTTAAACTCTCCTCTATGACAGGGCGCTATTCAATCATTGCCTGTCCTGCTAAGCAAGCCATGATAAAAAAGCGGAAAAAAACTGCCTGCTACGGTAAGATACACCCCTTTTCTCGCAGACGAATGATTTTTACTTTATGCCACAGATATCCCGTTACAATGACGAACAGATTGAAGTCATGTTAGCAGAGCTTTCCGCAGTGCTGGAAAAACACAAAGCACCCACCGATTTATCCTTGATGGTGCTCGGAAATATGATCACACATTTGCTTAATACGCGGGTTTCGTCAGCACAACGTGAGTCGTTAGCCCGTTCTTTTGCGCAAGCCCTTGAGGCTTCCGTGAACCAAGACAAAGCACATTAATGGAAAGATAGAAACACGTTATGGTGACCAACCGTCAGCGCTACCGTGAAAAAGTGTCCCAGATGATAAGCTGGGGTCACTGGTTTGCCCTGTTCAACATTCTCGTAGCCATTTTGCTGGGTAGCCGTTATCTGTTTGTTGCAGACTGGCCAACGACGCTCGCCGGGCGGATATACTCTTATCTGAGTATTATCGGTCACTTTAGTTTTCTGGTTTTTGCCGTTTATCTGCTGATTATCTTCCCGCTGACATTTGTCATTATGTCCCAGCGGCTATTGCGCTTTGTCTCAGCCATTATTGCCACCGCAGGCATGGCGCTGTTGCTGATAGACAGCGTGGTGTTTACCCGTTTCCATCTCCATTTAAATAAAGTGGTGTGGGATATTGTGGTTAACCCGGATCAAAATGAAGTGGCGCGTGACTGGCAACTGATGTTTATCAGCCTGCCGGTTATCTTGCTGATTGAGATGCTCTTTGCCACCTGGAGCTGGCATAAGCTGCGCAGTCTGGGACGGCGGCGGAAGTATGCCCGCCCGATTGTCGGGCTGTTTATCGTCTCATTTTTCGCCAGCCACCTGATGTATATCTGGGCGGATGCAAACTTCTACCGACCGATTACCATGCAGCGGGCAAACCTGCCGCTTTCCTACCCGATGACGGCCCGCCGTTTTCTGGAAAAACATGGCTTGCTTGATGCCCAGGAGTACGAACGTCGCCTGGTGGAACAAGGGGATCCTGCTGCCCTGTCGGTGCAGTATCCATTAAGCCCGCTTCAGTTCCGGGATGAGCCGAAGCCCAACAATATATTACTGATAACCGTTGACGGCCTGAATGCGAAGAGCGTTAATGACACCATGCCAGCTTTGCGTGATTTTGCGGCAACCAACATTCAGTTTGAGCAACATATGAGCTCAGGCAACAGTACCGATAGCGGTATTTTCGGTCTGTTTTATGGTATTTCGCCGACCTATATGGATGGGGTGATTGCTTCCCGTACGCCTGCGGCATTGATTAGCGGGCTAAATCAGCAGAATTATCAGCTGGGGCTATTTGCCTCAAATGGTTTCAGTAGCCCGCTTTATCGCCAGGCTCTGCTGTCTGACTTTTCACTGCAGCCGCCAAAAGCCCAGAGCGATAGCCAGACGGCTAACCAATGGATTAACTGGCTGAAAAACTCCACCACCGATGAAAATCGCTGGTTCTCATGGATAGCGTTTGACGGTCCGGGTAGTGAT
>Ga0153936_100349_pt1 | contig 12932 bp, 12 predicted proteins | sample TSNJ020MetaG_FD_102272 | JGI IMG/M metagenome (GOLD analysis project Ga0153936, IMG submission 102272) | Attine ant fungus gardens microbial communities from New Jersey, USA - TSNJ020 MetaG | ecosystem: Host-associated > Fungi > Mycelium > Unclassified | place: USA: New Jersey, Wharton State... | reverse complement strand
TTAAGGGTCGGGCGAAGCTGCTGGGCCAGCACCGCTTTTAAATTGCGTGAAAGCTGGGTGCGCACCGCAATTTGCTCACTGCATGGAAATACATCGATAATCCTTTCCAGGGCCTGTACCGCTTCTGCGGTATGCAGCGTCGCCATCACCAGATGCCCCGTTTCCGCTGCATTTAAGGCCAGACGAATGGTCTGCGCATCTCTGAGCTCACCAAGCACAATAATATCGGGGTCTTCACGCAGCGCCGCTTTCAGCCCGGCGGCATAATTCTGACAATGCAGCCCGGGTTCACGCTGGTGAATCAGACAGCGTGCCGGAGTATGAATATATTCAATCGGGTCTTCGAGGGTGACAATATGACTCTCACGATGCTGATTTTGATACTCAACCATAGCCGCAAGGGTGGTCGTTTTCCCACTGCCGGTTGCCCCGCTAATCAAAATAAGTCCGTGACTTGCCAGTAGCAGAGGGATGAGCGCCGCGGGTAAGCCCAGGGTGCTCAGCGACGGACTGCAGGCGGGCAGGAAACGCAGGGCCAGCGAGTCCCCATGATACTGTTTAAACGCATGCCCCCTCAGCCGCACTCCCCCCGGGGTGGTTAAAGCAAAGTCGACCTGACCGCCAGACACGAGCATATCGCGCTGGGTGCCAGTGAGCCATTTTTCAATAAATACCGAAGGAGCAGGTGCCGCCTGCTGGCAGACCTCCAGCCTGCCCTGTCGCCGCCAGCGGGCGGGTTGTCGCGGACATAGGTGTAGATCGGTGACATTATGATTTACACTAAGAGCCACAAATTCGTCGATATCCATATCACTCCCAACGACCATGACTGAGATAGCGTATAATCTGGCACAGATTCATGAAAAAATCGCAGCGGCTTCATCACGTTGCGGACGAGCGCCCGAAGAAGTTAAATTGCTTGCGGTAAGCAAGACAAAGCCTGCGAGTGCCATCGCAGAAGCTATCGGAGCCGGACAATATGCCTTTGGTGAGAACTATGTTCAGGAAGGCGTAGAGAAAATTCATCACTTTGCCCGGCAAGGGGTGAGCGGGCTTGAGTGGCATTTTATCGGGCCACTCCAGTCAAATAAAAGTCGCCTTGTTGCCGAGAATTTTGATTGGTGTCATACCGTCGATCGCCTACGGATTGCCAGCCGTTTAAGCAGTCAACGCCCATCACATCTGCCGCCGTTAAATGTGCTGATTCAGGTAAACATTAGCGATGAAGACAGTAAGTCTGGTATCACACTGGATGCTCTGGATACATTAGCAGCAGACGTGGTGGCGCTACCGGGCGTGAAACTGCGGGGGTTAATGGCCATACCTGCCCCACAGGCAGACTATGACAGCCAATATGCGGTCTGTAAAAAAATGTCTGTGGCATTTGAGTCACTCAAAAACCGTTATCCTGAGATAGATACCTTATCACTGGGGATGAGCGATGATATGGTGGCGGCGATTGCTGCAGGTTCTACCATGGTGCGTATTGGCACCGCTATTTTTGGCGTACGGGATTATGCTGTAACCTAACGCACCGACTGTGGGCCAGGTGGCAAAGGAGCGGGTACCCGCCATTTATTGCAATAAATGGGCCGGGGAACAATGCCACCCACAGACCCTAACCCGGCATATGACGGGATACTTGTTAATTAATATCATTGAGGAACACCATGCTGACGTTGACTTTCCTGGTCAAAACTCTGATTGAGCTCTATGTGATGGTGCTGCTTATCCGTATCTGGATGCAGTGGGCACGCTGTGATTTCTACAACCCGTTCGCCCAGTTTATTGTAAAAATTACCCAGCCGGTTATTAGCCCCCTGCGCCGGGTTATTCCCTCTATTGGCCCGATAGATAGCTCATCCCTGTTAGTCGCGTTTATTCTGACCACCATCAAGTATCCGCTTTTACTGTTGATTCAGGTAGGTGTGTTAACCGTTGACCCCATCTTTCTGCTGGCAGGGGTACTCTCCTTACTGAAGTCTGCCGGTACCATGGTTTTCTGGGTTATCATTGTCCGCTCGCTGATGAGCTGGATTAGCCAGGGACGCAGCCCGGTTGAATATGTGTTGATTCAGATGACTGAACCGCTGATGGCGCCGATCCGCCGCTTTCTGCCAGCCATGGGGGGAATCGACTTCTCTGCCATGATTGTCATTCTTATCCTCTATGCACTGAATTACTTAGGTATGGATATGTTTCCGGATCTTTGGTATTCACTTTGAGTCCAGTCAGCCTGACCGCCGATGGACTGGTTCTTCGGCTTTATATTCAGCCTAAAGCCCGCCGGGATAGCATTATTGGATTGCATGGCGACGAATTAAAAGTCGCCATCACCGCCCCACCGGTTGAAGGTAAAGCGAATACCCACCTTGTTGCATTCCTGGCTAAACAGTTTGGCGTTGCTAAAAATCAGCTTACGCTTGAAAAGGGCGAAACCAGCCGTCATAAACAGATTAAAATCATCGCGCCACAGCAAATACCGCCCCAGATTGCGGCATTGATAGCGCCTTAGCATAACCACAGGATCTTCTATGAAAAAAGTCGTCTTAGCGACCGGAAATCCCGGTAAAGTACGTGAGCTTGCCAACCTGTTAGCCGATTTTGGCCTGGATATCGTCGCACAAACGGAACTGGGCGTGGTTTCCGCGGAAGAAACCGGGCTGACATTTATTGAAAACGCAATTCTGAAAGCACGCCATGCCGCACAGGTCACCGGCCTGCCGGCAATTGCCGATGACTCAGGCCTGGCGGTGGATGCCCTCGGCGGTGCCCCGGGTATTTACTCTGCACGTTATGCCGGTATCGATGCCACAGACCAGCAGAACCTTGAAAAATTACTGGTTGCTCTGAAAGATGTGCCAGACGAGGCTCGTCAGGCACAGTTCCACTGTGTCCTCGTCTATTTGCGCCATGCCGAAGATCCAACGCCACTGGTCTTTCACGGTAGCTGGGCCGGGGTGATTACCCATCAGCCCGCCGGTGAGGGTGGCTTTGGTTATGATCCTATATTCTATGTCCCGGCCGTAGGTAAGACCGCCTCCCAGCTTAGCCGCGAAGAAAAAAATGCGATTTCGCACCGTGGCCAGGCCCTGAAACTGTTACTGGAAGCGCTGCGTAATGGCTAATTTGCCACCCCTTAGCCTCTATATTCACATTCCCTGGTGTGTGCAAAAGTGCCCTTATTGCGACTTTAATTCCCATGCGCTTAAGGGCGAGGTTCCCCATGATGATTATGTCCGTCACTTATTAAACGACCTGGCAGCGGATGTGCCGTTAGCCCAGGGACGGGAAGTGAAGACTCTCTTTATTGGCGGCGGAACGCCGAGCCTTCTGTCCAGCGAAGCGATGCAAACGCTGCTGGATGGCGTTCGGGCCCTTCTGCCCGTGGCGGCTGATGCGGAGATCACTATGGAGGCAAATCCCGGCACCGTTGAGGCTGACCGTTTTGTGGGTTATCAGCGCGCGGGGATTAATCGTATCTCGATTGGTGTCCAGAGCTTTTCTGAGCAAAAACTAAAACGCCTGGGTCGCATCCACGATGCCAATGAAGCAAAGCGCGCCGCAAACCTTGCCAGCGGGCTGGGCTTACGTAGCTTTAATCTCGACCTGATGCATGGCTTGCCGGACCAAACTCTTGAAGAAGCGCTGGATGACTTACGCCAGGCCATTGCCCTTAATCCCCCACATTTGTCCTGGTATCAACTGACCATTGAGCCCAATACGTTGTTTGGTTCACGTCCGCCGACCTTACCTGATGATGACGACTTATGGGATATTTTTGAGCAGGGGGATAAGCTATTGGTTGCCGCCGGTTATCAGCAGTATGAAACCTCGGCCTATGCCAAACCCGGCTATCAGTGTCAGCATAATCTTAACTACTGGCGGTTTGGCGATTATTTAGGGATTGGCTGTGGTGCCCATGGCAAAATCACCTTTGCCGACGGGCGTATTCTGCGTACTGAAAAAACCAAACACCCTCGCGGATATATGACCGGTAAATACCTTGACCGCCAGCATGATGTCGCCGATCGCGATAAGCCGTTTGAGTTCTTTATGAACCGTTTTCGCCTGCTGGAGGCCGCTCCAAGGAGCGCGTTTACTCTGTATACCGGGCTTAATGAACAGGTTATCCGTGAGCAACTCAATCAGGCAATAGCCAAAGGCTATCTGCATGAAAGCGATACCGAGTGGCAGATCACCGACCATGGCAAACTGTTTTTAAACTCGTTACTGGAGCTATTTTTAGCGGAGTAATCCCCGGTAAAAATCCAGAAAAAGGGGATAACGCTGTCGCCTGGAGGGAGCTGTTAGCCGCCCATATGTGCCTGACTGATAATATGGTGTGTTTCAAGCCCGGTCACTGTGCCAATAAATAACCGCAATCCTCTGTCTGTGCTTATCGCAACAATAAAAACGCCTGATGCAATGCATCAGGCGTTTTGCCTTAAATCATGTCGACCTGAGCCAGGCCAGGTTAGCAAAAGTACGTTATTTCAGGGTGCTGACCAGCGCTTTACGCTGATCCTCCAGTGAAACGACCTTCGCGCAGACATCATGCCCAAACTGTTCAAAGTCTGCCTGCTGGCTCTTCCACTCATTCTGCAGAGCCGTCTGTAAACCACCGAGGTTACCCAGTACATTTTGCAAAGGGTTACCCCCTCCGCTCAGCACTGCTTTAGCCCCCATCTCATTAATGCTGTCCTGCAGAATGCCGCCCATCGCCTGATTAACCATTTGCTGGCCTTCACTGCGCACCTGGTCGATGGCCTTATAGTGGAATGTCAGGCCATCAGGCCGGTGCTCAATAATGCGATTCATCTGCTGCTTCAGCTGAGAGTCCAGCCGGGTCAGTCGATCGCGCATTTTACTGTCTGAACCGACCTCTTTAGCAATAATGCCATCCAGCGCGACACGTCCTTTTTCCAGCCGGGTCAGCGCCCCGTTATCGATCCACGGCAGGTCAGCACGCAGCGCTTTTTGATAACTCACCGCCTGCTGCCGCTGGGCTGCGGTCAGATTTTTGGCCTCGCCGTTATATTGAACGCTACCGTCCGGGGCAATCACCAGGTTGCCATTTTGACCGACAACCTGAACAGATTGTGGGGTAATAACAACATCGTCCCGGGGGGAGACCTTACACTGATAATCCGCCTGAGCGGAAACTGAGGTGATAAGCAGTGCGCCTAAAAGTACCTGACGAATCATAACTTCTCCTGCAACAGACGGACATTAACCGGTGATTACCGGCTTAACTCAATCCCACCAGACGTCAAATAAATCGCTGATACGTATATCGTTGAGATTGCGGGCTTCCAGCCATTGACGCACCTGCTGCTGATGCTCTGGGGTACATTTACCCGTCTGCTCCATGCAGATAAGGCCTTCCCATGCCAAATAGCCACTGCCATCAAAGGCCAGCTTATTAGCAGCAATCACTTCGCTTATCAGGTCATCAACCGTTTTATCAATCTGCTCTTCAGAGGTCCCCTCGGGGAAGCGCCAGGCGATTGAGAATCCTAACTCCTGAAACTCGTCAATATGCATTTTTTTACGCAGGCGACGGCTACGATTTTTTGCCATTATTTAACCCTCTCGAACATTAAGTCCCATACTCCATGACCCAGACGCTGGCCACGTTGCTCAAATTTAGTCACCGGGCGCGAGTCCGGGCGCGGTACATAATCGTTACTTGCTGATTTATTCTTATACCCCTCGAGGGTAGACATGACTTCGAGCATATGTTCCGCATAAGGTTCCCAGTCCGTTGCCATATGAAAGACACCGCCGAGTTTAAGCTTGCGTTTGACTAACTCCGCAAAAGGTGCCTGGACGATACGCCGCTTGTTATGGCGGGCTTTATGCCACGGGTCAGGGAAAAAGAGCTGGACCATAGTCAGCGAATTATCCGGGATCATATTCTCCAGCACCTCTACTGCGTCATGACACATGACCCTGAGGTTATCTACCCCGGCTTCATGCGCCGCGGCCAGGCAGGCGCCAACCCCCGGCAGATGCACTTCAATCCCCAGATAGTTTTGCTGAGGATTCGTTTTCGCCATCGTCACCAGTGAGGCGCCCATACCAAAACCTATTTCAAGAGTTATCGCGGCTTCACGATTGAACAGTGAAGGCAGGTCGATAGGTTCAGCCTGGAACTCAACGCCCATCACCGGCCAGTAGTTATCCAGCGCCAGCTGCTGGCCTTTGGTGAGGCGACCCTGACGGCGAACAAAGCTACGAATGCGGCGCAGCGCGCGACCTTCTTCATTAAATTCCGGTGAAATGACGTCATTTTTCATGATGTATTAACGCTTCGATTGAGATTTGAGAAAACAGGCATTATCCAAAGTTAAAGATGAGAAGCAAGCCAGACCATGAGATTGCCGGGTATCGCTCATCCTTATAACAACAAAAATAGCATACTCTGTTTCTGCCGGGGCGTTATTCGTGCCCAACTCGGCTGCTTAGGGCAAGAATGACAGAGAAAGTTCCGGTTTACTCTTTGCCTGCACTATGCTGCAATCGGCAGCCTTATTCACCCGTTGCGGATATGTCTCGTTGACTTTACAAGCTTCCCAATTTTCCCGGCAAGTGCTGGACTGGTATCATCTGTATGGCCGTAAAACGCTGCCCTGGCAGCAGGAAAAAACGCCTTATAAAGTCTGGCTATCCGAAGTCATGTTGCAACAAACTCAGGTGACAACGGTTATCCCCTATTTTGAGCGTTTTATGGCACGGTTTCCTACCGTTACCGCGCTCGCCGAGGCCCCACTTGATGAAGTGCTACACCTATGGACAGGATTAGGCTATTACGCTCGCGCCCGCAATCTGCATAAAGCGGCGCAAAAAGTGGCGAATGAGCACGGGGGGATATTTCCCGACACCTTTGAGGCCGTTGCCGACTTGCCCGGCGTTGGGCGCTCCACCGCAGGTGCCATTCTCTCTTTATCCTTAGGCAAGCACTTTCCGATTCTTGATGGCAACGTCAAACGGGTGCTGGCGCGCTGTTATGCGGTGAGCGGCTGGCCGGGTAAAAAAGAGGTGGAGAAAAAACTCTGGGAAATAAGTGAGCAGGTAACACCCGCCGACGGCGTTAGCCAGTTTAATCAGGCGATGATGGATCTCGGGGCCCTGGTCTGTACCCGCAGTAAACCTAAATGCAGCCTATGCCCTTTAAACAATGGCTGCGTGGCCTATGCCAATGACAGCTGGGCAAACTACCCCGGTAAGAAACCCAAAGTCACGATTCCGGTGCGGACCGGGTATATGCTGATGATGCAACACGGCCAGCAAGTCTTCCTCGCTCAGCGCCCGGCGACTGGCCTGTGGGGCGGCCTATTTTGCTTCCCGCAGTTCACCTCGCAGAAGGAGCTGGAGCAGTGGTTAACCCAGCGTGGAATGCCAACCTCTCAATTACAGCAACTTGTCTCTTTTCGCCATACCTTTAGCCACTTTCATCTTGATATTATACCGATGTGGCTTCCGGTGTCTTCTCTCTCCAGTTGCATGGATGAAGGCCCAAGTCTCTGGTATAACTTAGCCAGCCCCCCTTCTGTTGGACTGGCAGCGCCCGTGGAGCGCCTTTTACAACAATTACACGCCTCCCCGGTTATAGCCAAAAACCGGATGGCCACTGCAAAGGAAGAGTAATGAGTAGAACAATTTTTTGTACCTATCTGCAACGTGATGCCGAAGGCCAGGACTTCCAGCTGTACCCCGGTGAATTAGGTAAACGTATTTATAATGAAATATCAAAAGAAGCCTGGAAATTGTGGCAGTCCAAGCAGACGATGCTTATCAATGAAAAAAAAATGAATATGATGAATCCCGAGCATCGTAAAGTACTTGAAACCGAGATGGTCAACTTCCTGTTTGAAGGTAAAGATGTCCATATCGAAGGATATACGCCGCCAGATAAACAGTAGGCGTTGATACTTTTTTGCCAACACAACACGCGTAAACGGAATGATGAAAAAATTTCTCGCGCTCGCCCTGATTGCGCCATTGCTTATATCCTGTTCAAGCAAAAAAGCTGATGATTCTTATAATGTAGCCTATGAGAAAGATACCAATGGATTCGATATTTTGATGGGGCAGTTTGCCAACAATATCGAGAACATCTGGGGGATAAAAGAAGTCCTGATCGCCGGTCCAAAAGACTATGTCAAATATACCGATCAGTATCAGACCCGGAGCCATATCAACTTTGATGAGGGGACGATTACGGTCGAGACCATAGCAGGTACCGAACCAGCGGCACATCTTCGTCAGGCGATTGTTAGCACCTTATTGATGGGTGATGATCCGGGCTCGATTGACCTCTATTCCGATGCAAATGATGTGCTTATCTCTAAAGAGCCATTTTTGTACGGTCAGGTCGTGGATAATACCGGCCAGCCTATTCGCTGGCAGGGACGGGCGGAGAAATTTGCAGATTACCTATTGCGAACCCACTTGCAAAGACGCACTACCGGGTTAAAAGTTGTGTATAGCGTGACCATTAATCTGGTACCTAACCACCTCGATAAACGTGCCCATAAATACATTGGCATGGTGCGCAAGGCATCGAAAAAATATGGTATCGACGAGTCACTGATTCTGGCAATTATGCAAACGGAGTCCAGCTTTAACCCCTACGCAGTCAGCCATGCTGATGCCCTGGGATTAATGCAGGTTGTTCAGCACAGTGCCGGGGTTGATGTCTTTAAATCCCAGGGTAAATGGGGTAAACCTAGCCGTAGCTACCTATTTGACCCTGAAAGTAATATTGATACCGGCACGGCCTATTTAGCCATTCTGAACAATATCTATTTAGGCCAGATTGATAACCCGACCTCTCGTCGCTATGCGGTGATTACCGCCTATAACGGCGGGGCCGGTAGCGTTTTACGGGTCTTCTCCAGCGATAAAGACCGGGCTTTCGCAATGATTAACAATATGAAACCCGGTGACGTTTACCAGACGCTGACCACCCGCCATCCTTCGGCGGAGTCGCGGCATTATCTGTACAAAGTTAACACGGCGCAGAAAAGCTATCGTCGTCAGTAAACGCCATGCTCTTTAGCCTGGGAAGATAGCCATGATAGACAAAGGGGGAAAACAACGTTTTCCCCCTTTGTCTTATCAACCGCATATCAATCCATTGATTTTACTCAGCGCTGGTGACCGCGATAGCCTTATCAGCTATCCCTGCTGATGACTTCAGCATATAGCCGTAAAGCCGTTTTATGCCATCGGCATCTCTTTCGCTATAAACCCCCTGCAGCTCAGGCGCAAAGCCGGGCAGCATATTGACGCTCTCCTCCAGGGCGAGGAAGTAGCGCAGCGCTGCCCCGCCCCAGACTTCCCCCGGCACCACACAGAGCACGCCTGGTGGATAAGGTAATGCCCCTTCTGCCGCAATTCGCCCCTGAGCGTCTTTAAGCCTCACCAGCTCAACATTGCCCCGAATAAATTCAATATTGGCATCCTGAGGGTTCATCACCACCTGCGGGAAGCTCTGCTTACGGAACATGGATTTTTGCAGTCCCTTAATATCAAAACTTACATAAATATCATGCATTTCCTGACATAACTGCCGCAAGGTATATCCCTTATAGCGCAGAGGATACTTGTGATAAATTGTCGGTAATACCTCTGATAGAGGCGTGTCTTTTTCAACATGCTGTTCAAACTGCGCCAGCATTGCCACCAGTCTGGCCATTTTTTCTGCCGACTCCGCCGGCGTGAGCAGAAATAAAATGGAGTTCAGATCGGCCTTTTCAGGGACGATACCATTTTCACGCAGGTAGTGGGCCAGGATCGTGGCCGGGATGCCGAAATCGGCATAATCACCGCTATCGGTGCTGATTCCAGGCGTAGTGAGCAGTAACTTACATGGGTCGACGAAATACTCGTTTTTCGCATATCCCGCAAAGCCATGCCATTTTTCACCCGGCTCAAAACTAAAGAAGCCACGATCCTCAGCAATCACCGGTGTTGGGTAGGACTGCCATAGCTTGCCGGCCACCTGCGGTGGAATAAAAGGCTGAATCATACTGCACTGGGCCAGTATAGCTTTCCGCGCTTCTATACCCAGCGTGACACATTCAGCCCACAGCCGGCGTCCGCTTTCACCCTGATGAATTTTGGCATTAACATCGAGGGCGGCAAACAGCGGATAAAACGGGCTGGTTGAGGCATGCAGCATAAAAGCATTATTCAATCTTTTGTGCGGGCAAAAACGCGCCTGACCACGTAAGTGATTATCCTTTTTATGAATTTGCGAGGTCTGCGAAAAACCTGCCTGCTGTTTATGGACAGACTGGGTAACAAAAATGCCCGGGTCGTTCTCATTAAGCTCAAGCAGCAAAGGCGAGCAGTCGGCCATCATCGGAATAAACTGCTCATAACCGACCCAGGCTGAGTCAAACAGAATGTAGTCACATAAATGACCGATGCTGTCCACCACCTGACGTGCGTTATATACCGTTCCGTCATAGGTGCCTAGCTGAATAACCGCCAGACGGAAGGGACGAGCCTGCTGAGCTCTATCCGGGGCCACCTCAGCGATTAATGTACGCAGATATTGCTCGTCAAAACAGTGGGCATCAATACCGCCAATAAAACCAAACGGGTTACGGCTCGCCTCCAGATAAATCGGCGTCGCTCCGGCCTGGATTAACGCGCCATGATGGTTAGACTTATGGTTATTGCGGTCAAACAACACCAAATCACCGCGGGTTAATAGCGCGTTGGTTACCACTTTGTTTGCCGCAGAGGTGCCGTTTAATACAAAATAAGTTTTATCCGCATTAAAGACTTTGGCAGCAAACTTCTGAGCATGTTTCGCCGACCCCTCATGGATAAGCAAGTCCCCCAGCGAAACATCAGCATTGCACATATCGGCACGAAAGACATTTTCACCAAAGAAGTCATAAAACTGACGCCCTGCCGGATGCTTTTTAAAAAACTCTCCGTGCTGATGACCCGGGCAGGCAAAGGTGGTGTTATCCATCGCCACATATTGCACCAGGGTATTAAAGAACGGGGGCAGGAGCGTTTCTTCATAATGTTCAGCCGCTCTTTCGACTGCCAGAAAATCCTCAGCCTGAGCGCTAATCACTCCGCTCACTTCGGGTAGAGTATCGATTTTCTCATCGGTGAGAATAAACACCGGCAGATGAAAGCCGCTGCGTTTCAGCAAGCTCAGAATTCCGCTACGACTATCGGCAACGGAGAGAATAACTGCTGCAACATCGGTAAAATCCGTTTCGGCGAGTGTCACCACTTCGCGATGAGTTAACAGCCCATCAGCAAGGCTTTCGCTGGCAGCAATTTTTAATGACTTCATAAGCACAAATCCCCACAAATCAAGGATGAGTGAGTGCCAACTGGCACGGCAAAGGGAGTTATCCCCGGCGGAGGCGTCCTGAAGGTCCTGAGAGGTAAGTCCACTCCGACCGCCAGACATCAGTAAACTCAGGTCAATCCTGAGTTTACTGATGTCCTGCAGTGAGCGAGCGATGCCCTACCGCATAGTGGGCTGGCGACTTCGGAAAAACAAAGATATGCGCGCGAGCACCATCCCGCTGGATGGGGGAGAAAGCTGAATGAACATCAAAGTGCCCCGCAGTAGAAGATAAAAACTGGCGCAATAATGGCACCTTCTGCCCTTGTGTTCAACATCTCATCTAAACACTTTATGCCAGCCAATATAGCAAAAAGATGCCCCTCATATTGTCATGCCATGACAGACGAATTAAATGGCGATTTAATCGGTACTACGCCCGGCAAACTGGCTACCCGATAGAGGATAACGCTCAATGTGTTGTAACATTAAGCAAATGCAGTGTTTGATATGCAATCTGGTTACCGGCAGATACCGATTAGGGTTGAGTGCCCCCGTTGCCGGATAGCTCATTCGGTAGCAGCGGGGATGGAAAATCCCCGGGTTGTTTAAAGAAAAACAAAAAGGCAACCCGTATCCACAACGCATCCCTGCAACGCGGGGCTTTTTCCCTTCCTGGCCTGGGTAGATCTCTGGTCGTTGTCATCCGTTATTTGTTTACTGAATGTCTTATATTTCTCGACGATAGGAGGTGAACAAACGCCCCCTCCCCTGCTGAGATCATTTTGCGGCTAACTCCGGGTATGATGTATGACGCAATTTCACAGGAAACTGACTTCGTTAACGCCCTGCCATGGATGAATATTCTTATTCAGATATGCAGATATCAAATAAAAAAATAATAAAAAAGGAGATAAAAAACATTATTAGTGACGATTAAATCATATTCACTGAAGCCCGGAGAAAACAATAATCATCAAAAATAATATGACCTTACCGGTGCAAAAAATCAGGCCTTTCATCAATCTTTATAACCATAAAAAGTAAATCAGACAGGCGGCTGACATGGTTTTCAGAGAGGTTCTAGAAGATGTTAGCGTTAAAAAAATTAGTTTTACCATTGGCATAAACTCCCCAACAAAAAAGAGAAAACATGGATCACTGATAAATTTGGCAAGTATATTGCCAGACAGGTATCAGGACTTTGTCTATCAGAGATGAAAATACATCCAAACATTAAGCACAAACCAGGACGTCATTTTTTAAATGCATTAGCAGCGATATCAACTGAGTTAACTCACCATAAAACAGAGGAAAAGAGATTATATTGACGAGATAGCTGCTCAAAGCGGCTTTTCATACCCTTGAAATCAGATACCAATCAAACAATGTTAAGAAGGCCCTTCTGAGTCTTTGATTGTAATAGTATAGGTTTTATCAAAATGCCCTCCTGTCGCTATATTAGTTCCGAACAATCCGCCAGATACCCGTATGTTAACAACCGCTGGTTTAATCGGTAAACCCTCAACCCTGACACAATTGTGGGCTGGGGAATCATTGCAATATTTCAAACTTAATCCTGTATCAGAAGGTTTTATTT
>Ga0153936_100346_pt1 | contig 12956 bp, 6 predicted proteins | sample TSNJ020MetaG_FD_102272 | JGI IMG/M metagenome (GOLD analysis project Ga0153936, IMG submission 102272) | Attine ant fungus gardens microbial communities from New Jersey, USA - TSNJ020 MetaG | ecosystem: Host-associated > Fungi > Mycelium > Unclassified | place: USA: New Jersey, Wharton State... | reverse complement strand
GTATTACGCCAGTATGAAGCGAATCGTTGAGTATTACTGTCCATTCCCCATCCCGTAACTTAAATATATCTATCGTTCTTTTGATATAAACCCTTATCAGGGTTAAACATTGTCCACGATGTGCGAACGATCGCAATGATTTGTTTATGTTACAGGGTGGTTAAATTATTTGGTGGTATGAGGTGGTTATCATAAGGCAGTAAAGGGGTCGGGGTCGGCATTGAACCGACTCCCGCCCTGCCAGAGGTTTGATGAAAGCAAATGGCTAATGCACCAGCAGTTCGGGATGCATCAATGGCTTCACGGAGAAAGGCGGGAACTAAAATCTTTGATACCCGACACTCATCAATAACAACACAGCTTGTTATCGAAGGTGAAAAAGATTTCACTATTCCGCTATCTTTAGCGTGAAGTGGTTTACTGAATTTGGCCACTTGAACAGAGGTGATATGCTCACTTTAGAACAACACAGGTGCATCAATCAAAAGAAGAAATTTTAGTCCTGAATTCAAACGCGAATCCGCTCAGCTGGTTGTTGACCAAAATTACACCGTCTCTGACGCTGCTAAGGCAATGGATGTTGGTCTTTCCACGATGACGAAATGGGTCAAACAACTGCATGATGAGCGTCAGGGCAAAACGCCAAAAGCCGCCCCAATAATGCCGGAACAAATCGAAATACGTGAGCTAAAGAAAAAGCTGCAACTCATTGCAATGGAGAACGATATTCTAAAAAAGGCTACCGCGCTCTTGATGTCAGACCCCCTGAACAGTTCTCGATAATCGGGAAACTCAGGGCGCGTTATCCAGTGGCCACACTTTGCCATGTGTTCGGGGTTCATCGCAGCAGCTACAAATACTGGAAAAACCGTCCTGAAAAACCAGACGGCAGACGGGCTGTATTACGCAGTCAGGTACTTGAGCTACATGGCATCAGCCATGGTTCGGCCGGAGCAGGAAGCATCGCCACAATGGCAGCCCAGAGAGGCTACCAGATGGGGCGCTGGCTCGCTGGCAGGCTCATGAAAGAACTGGGGCTGGTCAGTTGCCAGCAGCCAACTCACAGGTACAGCCGGCGGTCGTGAGCACGTTGCTATCCCGGATCATCTTGAGCGACAGTTCGCTGTAACGGAGCCAAACCAGGTGTGGTGCGGCGACGTGACATATATCTGGACAGGTAAGCGCTGGGCGTACATCGCCGTTGTTCTCGACCTGTTCGCAAGGAAACCAGTGGGCTGGGCAATGTCGTTTTCACCGGACAGCAGACTCACCATGAAAGCGCTGGAAATGGCATGGGAAACGCGCGGCAAACCCGTCGGAGTCATGTTCCACAGCGATCAGGGCAGTCATTATACAAGCAGGCAGTTCCGGCAGTGACTGTGGCGATACCGGATCAGGCAGAGTATGAGTCGGCGTGGAAACTGCTGGGATAATAGTCCAATGGAACGCTTCTGCCGGAGTCTGAAGAACGAATGGGTGCCGGTGACGGGTTACATAAGCTTCAGTGATGCAGCTCACGCCATAACGGACTATATCGTTGAATATTATAGCGCACTAAGACCACCCGAATATAACGGTGGGCTATCACCAAACGAATCGGAAAGTCGATACTGGAAAAACTCTAACGCGGTGGCCAGTTTTTGTTGACCACTACAAACAGTGCACTGAAGTAACATCGAGAATACGATACTGAACACCCATGGTTCAAACATACCTAAACGGATATCACATGTAACGACCAGCGCCACTGTCCACATATCAAACCAGATGCCAGTGAACACAGTAAGGAACGTTGCGCCGAATAAGGCCAAACTATTTGCCATTTGCCATCGGGATAAAATGATAGGGTTTTCACCCCGCAATTCGTGCCATGCGTACCACCCTTGGCCACTACAGTAAAATCAACCACCTGACTCTGTGTTCACAAGAGCTTTGGTTTTGCCGTTCTTGTAACAATCCCCTGCATCTGCACTCCGCGCATGACACCAGCGGTTATTTCGAACATAGCTTAGAAGATACTGACGAACGCGTGATAACTCGATAAGTGTACCGGGCTAATGCCTGGGATAATGGCAAATCGTGGTGAGAGGATGATGTGGTCGAGTGGTATGTCCTACGAGTAGAAACCTCGCCACACCTTTCGCATGATCTTTTAAGCTAATGAAATCATTATCAAGTAGACAATCTCGGCAAAAGCAACTTTCATCACGGACAAGGTGATCTGTCCTTGAAAAGGAGAAAAAAAATAATGCATAACGTCGTACCATTTACGTATTGTGTTAATGTAGCATGACTTTTTGTCATACATTACATATAGTTACGCTTGTAAACTTTATACGAAATTCTAATTAACGAGAGGTTTGTTGTGAGTCGATCAGAATACATTTATCTAATTAAGTGTACTTCTTGGCTAACTAAATTTCTAACCCACCGTGGATTGAAGATAACAGATAGCCGACCGTTATTTGAATACCATGCAACCAGTGATGAGTATGAAGAGCTAAAACGCTTACTCTGCGATGTAGGCCTGGCTGAAGGACTTAAAGACGATAAAGGTTACGCAGCGTGTTTTACATTATTTTGTGCTGAATGGTATCGAAGGGAGTATGAACGAATTCATGGCTGGAGTTGGGAGCCTATCTATAAAGTTCTTGGTTTATCTCTATCCTCTTCGGAACTGAGTCATATTGTTCCAAAAGGTCTTGAAGACTACTGGAGACGCCCTGTTCGTTTTTATGACTCAGAACGACGTAACTTTTTAGGATCTCTGTTTAGTGAAGGCGGCTTGCCCTTCAAGCTTTTGAAAGAATCAGATAGCCGTTTCCACTCTGTTTTTTCCCGAATTCTTAATCAGTACGACCAATCTCAATCATCAGGATATTCAGCTTTAGCTTTAGTACAAGCAGTTGTCGATAAGTCACAGCTTCCAACTGTGTTCAAGGAAGACACATCAGTTGAGCTTATTGGTCGTATGGCTGATCAGCTTATCTCACTTGTTCAGGCTTATGACCTCAGTAATCACTCAGAGCCCGTCAAAGAACTTGACCGTGTTCATCCTAAATGGCGGGATAGTTTCCCAATGCCCTTAGACGATGAAACTGGCACCAGTTTCCTTAATGGTCTTTTGCGCACCGCCACTGTTGAAACTAAACCTCGATTACAAAAAAATAAAACAACTGGCTGTAATTTCTTTTGGTCCGAACAACATCCTGATGAAATTCATGCACATATTTTCCTTCCTAATGAGTTAATGTTTGCTATTTCAAGCGAGCCATCAACGACTCGTTTTGAACTTGCTGTTTTTGAAGATGGTGAAGAAGTAGCCAGCCTGGGGCCTGCATATGCCAGCCTTGAGAAAGCGCGGGCGACTGTGAGGCTTCGCAAGAGTGAAATACGTTTTGTCAGACAGCAACCAACAGCAAGCTTATCATTAGTCGCTCGAGCCGGAGGCATCATTGTCGGTACTATCAAGCTGGATAGAGGTGAAATTGCAGTTGGAGATGTTCCTTTGACGTTTGTGCGTAACGAGGATCGCTGGTTATTACAAGGTCAGGCTTCCTGTAGCGTGCATAGCAGTGATGTACTCATCATTCTTCCTACGGAAGGCCGTCTGGCTTCGAAACATGAAGATTTTTCTTCTGATATTCGGGCGCTGGAACACCCTGTTTTGTCTATAAAAGGGCGACAGGACGTCATTTTTGAAGGTAACGAAACGTATAGAATTCGAACTGGTCGTGAGCAGGTAAAATACCCTGATTTAGCTTTACAGGGAAATCAGTTAGCTTGGTTATGCAGCCCCTATGAAACATTTGTTGGAATACCCAGAGTCATTCACAAGTTTGCCACAGCACCGAGAATTGAATACGAACGTTTCCTAAGCGGCAAAAGTATTGATAAATGTGATTTACATGAAACAATGGGGGCACATTACATTTCGATTCGAAATGAAGATAATGAAACATTATTACGCCGAAAAGTAGGGATTCTACCTTCGGATTTTCAGCTAGAAATTAAAAATAGAGAACAAGCAAACGAGGGAATGATAATTATTTCCACTCAACATCCTTGTTTATATAGATTAAAGGATAAAACGCTCGAAGTTGGACGTAGAAAATCAGCAAATAAAACGGAAATAATGATTAAAGCGGAGGGAGTGCCACCTACTTCCGTTGTACTGCAGGTAACCCCTAATCTTGCTGGTAATCCCATCGATATTATTCTGCCTTTCCCAACAAAGGGTTGTTTGGTACTTGATGTTAATGGCCAACACCTACGCAAGAATATAACAATTAATGATCTGTTGGGGACCAGAGCATTTCTCTTTGGAAAAAATGGCGAGCCAGCCAGATTCCGCCTTGAACTGCGCCTAATGTCAAGAGCGAGACTGCAGGCGTGGTATGAATGGTGTTATACCGCAGGCGAACGTCCAGTTGAACTCAATTTGTATAGTCTAAGAGAACATATTGAGAACTTGCTCTCTCTGGAGACCGGCATTGACCAGATTGTGGAAATGCGTATAGATGGCGCTGGGAGCGTACTTACCTGGCAAATTCGACGATACAAATACAGCCTTAACTACGACTATGAAAGGCAGGTTCTTTTTAGCAGCTCAGTGAATACTCGCTCCGGGCTGATTCCTTCGCCATTAATCATGCTGCTAAGCGAACCTGAAAGAAAACCTGTTTCTATCACTTCGCGAATGAGCGAAGGTGTACCAGTTGGTGAATTTGAGCTGAGCTCTGTAATACAGAAGAATGGCCCTTGGCTGGTAGTTCCTGGAAAAGGTGAAGAAGCCGCTTTTCGGCCATGTTTTATTCGCGGCGAACCACCATTACAAACTGAAGTTCACGCCATCCAATCGATGCAAAAAGCGACGCAGCTTTTTAACCCTCGGTCAGACGTGAATACAATCACCTTGGTTCTCGATCAAATGGCAAGTAGCCCCTCGCATTCAGGCTGGCAGTTCTTGCGAAGCTTGTACGAGCAATACGGATATTTACCTCTGGCCACTTTCGAAGTATGGCGGGCACTTGTTCAACATCCGCAAGCGTTGGCAATGTCATTGTTTAAATTTGAAATGTCTGTTGAATATCTCAGCCGCATTGAAAATGAGTTTCCTATTTTCTGGGAGTTTTTACCCATTCTTGAGATTAAAGATGCAGCGGATAGATTTCTGACCTTCCTGGCCCATAAAGGTGCGCCAGAAGAAATGCAGAAAAGATTGCTGAACAAAATGTATCAGCAATTGGGGACTATTTTTCCGACCTATGCCAATGAAGTTCAGAAGTGGTTAAGTTTAGGTATACAACCACGTCCAATACCTCATCCGACGATGAGAGATATTATTCAAGAGTGGTATCAGGATCTTCTGCGTGAGCATAGTGAATCACGCTGGCCTGAATATGGCGGAGCTCAGCTTTGTCACTGGATCATGTCACAAAAAGACTCTGTGATTGATATTTCTCCTGATACAGAATACCGCTACTCCGTTGTCTGGCTACCTGTATTTACTGCCGCTGTTGCTAGCGGAAAAACAACATTTGAAAGTGTTTTTGGCCATGAGCCAGGCACTTTATTTTTCTTAAGGCAAGTCAGAGATTTTGACTCGCGTTGGTTTAACTCCATTTTCCAGTACAGCTTATTGCGTAATGTTGCCGAAAAATAAAAAGGGACAATAATGACTACACGCTACTTTTCTTCACTCATTGAACAATCGCTCTCTCGCTCAACCGAAGCGACGCTAAGCATAATGGGAGTTACGAATCCCCAACTCCGGAAGCATCTAGCCCAGCAGATGGGGGCAGATTGTGGCAAAGCAGGTTCTTTCCTTGCGTCCCCAGTATTTGAACAAACATTTGGCTGGGAAGAATCAAACTACACCATGAAAATGCTGGCAACTGAAACAACATTGTTGAGCAAAGAGGTCGTTGATTCTCTGGATAGTGAAAAAAATGGCCGCTATCGTTTTGGTGCTAACTGGAAACCATTTACCCACCAGTTGGCTAGCTGGGAATCATTACTAGAGAAAAAGCATTCGGTTGTTGTTACCAGTGGGACAGGCTCCGGTAAAACGGAATGCTTTATGGTGCCAGTACTCGAGGATCTTTATCGTGAGTTACACGATTGCGGCAATAAACCACTCGTGGGAGTAAGAGCACTATTTCTCTATCCATTGAATGCTCTGATTAATTCTCAGCGTGAGCGTCTGGATGCCTGGACACGTGGATTTGGGACCGGGATTCGCTATTGCCTGTATAACGGCAACACAGAAGAACTACATGCCTCGGTAAAAAGCGAACAAGCAAACAGGCCTAATGAAGTTTTATCACGTGAGAAAATGCGCGAAGAGCCAGCACCAATACTGGTGACGAACGGTACCATGCTGGAATACATGATGGTTCGTCAGGTTGATGCTCCAATAATTCAGCAATCGAAAGCAGAAAAATCATTACGTTGGATAGTCCTGGATGAAGCGCATACCTATGTAGGGTCTCAAGCAGCCGAGCTTGCTCTACAACTTCGTCGCGTAATGACTGCGTTCGGTGTCACGCCTGATGATGTTCGTTTTGTTGCAACATCAGCCACCATCGCAGGAAATGATGCAGAAAAACAGCTAAAAAAATTCTTATCAGAACTGTCAGGAGTACCACAGGAACGTATTGATGTTTTGGGGGGCAATCGCGTTATTCCAGAACTTGAGGCATGCAAAAATTATCCCGTCACACTTGATGAGCTTGAGCAGATACCAGACTCCGATTCCTATAACGAAGGAATTAGCCTTGAGCGTTATAGTGCGTTAACACATTCCCCGGAAGCGCGCTATCTACGCGAGATGCTGGTTAGCCAACCTCGCCCCGTAAAACTTGATGTAATGACGAAACGCTTAAACGAGCTGACCAATAATCATTACACGCAACAAGAAATTTTACGCTGGATCGATCTCTGTACGGGTACAAGCCCCAACGTCCAAGATCCGACTTTCCTCAAAGTGAGAGTGCATATTTTTCAACGTAATACCCAAGGTATTTGGGCCTGCGCAGATAAACATTGTTCAGCGAAGCATAACACTGCGTTGGAAAAGAACTGGCCCTTTGGCTATGTGTATGTGAATCAGCGACAAAATTGCCTGTGTGGTAGTCCTGTTTTTGAGCTTGCGTTCTGTAATGAATGTAATGAGCCGCACCTATTGGCGAAGGATAAAAAAGGTAAGCTTGTACAGTGGGACAATAAAGGTGGGGATGAATTCTCGCTTCATGATGAAATCCCTGAAGACTTTGAAACCTCGGGAGAGAAAGTACAAAAAGAACATGTATTCCAGGCGCCGCAAATTATTGCACCTGAATGCAATACTGAGGCTGGATATATAATCCAGCGGCTCGACCGCCATACTCGTAGCATTGGTGTTGTTCATAAAGACAGCCTTCCATTGGCAATGAACGAAAATGAACAAATTTGTAGCGCCAGCAATTGTGGATACAAAGGCGGGAAAGGTCAGTCCCCCTTTAGACGAGCATTGCTGGGTGGTCCTTTTTATGTCACGAATATTGTGCCCACGGTGTTGGAATACTGCCAGGATTTCGCCAGCGATGAAGGTAAAGATGATGTAGGTCCATTATCATTGCCGGGGCGAGGGCGACGACTGATTACCTTTACCGATAGCCGCCAGGGAACGGCACGAATGGCAGTCAGGATGCAACAAGAAGCTGAACGTAGTCGTTTACGCGGTAGTGTGGTGGATATACTTTCCTGGCACCAGAGAAAACAGGCTGTAAATACACCCAATGCACAGGCTGATGTAACGAAACTGGAAGAGATGGCTAAACTGGCCAGAGACGAAGCAAAAAACCTGCGTGACTGGGGTATGCCGGAAGAGGCAATTCTCTCTGAAGAAAAAGCGGAACGTATTGAACAGGCCATACAAAAAGCAACGGGTGAAAATGTTAATACCGTTTTAACCTCGCTGACCTGGCAGGAAATGATAAATGAGCTTAAAGATAAGGCAGATATCAAAGGCTCGGTTCTGCAGTATAACCATTATCTTAAACCTGAGATTTTCACTGAAAACAGCGGGCCTCTGAAGCTTTCAGACATGCTTTTATTCCGTGAATTTATGCGCCGACCGAAACGAACCAACAGCCTTGAAACACAAGGTCTGGTGCAGGTTGGCTATCAAGGGTTGGAGAAGCTACATAAAATACCCGTTCACTGGCAAGAACAAGGTCTAACGCTGGATGATTGGCGTGATTTTCTGAAAGTCACACTGGATTTTTATGTCAGAGAAAGTAACTTCATTCAACTGGATTTAGAACTGAAGAACTGGATTGGCAGCCGTTTCTCTTCGAAATTTGTACGCAACCCTGAATCAAAAGACCCTGACGATAACCAGGTCAAACGTTGGCCCCAAATTCGGCATGGCAATGTCACCCATCGTCTGGTTAAGCTACTAATACTCGGAGCAAAATTCAGCACCGTAAACACGGTTACCATCGATATAGTTAACGCATGGTTGAAAGAGGCCTGGCTCCAATTAACCGGCCCTCTGGCTGTGTTAAAACCTGACGGTAACCGTTTTTACTTGCCGAAAGAACACCTGACATTCTCTCTGGTTCAAAAGGCAAGTATTTGCCCTGTTACCAATAAATTGTTGGATACTACTTTCAAAGGACTCACTCCGTACCTACCCAGATATATCCAGTTTGAACGCCTGACAAACCCGCAATATAGCGCCTATATTGCGCAGGAAGTAACACTACCTGAAGTCTGGAAACACGATCATTCGCAGTTGGATTATGCCGAAGGGTTGGCACAAGTCCGGGAATGGGTATCGCAAGATCCGCTAGTCACTCATTTACGCTCACAAAACGTCTGGACGGATATTAACGACCGTGTGGTGGAAGGAGGCTTTTACTATCGTACTGCTGAGCATTCAGCGCAGCAATCAGCGGATCGTCTGCAAAGTTACGAAAAGATGTTTAAAAACGGGCAACTTAACGTCCTTAACTGCTCCACCACCATGGAAATGGGCGTGGACATTGGCGGTATTTCCGCAGTAGTGATGAATAACGTCCCTCCTCATCCTGCAAACTATTTACAGCGCGCGGGGCGAGCCGGACGTAGTAAAGAATCCCGCGCAATCTCCTACACGCTGTGTAAAGGGAACCCGCACGATCAGCAGGTTTTCGCCAATCCTCTCTGGCCATTTGAGACCGTGATCCCCGCACCGATGGTGGCAATGAACTCGGAACGATTGGTACAACGCCACGTCAATTCGCTTCTGCTGTCAGAATATTTGTGCCATGTCGTGGGAGAAACTAAGAAAGAAAAAACCAACTTGAATAGCGAATGGTTCTTTGGTGAAGAGTTTGGGCAGTCTGTATGTAACAGCTTTAAGATTTGGCTTGAACGTCCTACCCTGACAATTGATGACGCGCTTGAGCGTCTGGTAAAAGGTACCGCGCTACATGGTGGACGAGCGGAATTATTGCGGGAAAAAACTTTCCATGCGATTACTGGCTTACAAAAACGTTGGCAGGGGATTTTCCAGGACCTCGTGAAACAGGAAAAGGAATCACAGCCAAATACTCCGTATCGTAAGCGCCTGGAGCTGGAGAAAAAACGTCATTGTGATGAATACCTCTTGCGCGACCTGGCAGCACGAACGTTCCTACCTGGCTATGGTTTCCCGACGGACGTTGTGAACTTTGATAACTTCACTATGGAAGACTATATCCGCGAGAAAACGCATAAAAGCCGTAATAAGAGCGACCGAGAAGATAATGTTTCACGTTATAAAGGACTGCCTTCACGCAACCTGTCTGTAGCCATTCGTGAATATGCGCCAGGAGCTGAGATCATTCTGGACGGACGTGTGTTCCGTTCGGCTGGTGTATCACTGCATTGGCACAATCTCAATGCTGATACCAATGAAGCCCAACGGTTGGACCGAGCCTGGCGGTGCCAGAAATGCGGTACGTTAGGTTATGAAGAAGGTATTGGTAGCTCTGTAGAATTATTCTGCACCAACGGCGATTGCGGTGAGCGAATTACTCGTGATAATACTCGTCAAGTGCTGCAGCCCGCTGGATTTGTCACTGATGCTTATGATTCGGTAACGAACAACATCGAAACGATGAAGTTTATCCCGGTAGTTCCGGCATGGGTATTTGTTAAGGCGGAGCGCTTACCGCTACCAAACCCAGAGATGGGTTTTATGGCGTCAGGCGCTAATGGGCATGTATTCCAGCAGAGTATGGGCGAAGGTGGACATGGTTATGCACTGTGCCTGAGCTGCGGTCGCGCGGAGTCGATGATAAGCGAAAAAGACACGCCAAAATCAATGGAGGCGCATTATCCGCCACGTCCAGGAAAAGCCGACCGTGACAGCCAAAATCAGCGAATTATTTGCCCTGGATCTACCGCGTTAAATACCAAAGTCACCCTTGGAGCGTTAGCGCGTACCGATGTATTTGAACTGATTTTACGTCGTCCACAGGACGGCGATTATATCCCTGATAGCTCAGAAGAAGGGCGAATTGTTGCTATGACGCTGGCTGTTGCGCTGCGTCGGGCTCTTGTGGGTGTACTGGGTATTTCTGCTGCTGAGTTGGGCTATGCGGTGCGTCCGGTCAGGCTGGAGAACGAAGAATCAGTACTGGCAGTTCAACTTTACGACGTCATTAGCGGCGGTGCAGGGTTTGCTTCCAGTGCACCATTGCATATCGAAGCGATACTGCAGGGAATGGTCAAACAGCTAGGGTGCACCCACTGCGATACGGCCTGTAGTGATTGTTTACTCGATTCGCAGACGCGTCACGATCATGACCATCTGGACCGCAAAGCCGCGCTGGCCTGGCTGGGGGATGATTTCAGTCACTATATTGGCCTACCGGACGAAGAGAAATTCTCGCTGCCCGATGCGCAGTATTGCCCTGGTACCATTGAGGATGCAGTCCGTCGCGCAATTAACGAAGGGGCCGATAAACTTACGCTGTGGATGAACGGGACGCTCAACGAGTGGGATTTATATGCCCGCCAGTGCCGCGCGGCAATCCAGAACTACCGGCTTAAAGACAATATCGCGGTTGAGCTTGTCATTCCCGCTGGTGTTGACGATCCGGAGGTGTTGCACGAACTGGCGCAGTTTACGGCTATTGGCGTGAGGTTGTGCCACACCGAACAGGAAGTGTCATTCCCCATTGCCGCGCAGATCGCTTTCGCCGATCGTGTCATAACGCTGGCATCACGCAGCCAGCAAGCCACGGTGCCGGGGCCACACTGGCATCAGAATGACGAGCTGGTGATTCGTTGCCATTGCTTTAAACCTGTAGTGTTGCGTGAGTTTGTAATGCCAGGAATCACAGCGAACTACAGTGAGCTGGTGAAAGACATTGAAATCCATAAAGAGTTGAATGGCCCGTTTTCACAGTTCGGCCAACGCTTCTGGGATGTGCTTTTTGACGACCATGAAAAAGCACAAAGCCTGATGAAGGCAAACCGGATTACCCATATCCACTATACCGATCGCTATCTGCAAAACCCGGTTGCGCTGGCGTTGCTGAGCGCTTTACTTAAGCCGCTGAAAACATTAATGACCCAAGATGCAGAGGTAGTGATTGATACCTTATTCAAAAACAAAGATCGCCTAGGCAATCGACCGTCCCACGACTGGATGAGTGAAGCTGATTTTCAGGATTTTGCTGATCAGTGGTTTGCCGCATCAATGGGTAAGGCGGCTGACATAACGGTGTTCGACTACTCACGAGATATTCCACATCATCGTAAATTGATGGTGAACTTTGACAATGGCCAGGTGCTGAAGATCCGCTTTGATCAGGGAATGGGCTACTGGCGTATCGACTTCCCATATGTCTGGCGCAGCTTTGACTTCAATGATGATGTCACTTCTCAGCTCCACAAAATGGCTAAAGCTTGTATGGAAGGAAAGGTGATTAACGGAGAGGAAAACTGGTCAACGGATGTGGTCGTTGAAGTGATGGAACCTTAAGGGATTATCGCTCCCGGTGCGTTGTCGGGAGCGATTGCCTTCTATATCTTTTTACGCGAGGCTTTTTTACCACCGCTGGCAGCACGTTCGGCCTTGATTTTCTCCAGCAGGGCTGTCGCGCTATTTTCACCGCTGATCAGATCCGGGTTTTCTGCTCGCCACTGCGCGGTCAACTCACCGCGAAACGCTTTCGCAAGGATTGATTGGGTAAGGTTGTTGACGCGGGTTAAGGCGTTGTTGACCTGTTTTTCGATGGTGTCAGCGTAGGCGAAAAACAGTTCTACACGGCGAACGATTTCTTGTTGTTCGGATATTGGTGGTTTTGGTAAATCGATATCTAATAAAGCTTTCTGCCCAATATTGCGCATTGAGAGCTGATTTCCCGTAGAGCGAGATTCAATTTCCTTTCTGCCAGAAGGCGATCTTAAAAAAATACTGAGCCATTTCTTATGCTCATCGTCCATAACAAGACGTAATACTTTATCACTCAACATTAAATTTTTTGTCGTTTTATGTACAATAACGGGATCACCAAGTAATTCAATAGTATTAGCTCGAGAAATAAGAAAGTCTCCGTCATTAACTCTGCGAGTTTCAATGAAATCGTTTTTATTTGGCAATGTTTTACTTTCGGCTTCATTATACTCCCCCAAGTTACTGCACTTATTTTAACGATCCCATACTCATGCTCTTGCGGTGGAGTTTCTATGCATTTTAAACTTTTTCCTGATTCTATTTGAGAGACAATATCTCCAATCTTTTGAGGTTCCCACGATCCCAATCCATTAGAAGCTCGCCATTCCTCCGCCAATTTTCCACTCACCGCGGCTGTAAATAGACCCGTTTTAGTTCCAGGCATTTTTTGAGATCCCGGCCAAATGATTGTGTTGCCGATATTCCTCCGGCGTCATATTGTTCAGTGATTCATGCGGGCGTTCACAGTTATATTCTG
>Ga0153936_100337_pt1 | contig 13004 bp, 10 predicted proteins | sample TSNJ020MetaG_FD_102272 | JGI IMG/M metagenome (GOLD analysis project Ga0153936, IMG submission 102272) | Attine ant fungus gardens microbial communities from New Jersey, USA - TSNJ020 MetaG | ecosystem: Host-associated > Fungi > Mycelium > Unclassified | place: USA: New Jersey, Wharton State... | reverse complement strand
ACGACTCTGACGGCCTCGGCATGCCCGGTTTGGCCGCTGCACACTTCACGGTAGGTCGGATTAGGGGTAAAGCCACCGGTGTAGCCAGCGGCGGTGCTATAAACGCCCGGGACTTCCCAGAATAAACGCTCCACACCCCAGAAACATCCCATCGCAAACAGGGCAATTTCCATGTTATCTGGTACATTTGTCATAGAATGATGATTTACAGCATGTCGTTCTGAAATTGGCATCGGGGTATTTCTGCCCGGTAGCGCATCGGCTTGCGATACGGGTTGGTTTTTTTCAAAAATAGTCATCTGGCAAGGTCTCCGCTAAGTCTCTGGAAATGTGTGAGTTGTCATTATTTTTATCATAATGGACAATATTCACCTGCGATGGCACTAGATTATATATAAGTCACATTTTGGCGAGTGAGTAATTTTCAACATCGATGGTGCCAGCGTAACACCATCGAATGGGTAAGTATCTTTCCTTTCGGTAAAGGGAAATCGGGCTATTCAGGAGTGAAAGTGTCAGGAATCCGTATCTTATGTATCACCAGTCTGTGCATGTTAAGTTCGTGGGCAAATGCCGCTAACGTGCGCCTGCAGGTGGATGGGCTGAGCGGGGCGTTACAAAAAAACGTCCGTGCCCAGCTGTCGACTATCCAAAATGATGAGGTGACACCCGATCTCCGCTTTCAGGCCCGTGTAGATGATGCTATCCGTCAGGGCTTAAAAGCGCTGGGCTATTATGAGCCGACGATTAACTTTACCCTGCGCCCGGCGCCGCCAGAAGGCGGCAGACAGGTGCTGATTGCCGATGTTACACCCGGTGAACCAATACTGATTGGTGGAACCGACGTGGTATTGAGCGGTGGGGCGAAAACGGATGAAAATTATCTCGACCTACTGAAGACCCTGCCAAAAGTGGGCACCGTACTGAATCAGGGCGAGTATGACACCTTTAAGAAAGGCCTGACCAGTCTGGCCTTGTCTGAAGGTTACTTCGATAGCGAATTTCTCAAAAGTCAGCTGGGGATCTCTCTGGCTCGTCGTCAGGCTTTTTGGGACATTGATTTTAACAGCGGCGAGCGTTATCGCTTCGGTCATGTGAGCTTTGAAGGCTCACAGATTCGGGATGACTACTTACAAAATCTGGTGCCTTTTAAAGAGGGGGCGTATTACCAGTCCCGGGATTTGGCCGAGCTGAACCGTCGCCTGTCGGCCACCGGCTGGTTTAACTCTGTGGTGGTCGCCCCTGAATTCGACAAGTCACGTGAAAGCAAAATATTGCCATTAAAGGGAGTGGTGACCCCCCGGACCCAAAACTCCGTGGAGTTAGGGGGCGGTTATGCCACTGACGTTGGGCCACGCTTAAAAGCCTCATGGCGTAAACCCTGGGTGAATGAGTACGGTCAAAGCTTAACCGTCGGCACCACCCTGTCAGCCCCTGAGCAAACCCTCGACTTCAGCTATAAGATTCCGTTACTGGCCAACCCGCTGGAACAGTATTATCTCGCCCAGGCAGGCTTTAAGCGCACCGACTTAAATGATACGCGCTCTGACTCGACCACCGCGGTTCTTTCCCGCTATTGGGATCTCTCCAGCGGCTGGCAACGCAATATTAACCTGCGCTGGAGCCTTGACCACTTTACCCAGGCCAACATCACCAATACCACGATGCTGCTTTATCCTGGGGTCAATCTGAGCCGAACCCGTTCCCGGGGAGGGTTGATGCCGGTTTGGGGAGACTCACAACGTTATTCCTTTGATGTGTCGAATACCACATGGGGTTCGGATGTCGACTTTGGCATTTTCCAGGCACAAAACGTCTGGATCCGCACGCTCCATGAGAAAAACAGATTTATTGTGCGCGGTAATTTCGGCTGGATAGAAACCAACGATTTTAACCGCATCCCCCCTGATTTACGCTTTTTTGCCGGTGGCGATCGCAGTATCCGTGGTTACAAATACAAGTCTATTTCACCCCGGGACAGCAATGGCAAACTAACCGGTGCGTCGAAAATGGCGACCGGCTCACTGGAGTATCAATATAACGTGACCGGCAAATGGTGGGGGGCCGTTTTCCTTGATGGCGGCGAGGCCGTTAATGATTTTAACAGCAAGGATTTCAAAACCGGGACCGGGGTCGGGGTGCGCTGGCAGTCACCTGTCGGCCCGATCAAGTTCGATTTTGCGGTACCTATTGGTGACAATAAAGAACACGGATTGCAATTTTACATCGGTTTGGGGCCTGAACTATGAGTCGTTGGAAAAAGATAAGCCTGGCGGTGTTGATTGTTATTCTCTTGCTCATCGGCTCCGTCACATTTTTAGTGGGAACCGCGTCGGGACTGAGTATTCTTATTAACGCGGCTAACCGTTGGGTGCCAGGGCTTAAGATTGATAGCGTCACAGGCGGCTGGCAGGATTTAACCCTTAAAAATATCCGTTATGACCAGCCAGGCGTTGAGGTAAAAGCCGGCCAGGTGCATCTGTCGGTCAGCTTAAGCTGCTTATGGCACAGCCGTTTGTGCGTAAACGACGTTTCGCTGGCCGACGTTGATGTGGCGATTGATACCCAAAAAATGCCCCCTTCCGAGCCGGTGACAGAAGAGGAGAGTGGGCCACTTAACCTGGCGACCCCCTATCCGTTAACCTTAAGTCATGCCTCTTTGAAAAATATTCATCTAAAGATAGATGACACAACGGTAGATGTGACTGACTTCTCCTCGGGTTTACAATGGGTTAACAGTGACCTGACGCTCACACCTACCGAGCTTAACGGACTGCTAATTGCCTTACCGAAAACGCCACCCCTTAGCCCGGAGCAGCTGGCTCGTGAGAAAGCGCAGGCGGCTGCCCAGCCCGCTGAACCCCTGGGGGAGCAGCTTGCGAAACTATTCTCCACGCCATTTTTACCGGCAATGCCTGACTTTAAACTGCCGCTTAATTTCGATATTCAGTCATTTAAGGCCGCTAATCTGCGCCTGACCGGTGATACCGAACTTCTGGTTCATTCCCTGTTGCTTAAAGCAAGCAGTCAGGATGGGCAGGTTAAACTTGAGACGCTGGATGTCGACTCTTCCCAGGGCACCATTGCCGCAACGGGCAGCGCAGAGTTACAGCATAACTGGCCGGTTAATTTACACCTCGACAGTACGCTTAATATCGACCCGCTGAAAGGCGAGAAGGTGAAGATAAGCATCAATGGGGCACTGCGCGAAGCGCTGAATGTAGGGCTAACGCTCAGTGGTCCATTAGAGGCAGAACTGCAAGGCCAAACCCAGCTTGCCGAAGCCGGGCTGCCCCTTAACCTTAAGGTCAGTAGTCGCCAGCTATACTGGCCGCTGAGCGGTGAAAAAGCCTATCAGGCGGATAATGTTGAGTTACAACTCAGCGGTAAGATGACTGACTATGCGCTGTCATTAAAATCCCAGCTTAAGGGCGAGGATCTGCCCGCTACCGGCCTTGCCTTAAAAGGCAAAGGTAACGTACAGCAATTTAATCTTGATAATCTTGAGCTAACGGCCTTACAAGGCAAAGCTGAGCTAAAAGGGGTGGTTGACTGGTCAAAAGCGATAAGCTGGCGCAGTGAGCTTACCCTGAGTGGGATTAATACCAGTAAGCAGTATCCTGAATGGCCCGCCAAACTGGCCGGTAAAATTGTTTCCCGCGGCAGTTTATATGGCGGTAGCTGGCAGCTGGATTTACCGGAAATTAACCTGACGGGGGATGTGAAAAAGAACCCGATTAAGGTTGAAGGTCAGGTGCGGGGCAATAACTATATGCAGTGGGATATTCCCGGCCTGCATATACAGCTTGGCCGTAATAAAGCGGATATCACCGGCGAGTTTGGCGAGAAAAACCTGAAGCTTGACGCGAACCTCAATGCGCCAAATCTGGACAACCTGCTGCCAGGACTGGGCGGGACGATTCTTGGGTCGATAAAGGTCCGGGGCGATATTGATGCGCCGCAGCTGGTGACTGACCTCAGTGCCAATAAGCTTCGCTTCCAGGCGTTGACTATCGGCAAAATTGCCCTGAAAGGGGATATTGTTTCCCGGGAGCAGATAGGCGGAGACCTCGCGCTGCGGGTTGAGAATATCCGCCAGCCAGACGTGAATATTTCCCTGGTGACGCTGGGTATTAAAGGTAATGAGAAACAGCACTCGGCCCAGTTACGGGTACAGGGTGAGCCGGTTTCCGGTCGGCTGGATGTCAGCGGAAGCTTTGATCGGAGCCAGCAACGCTGGACCGGTAAAATCAGCAATACCCGTTTTGAGACGCCGATTGGTCCATGGACACTCAGTCGTGATATGACCCTTGATCTGCGCAGTCAGGAGCAGCAGCTGGCGATTGGCCCGCATTGCTGGCTAAATCCTAATGCCGAAGTGTGCATGTCCCAAACGATTAATCTTGGCCCGAAAGGCAACGCGATTATCAACCTTAATCGTCTTGACTTAGCGATGCTCAAACCGGTAATGCCAGAAAATACTCAGGCCAGCGGGATATTCACCGGTAAGGCCGATTTCACCTGGGATACAGATGCATCAGGCTTACCCCAGGGGCAGCTCACGCTGGATGGCAAAGGGGTGAATATTCGCCAGAATGTTGATGGCAAGATTCTGCCTATCCGTTTTGAAGCTCTAAGACTTAATGCTTCCCTGAAAAATAACCTCGCGCAGTTAGGCTGGCTTATTCACCTGGCTAATAACGGGCAGTTTGATGGGCAGGTGAGCGTAACCGACCCGCAAAATAAACGTAACCTTGGCGGCTCGGTGAATATTCGCGGCCTGTCGCTGGACTTAATCAACAGCCTGTTTACCCGGGGTGAAAAAGCTCAGGGCGTGCTCAATGCCAATTTACGTTTGGGAGGCAATGCGCAGCAGCCGCAACTGTTCGGTCAGATGCAGCTGAATAACCTCGATATCGAAGGCAATTTTATGCCATTTGAAATGCAGCCTAGCCAAATCGCGCTGCAATTTAATGGTATGAGTTCAATCCTGCAGGGCACCTTGCGTACCCGCCAGGGACAAATTGTGCTGGACGGTGATGCTGACTGGTCAACGCTCAATAATTGGCGGGCCCGTATCGGCGCTAAAGGCGACAAAGTCCGGATTACCGTTCCGCCGATGGTCCGCCTCGATGTGTCACCAGACGTTGAATTTATTGCGACGCCAAGCCTGTTTACCCTGAATGGCCGGGTTGATATTCCCTGGGCGCGGATCACGGTGCATGATTTACCTGAAAGTGCCGTGGGGGTATCCAGCGATGAAGTTATGCTGGATGCTTCACTTCAGCCGATACAGCCGAAGACAGCCTCCATCCCGATTAACAGTAATCTGTCTATTCACGTCGGGGACAACGTGCGGCTGGATGCCTTTGGGCTAAAAGCTCGCTTAACCGGTAACCTTGCCGTTATGCAGGATAAACAGGGGCTGGGACTGAATGGCCAAATCTCTATTCCCCAGGGCCGCTTCCGGGCGTATGGTCAGGATCTGATTGTTCGCAAAGGAGAATTGCTGTTCTCCGGCCCACCGGAGCAGCCCTATATTAACCTTGAAGCTATCCGTAACCCTGATGCAACAGAGAATAATGTGATTGCCGGGGTACGGGTTACCGGCCTTGCACCGGAGCCGAAAGCCGAAATATTCTCTGATCCCGCGATGTCGCAGCAAGAAGCATTATCCTATTTGTTGCGCGGACAGGGCTTAAGCGCCACGGGAAATGACGGCGATGTGATGACATCGATGTTAGTTGGTTTGGGGGTTGCACAAAGTGGTCAAATTGTGGGTAAAATCGGTGAGACATTTGGTGTCAGTAATTTGACACTGGATACTGCTGGTGTGGGAGATTCCTCGCAGGTAGTGGTCAGCGGCTATGTACTGCCGGGTCTACAAGTGAAGTACGGCGTAGGTATTTTTGACTCGTTAGCGACCTTAACGCTCCGCTATCGGTTAATGCCTAAGCTGTATCTGGAAGCTGTGTCTGGTATTGATCAGGCACTTGATTTGCTTTATCAGTTTGAGTTCTAGCAATGCGAATATTTGTCTACGGCAGTTTACGACGCAAACAAGGCAACAGCCACTGGATGACCAATGCTCAGTGGCTGGGCGACCATACGGAGCAAAACTTCGTGTTATATAGCCTTGGGCATTACCCAGGCGCCGTACCGGGTGATGGCGCTGTAGTGGGGGAAGTTTATCGGATAGATGCATCAACACTTTCTGAACTGGACGCTCTGCGTACTCAGGGAGGCGAGTATAAACGTCATCTGATTCAGACCCCTTACGGTGGTGCCTGGATGTATGTTTATCAGCGACCAACGGCAGGACTGAAAAAAATAGACAGTGGTGACTGGCTGGATAGGGACAACGATTGATTGACCCGGATGGGTGGGTTGATGATAGCCCGACGAAAAGCACATCCGTTTTTCAACGACGTGGTAAACATAAAGCCGAAATCAATTAATTGATTTTTTTGACTGATAAAACAAAGGCGGGAAAACAGCTGTTTTCCCGCCTTTGTTTGTAAAATAACCCGCCTTAGCGCGTTATTTTAACCGGCATTGCTTATTTCTTCGCTGCGCGTTCGAAAGAAGAAATAATTTCAGCTTTGGCAGCTTCGGCATTATCCCAACCGTCAACTTTCACCCATTTACCTTTTTCGAGGTCTTTGTAGTGTTCGAAGAAGTGGGTGATCTGCGCTTTCAGCAGCTCAGGCAGGTCGTTCACATCTTTAATGTGATCGTACTCTTTGCTCAGTTTAGTGTGTGGGACTGCAACCAGCTTCGCATCTTCACCAGACTCGTCGGTCATTTTCAGAACGCCGACTGGACGGCAACGGATAACGCTGCCTGGCTCTAATGGGTATGGGGTCGGAACCAGAACATCAACCGGATCGCCATCTAAAGACAGCGTATGGTTGATATAACCATAGTTGCATGGGTAGAACATGGCTGTTGACATAAAACGGTCAACAAACAGCGCGCCGCTGTCTTTGTCCACTTCGTATTTAATCGGATCCGCGTTAGCTGGGATTTCGATAACGACATAGATGTCTTCCGGCAGGTCTTTGCCAGCAGGAACATTGAGTAAACTCATTTTTATTTCCTTTTAACCAGGTCTATTGCAAGTGCCGGCTATTATAGCCAACTGGACTTAAATGTCTTTTTCTCTTTTTATCCCCGCGGTTCAGGGCTTAATTATCCAGACCTGAGTGATGGATTTATAACGGTAAAATTCCGGTGAGGGCACCTTTGTAAAATTGATGAATAACAATAAGTTAATTATTATCCCCTCGGATGATAGTCATGGCGACTGCCAGACCTAAAACCCGGCTATACCGGCGAGTATGCCTCGTGATATCGCCAATTTTTTCAGATTAATATGATGAAGGCGTCATTTTCCCGCGGTTAACACCGTTAACCATCGCGAAAAGCCTGGCTGTGCTGTGTGGCGGGAGGGGCGGCAAGGTGGAAGAGAGGGCGGCCCGTAACAAAGGGCATATTGTAAGGCTTCCGATTGAAATCAGCGCCCGCGATTGGGCCGGGCGCTGTCCTCCCTGAGGCTGGAAAGAAGCCTGTCTGCCGTTATCCGGCGTTATGCATCCGGATACTCACGAATAAAGCGCTCAATATCTTCTACCATCTGCCGGGTACCGACGAAGAACGGGCGGCGCTGGTGTAACTCGCTAGGCACAATATCGAGAATACGCGTTTTCCCGTCGCTGGCTTTGCCCCCGGCCTGTTCCGCCAGAAACGCCATCGGGTTGCCTTCATACAGCAGACGCAGTTTTCCCTGGGGGTGACTGGCCGTACTTGGATAGAGATAGATCCCGCCTTTCAGCAGATTACGGTGGAAGTCAGCGACCAGGGATCCGATATAGCGGGAGGTATAGGGACGTAAGGTGGCGGGGTCTTCTTCCTGGCAGAATTTAATGTACTTTTTCACCCCCAGCGGGAAGCGAATATAGTTCCCTTCATTGATGGAGTAGGTGTTCCCTTTTTCAGGGAAACGCATACGCTCCTGGGACAGGCAAAAGACCCCCAGCGATGGGTCATAGGTAAAGGCATGCACGCCGCAACCGGTGGTGTAGACCAGCATGGTGGAAGAACCGTACACCACATAGCCGGCAGCGACCTGGCGATTGCCCGGCTGGAGAAAGTCCTGTTCGGTCACCGGAGTGCCAACCGGGGTTATTCTGCGATAAATAGAGAAAATGGTGCCGACAGAGACGTTAACATCAATATTTGAAGAACCATCCAGTGGGTCCATTAACACCACATACTTCGCCTGTTCTGCTCCTTCAAATACCACAATCTCATCTTCTTCTTCAGAAGCGATACCGGCGACAATACCGCGGGCTTTCAGCGCGGCTTTCAGCTTTTCATTAGCAAACAGGTCAAGCTTCTGCTGCTGCTCTCCCTGGATATTTTCGGCACCGCTGGCCCCTAAAATATCCACCAGGCCGGCTTTATTAATATCCCGGTGGATGATTTTGGCTCCCAGCTTTATTGCCGACAGCAACGCCGTGAGTTCGCCGGTGGCATGGGGGAACTCATTTTGTTTTTCGACAATAAATTCACCTAACGTTTTCATATTTTTTTTCCTGCAGAGGTAGGTTGGATAAAGAGGCTAAAACAATCTTAACAAATTTTAAAAAGGGCATGCTTAGGTGAATCGCGCCAGCAAAAAAAGGAATGTCCAGAAAGCATTTCTTCACAGGCGTGCATGCGGTTAGAATATGCACCAAAATGAGAAAGGACAGTATTTATGCGCATTCATATTTTGGGGATTTGTGGCACATTTATGGGCGGGCTTGCCATGCTGGCTCGTTCTCTGGGCCATGAGGTGACGGGCTCTGACAGTAATGTCTATCCACCGATGAGTACCTTACTTGCAGAGCAGGGTATCGGTCTGATTGAAGGTTATGACGAATGCCAGCTCGATCCTCAGCCGGATCTGGTCATTATTGGCAATGCCATGACGCGGGGTAATCCCTGTGTTGAAGCCGTCCTGGAGCGGGGTATTCCGTTTATGTCAGGCCCGCAATGGCTGCATGATTTTGTCCTGCGCGACCGCTGGGTGATTGCCATTGCCGGTACGCACGGTAAAACCACCACCGCCGGAATGGCAACCTGGATCCTCGAAGCCTGTGGCTATAAACCGGGCTTTGTCATTGGTGGCGTACCGGGCAATTTCACGGTTTCTGCCCGTTTAGGGGAAAGTCCTTTCTTTGTGATTGAGGCGGATGAATATGACTGCGCCTTTTTCGACAAGCGTTCAAAATTTGTCCATTATTGCCCGCGCACCCTGGTACTGAACAATCTGGAATTTGATCACGCCGATATCTTTGATGACTTAAAGGCCATTCAAAAACAGTTCCATCATCTGGTACGCATTGTGCCCGGTACAGGGCGGATAATCTGGCCTGAAAACGATGCTAACCTCAAGCAAACCCTGGGCATGGGATGCTGGAGTGAGCAGGAACTGGTTGGCGAGCAGGGACACTGGCAGGCTAAAAAACTGACTACCGATGCCTCACACTGGGAAGTCTATCTGGACGGTGAAAAGGTCGGCGTCGTACAGTGGCAGTTAGTCGGCGAACACAATATGCAAAACGGACTCATGGCGATTGCAGCCGCACGTCATGTGGGCGTTATGCCGGCGGATGCCGCCGCGGCATTGGGCACATTTGTGAATGCCCGTCGTCGTCTTGAACTACGTGGCCAGGCATACGACGTTGACGTTTATGATGATTTTGCCCATCACCCAACGGCCATTCTGGCAACCCTTGCCGCATTACGCAGCAAAGTTGGTGGCACTAAGCGCATTCTGGCGGTTCTGGAGCCGCGTTCTAACACCATGAAAATGGGCGTTAGCAAAGATGACTTAGGCCCTTCTCTGGGACGGGCGGATGAGGTTTTCCTGCTGCAACCGCAGAATATCCCCTGGCAGGTTGCTGATATTGTTGAAACCTGTGTTCAACCCGCCCACTGGAGTGCAGACATAGATACCCTGGTAGAGATGATCGTTAAAACAGCCCAGCCCGGTGACACGATTTTAGTCATGAGTAATGGCGGGTTTGGCGGTATTCATCAGAAATTGCTGGATGCTCTCGACGAAAAAGAGAAAAAGCAGCAAGCCCTGCAGGACTAGTCCCTGGACTCAGGGTTTAGCCAGCCCTCCTGCTTGCAGAGGGCTGGCCGGTTCACTGGCCCCGTATTGGCATTAGGGATAGCCCCGGGCGCGGCCGGAATTAAAGAGGACGCCTGGCATAAGTCTCAGGGAAAAGCGCCAGGCATGGATTATCTGCCCGGTAAACGCAGTCAGCATTGTTGCCTGATGGTAACCCCGCCGGACTTAGTCGTTTAACCCGGACTCAATAATCGGGTCTGGTCCAAACCGATTTGGGCCTATATTGCCTCTCTGGCAGGTAAATACCAGGATGACCAAAAAGCCGATAAAGGGAATGAGCAGCAACAGTAACCACCATGCCGAACGGTCGGTATCATGCAACCGGCGGAAGGTAACCGCCCAGGTCGGCAGGAAAATGATCAGGCTGTAAAGCGTCGTGAGCGCCCCTTCATCGCCGAAAAGCGTCAGCCTGAACATATTGTCCAATATGCCCAGCACAATGCCGACAATAAAACTCACTAACACAAACATCCAGTACTCTTTACGCCGCGCACGTCCACCAAAGCCGATGTAGTTGCTTAATACTTTTAAATACCAATCCATGATGTTCTCACCGCAAGCCTGGGATTATTCATTCATAATCATGAATCGTTTAAAACCACTATTCAAGTCATGCTGCTCAATGTATAGCGATGAGTTGTGTCGGGAATAACACCGGGGCTTTGGGGAAAGGCAGAAAGATGAGCCGTAATCCTGACGGTATCTGCGGCAACGGCTCGCTGGCTGGCATGATAGGTAGTTGATTCATGAGAGATAAAACGCAAAAAGGGAAAACCGTGTTTTCCCTTTTGTGACTCAGGCTTGTCAGCCATTTTCCCGGCGGCTGACAAGGAAAGTCGATAAATTTAGCTGAGCTGCGCTCTTACCATTTTTTATTGAGCAAACGGTCAAGGCTGATAGCCCCTGGGCCAAAGATAGCCAGTAACAGATAACCGCCAGCAATAGTCATGTTTTTCATAAACATGATTGAGTTAACTCCCTCAGCAAAATCATGATGGAATAAAAATGCTGTCACCAGGGTAAATATTGCCGTGATACTCGCGGTGGTACGGGTCAGGAAACCAAACAGAATGGCCAGACCGCCGCCGAATTCAAGTAAAATAGTCAGCGGCAATAATGCACCAGGTACACCCATTTCTTCCATATATTGCTGGGTACCGCTATAGCCGTTGATTTTTCCCCAGCCCGCCACGATAAATAAAATGGGCATTAAAATACGGGCAACTAATACACCAATATCTTCTGACTTTTTCATCTTTCCTCTCCAAGGGTATTTTCCGGGTTAATACGGACTGGCTTCGATGCCTGAAATTCAGAACATACTTTGGCTGTTTCCGTTGATGTGGAGAGAATAAGGCCGGTTGCTAAAAATTGTTAGCAAGGAAAACTGTCAAACTTGTTCAAATATCTTGTTCATATAAAAAAGGGAAACCTGTCGGCTGATTTGGCTATTTGAAACGGGCGGGGGAATTCAATAATCACGGATTAATCGCCGGCTTGTTATTAAGTGTTTTACAATCAATGCCTTGTTTTTATTATTGATTATTAATTAATTCGCGCTTTGTGAAGAAATAAGCGCAGAGTCAGTCAGGCTGATGGCGAACTAATGATTTGTGCATAAGCGTAGATGAAAATAATATATTTATCCGTGATATCCCCGGCAGTATAGAAAATTTTTGATGATGGTTTTTCGGGAAATGACAAAAGCAAAGATAGGCTATTAACACGCCCCTTAGTACAAAGAGGATGATACCTCAGAGTGGATAGGGCGGGCATAAAGCGGGCGGTATAGCGAGTCACGCAACAGATAAGGGGCTCAGGGACGGGCGGTATAGCGAGTCACGCAACAGATAAGGGGCTCAGGGACGGGCAGAATAGCGATTAAACAGGCTAAGAATAAGCCGGAGGAGGTTGTGGAAACGGCTGGGGTAACTTAGCAACAAAGCAAACCGTTAGGCACTGAGTGTGCCTAACGCAGTTTGTTTAACCCCGAGCTTAATACGCGCCACGTACTCCAGATATTAAGTCCGCGTTTGGTCAGATTTAACAAACGTCCTGGCCTGCGCAGATTCCACACGGCAAGCACCCCGCCAGCGACAACCAGATAACGACGCAGTTGCACTATCGTTTGCCAGCCTCGATCATAAGGTGCTGTCACCGCGAGCCAATCCTGAGTCGTATGACTCAGGTCGATACGCTGCTGATGAATTTGGCCTAATAATTTTGCTTTACGCTTGCTACGCTCGGCATCACTCATTATTAATCCTCTTCCAGCAGCTTACGGTCATTGGCTAATTCACGCCGCGTATGGTGCAGTAATGTCGACTCCCGGGATTTCTTCAGCGTCCATATGGCACAAATCAGCGCCCCGGCTAATAACACAATCGTGGTGGCTATCATGACATGCAGGCGATACTGCGGATCAACCACCCAGATAACTAACACCATCAGGCTCATCAGGCCGAAAGCCAGAAATACCATGGTGAGTCCCAGCATCATTAACAGCTGGACTAAGTTGGCTTTTTCTTCTTCAAGCTCAACCACGGCAAGACGAAGGCGGGTTTCCACCATACCGACGATGATGGTTAGCAGACGCTGGCCTGTGCCGAGCACACTTTTGCCCGGCCCAGAGTTTAGACGATTATCATCCATATTAACGACGTGCGAGCAGGATACCCAACACAACGCCTACAGCAGCACCGATACCGACTCCCGTCCACGGGTTTTCACGTACATAATCGTCCGCTTTTGCCGCCGCTTCCCGGGTTTGGTAGCTGATGGCTTCACCGGCCTCACTCAGACGCGCACGGCTATCTTT
>Ga0153936_100336_pt1 | contig 13068 bp, 15 predicted proteins | sample TSNJ020MetaG_FD_102272 | JGI IMG/M metagenome (GOLD analysis project Ga0153936, IMG submission 102272) | Attine ant fungus gardens microbial communities from New Jersey, USA - TSNJ020 MetaG | ecosystem: Host-associated > Fungi > Mycelium > Unclassified | place: USA: New Jersey, Wharton State... | reverse complement strand
GTAGTTGCTAGTGCTGGACAGGATTTTGAAAAAAAATATGAAGTTAATATACTGGATTAATGTAATGATGAAACTAATCTATAACTCTTTAGGATACGATTTTTTATACCATTAAGATAAATTTAATATCAGATTTATGCTTTGATTCTTATTGTATCCGGTTGTCGAGGAATATCACGCTGAACACCTCCCGCTCCCTGCCGCCAAGCTGTATTGCCAGATAGCTCACGGTATCGCGGTGATGCCAGTGCGTCGGTACGATAGAGCCGTTGAGTAAGGATTTCGCGGGCCTGATTAATGATTTCATCGTGCATGATTCAGTCTCCTGTGGTGATCTGCACGTTTCTTGTACCGGGAGAGGCTGGGGATGTTGGAAACGGCCCCAAATGGAGCCGTTGTTGTTACCAGCGGAGTTCTGATGTTGCTATGAATGCAACCTCTTTGACTCGCTCCTGTAAATCGTAATCAACTTGCATGCTAATAGGGATATGGAAATCCATCACGGTGAACAAATCAGTGTAGCCAATCTCTTGGCGTAACCGCTTCCGGGGGGGCAAGAACCTGTCAGGAGGGCCAAATTGTGAATGCACCCAAGATCGCACCATTTCAGGCTGTAAGGGAGATGGCAGCTCATTCGGAAACTTATAGTTCGCTTTCTTCTCATTCTGTAAAAAAAGCTCAATGGAGAAAAGCATTGCACCTTCGCGCTTAAAGGCTAAGTAAAGCCCTTCATTCATCATGCTTAACGTGATTTCAGGATCTCCCGGGTAACCTGTCGGCTTGGTCTTGTAGGGAATCAATCCTGCATCAAAAATTTCCTGATACGACTTACCTAAGCAGCGAATCAATGCTTCGACATTAACGGTCATTAGTATAATCCCTGTTCATGATTTAATTGATGCATCTTAGCTTTGGCTTCATTGATTTGACTATCTGTTACGCCACGTTCCTTCAGCGCTGGGCGTATAGTCTCAATGTCACGTTCTACTGCTGCTCGCAAATCTCTGGAATCTTGCTGTATTTGCGCTGGGTTATTTCTGCGGCCATATGTCGCACTGAGTTTTTGATGAATATCAGCAGGAATGATGATAGAAGCAACATCTTTTGCCATACGGTCAATTTCGGCTGGTTTTGCGTCTGGGAATTCACGTCGTAAGTAGGCTCGTACTGCTGCGGCCGATGGCATATGATCAGCATGAGTGCCATTTCGTGGTCTACCTGTGAAGTTGCTGTATAAATCGACCTCCAACAGTTCTATCGGAGGCTTGCTGAGATAGATGTAGATTGGCGGGTGGGCGTTGCCCGGAAACACCAGAATATAATCCCGGAAGTCCTTTTCCTCTGGCGGTGGCGTGGTGGTGATGGTCACGCTCTGAATATCCGGGTGCTCAAGCCCCGGTATCGTGACGGTTCCTGCCTGTGGGCTGTTATTCCCTGTGTTCCAGCCAGCTTGTGACTCCGGCGTGTTTGCTGGTGTCCATGTGATTAGCGGCTTATCGCTTCGTTCGTCTCCCCAGAATTCATAACTGCTGTCGCTCTGTTCTCAAGCATTCGAACCCGGACCTGATCACGTCCACTGGCTGCACTTGTGTGATAGCCAACCGCTTTCAGCTTTCCGCTTTCTTCGTCTATCACCCAGTTATAGCGAACACGGGTTGGAACGGTTCCCTTGCTGTGGGCCACGTCCGCCAATTTCTCCGGCGTGAGTAGATCATTCTTCTCACCCTTTAGCTGTGACTGAATGATGGCTCCCATGACCACGAAGGGCAGATTCATCGCCAGCTTACCGCTCCAGACCTCAGGCCCGGAAAGGTGCTTCATCGAGTGCGTTAACGCTTTGACGGCGTCCTGACTGGCTTTAGCCGTTGCACCTCCGGCAGAGGCAGCCATCCCGGCTTCGGCGGTCCCTGCCACGACTGGAGACGGAGGGAGGGGCATCGCTTTCGCTTCACCAAATAAAAAGCCTGTGACTTTATCGAAGAGTGATTTCTTCGGTGGCTCTGGTGGCGGTGCAGTTTTCTTTTTCTTTGCGGCCTGTGCGTGTTGTTCTGGCTCCGGGGCTGGCTGAGCGGGTTGTGACTGGTAGAAGCTCATTTCACCGATGTTGCTTTGTGGCTCTTCTGCCGTACCGGCGTCAGTATTGCCAGCACCACGCAGGACAGACTTTGCAAATACAGGCATGGCGGCTATAGCGGCGGCGGCCATATTTGTAATGGGCCATTCCGAAGCCCGCTTGCGATGCTCCTCAAAAGGATCGCCGGGGCTGTCTTCCACCCAGAGTGTTGTACTGCCCAGTATCTGATTGTTTTTGCAGTTGCAAAGCACCCGATCACCAGTGGCAACGCAGGGCTTGCTTTCCGCAAAGTGATACGCTGTGCCATTGATCTGAAAGGGGCCGTTGCAGGTGTCTTTCGGGCACCATGCCATATCGCCATTCAGGGCAATATTCCGGTCTTCGACAATCGTCGAGGACGCTGAAATAACTTCCCCGCCGCTTGTGGTCTTGTCTCCAAGCCTTACCAGTGCTCTGCTCATAATCCCTCATGAATCATATTGATACCGCAGGCATAATACCGAAAAAGTGACCAAAGCTAAATCAATCAGGGTGAAAAATGCTCGGTCAGGTGCAAAGGTGATTGTCGTTGTGGATGATTGTCCGACGCTCTGTACGTGCCTGTGTGTGGAGTTAAGGTTTGATGTGTTCACTGTGTAGGATGGCGGGGAGGGGCTCTGAGGAGCGCTGGTGAAGGCTGACGGGAAAGAACTCCTGGGGGAATCGAGGGGAAAAATCATTAAGCTATCGCCCGGAGCTACGTATTGATATGAAGGGAACTTTGCACTTTTGGTGAAGGCATGTTTGTATTGATAGCTTAAGGATAATTATCTGTAGGATGCTATGAGTAAGATGAATTTGAGCAATAAAAATTGATAGAAACCTATAAATCTATATAAGTGTCTTGGGGTTAGGTTTCATAAGTTAAAACGTTTGGATAGGTAGAAAAGCCTAATCCCTTAGGCTTTCGTTGTAACTTTTGATGCAACTTTTCGGTTTATATACTGTATGACCTCAATTTTGCACGTTGGAAGTATATGTCCCTGCGTTTATCAAAGGGGATTGTCAGCCTGTCCAGCAGTTTACCCATCTCACTTAGAGGCTGCCGTGGTCTTTTTAGCAGGAAACTGCATTCGTTATGGGCTGCATCATAGGCTTTTCGGGCTGACTCGCTGCTTATCTTTAGCGTGGAGTCTGAAAGGCTGATACAGGCCATTCGCAGGCAGTGGGCATAGCAATCCTCCAGACTGACGAACTGCTTTAGCTGGCGGACAGCCTCCAGCCAAGTATCCTGCTCTTCGTGTCTGACCCTGATTAGTTTTACGTCGGGCAGATTTTTCCGCAACCACCGATCCCGCCGTTTATCATTGAGATGATAACGTGTTGTCCGGTGGGCTGCCTCGTCAAATTCAATAATGAACTGGCGTTTAGCAGTTTTTCCTTTTGCCATATCAGTGTACCACTGCTCGGTGAGGAAGAAATCCACCCGGTAACGGTCAATATGCTTTTGATGTACAAGCTCATAGTGGACGAAATGCGGCTGTGTCCTTAGTTCGGCCATCAAATCGCGTAATTTGACAGCAAACTGCTCCTCAAGGCGGCTTTCACCGGGCCTCACTGGTAGTATCAGACCCGGTTTTTGCTCAATCGCAACAATGAGAGGCTCGTTCTGGCTGGGATGAATGCGGTAAGTCAGCAGGGCAGGGGCATCACCAGCGGAAAGCCAGCCGTTTTTGTCGGGAATTTCACCTTCAATCAGGCCCGATGTGCAGCACGACAGGACATTTTCGGGAGCCTTAAGTAATCTGGCATGTGTTCGTTGCGTCCATTGAGCCAATCTGGCTGCCTGAGGCGTCACTTTCCGCAAGAAAACAACGGAAATTTGGGGGACCCCGCCAACGGTCCGCCAGTCTGAGTCAGGAATTCTTAACATTTTGATAATCCCCAGTAAGTTACTGTGCCTTATACCGCTGAATGTCAGTTTTTCAGCTGCTTTAGTGCCAGTCTGGGGATTTGCTCGATGAGTATCCGGCTTGTTTCAATCAGATAGCTGCCAGCGTCCCCGGTGCTCCCATCGCAGCTATTGTAGTGGGAATGATGTCCGGCAGGCTCAATGACGGTGAACAGGATTTTATTGACCGGATGCGTCTTGAACAGATGCGTGGGGCTCCAGGTCGTGTGCGTTATACATGGGGGAAGATGATAGAGGTCATCCTGTTCCTCATGGCTGGCATACACCACCGGGTCAGGATAGGGTGCGTGTGCGTAAAATGGAATGGGACAGTAGCCGAAAGGCGTATGCATTCACTACAGAGGAAGATCCGCGTATTACATCATCTGGACGTCTGACAGTTCAGGTGTCAATGTTCCTTCGAATACAGGCAACCAGAATCCGGTAAGGATACCGAATCCGGTAGTTGTTGATCCGCTGCCGCAAGATACCCGCATCGAGGCCACAACCAGCCCTGCACCGGAAGAGAAGAATTTTGCAGATGATATTCTTGTTCTGCCAATATCGGATATTCCTCCGATTTATATTTATCTTAGTGAAAATAAAACGTCGTTTGCTCACGGATATAAACATCATTCACCAAAGAATAAATCGTGGAAAGAGGTGATTGATAGCACAAAAACAGGATCAGTTAAATTTAAGCAAGGTGCAGATATTGCAAGCATTGACCATGATGTATGGGAAACAGGAACACCGACTATAAATGGTCAAAATTGGAAGGTAAAGAGTTCGATTCTGTTCAAGTAGCTTATAAAGGCAAGGAAGCTTTTGAAATAATGAAGAAATACAATATTTTAGGGGCCTATTTTGATCTTGATCTCATAAATATATTTGATGAGCTGTCGGCTATTGATTTTTCGCAAAGTATAGAATCACAGCTAATGATCTTGGATGAGGATTTATTACAATTATCATTTAAATCCAGGATTATTGTTGATGTCGGTTGATATCCAGCGTTTGAAACAAATGGCGAATTTATTATTAATCGAATCGCTAATGCTTGTTGGTATTCACCAGAGTCTAAATATAGTGTGGGATAGGATAAAAATGGGCTAATATCGAAAATTAGAAAAGCAATTGGATGAAATAATGAATTGTTCAGTATATTTATGCCCTTGTTGCCATAAATATGATTTTTTAAAAGTTGGGAGCTATGAAGTTTGTCCGGTTTGCAATTTGGACGATGATCCTGTTCAAGAAGAAGATCCAGGTTATGGTGGAGAGAATAATATCATGAGTTTGAATGAAGCCCATAAAGCCAAATAATAATCAATGCTGATTTAATTAGGCAGCACAACATACCTTGTGTGCTGCTTCATTTCTTATCCATTCGAGCATCCAGTCAAAGTACGCCAACTGTGGCGAACCGTTTCTCACAATCAATTAATGGTGATTCGGTAATCATAAGGAAGTTGAATACCAGCGGTCAACAGCAGCAGCCACAAGTGCTGCTAATGCTCAGACGGCTGTTGAAGGTGTTGTGACCCTGGCCCAAAATTAGTGCAGGGGTAAAAGCTAACCGTATATTTCCATCAGGTCATCTGGCAATTATATCGATCGTGATGGCATTGATCTGTTGCGCATGGAGGTGAAGGACGGTGATCTCATTCTGGTAAAGAAATTTCACCGTTCCGGCCGTGATACGGCCGATATTATTCAGTTAATAAAAGGATTTGATGCTCAAGGGGTGGTCGTCCGGTTCATGGATGACAGGAGCAGCGGAAATATCCCGTCAGCTCAATATTGCTCGCTCAACGGTTTATAAGATTTGAGAGGATGCAATATAAAATCATACAACTTAATGAAAAAATTGAATTTTTTGTTAAGTTTTCATACCTATATGATTCGCTGGTTTTATAACTATTTCATTCATGAGGGATTATGACGAGACAACTGGCAAAGTTGGGTGATGAAACAACCAGTGGCGGACAGATAACCAGTGCGACTTCCGGCTTCAGTGACAACGGCATTCAGCTGGCGATGACCGGTGATATGGCGTCGTGTCCGAAGTGTAAAGGCTCGTTTCAGATAATGGGATCGGTGAACCACTGGAGTTCGATGGGGAAAACCCATGTGGTAACAGGAGACCGGGTACTGTGCCGCTGCCCAAATAACCATGTGATTGGTACCACCACGTACTGGGTGGAGAAGCAGTCAAATGCCCTGTCTGGCGTATCCGCAGGGCAAAACACCGGATCTCCTGCGCCGACTATTCAGTCCGTTCCGGTGAAACCGGTACCGCCGCCAGTGTTTGCGAAATCGTGCCTGCGGGGGGCTGGATGTAACGATGCAGGTACAGCTGAGGAGCCGCAGGAAAACTTTGCAACGATGAGTTTTTACCAGTCGCTGCCTGCTTCTCCTTCCCCAGCTTCAGCTTCTTCCTCAACGCCGGCAACTGACAGCGAAGCGGTGCAGCACGCACAGGCAGCGAAGAAGAAAACAACCGCTTCCAGTAAGACGAATACCGTCGCGCCGGAGAAGAAAAAATCCCTGTTCGATAAGATGACCGGTTTCGTCTTCGGCGAGGCCGAAGCGATGCTGCTGCCTCCTCCGCCGCTTGTAACGAGTGGCGGGGCAGAAGCGGGTATGGCTGCCTCTGCCGGAGGGGCTGCGGCAAAATTAAACCAGGATGCAACGCAGGCGCTGACGCATAGGATGAAACGCCTGTCCGGGCCGGAGGTCTGGCAGGGGCAGATAGCGATGAACCTGCCGTTCGTGGTGATGGGGGTTGTCCTCCAGTCAATGCTGAAAGGGGAAAAAAGTGACCTGCTGACGGCCGAGAAGCTGCTGGAGGTTGCCGGACACAAAGGTTCGGTGCCGACTCGGGTGCGTTACCGCTGGGAGGATGACCCGGATACCGGTCGCCTGAAACCCGTCGGCTATCATACCGGTTCGGAGAGCGGGCGCGATCAGGTCAGGGTACGGCTGATGGAGAAAGCGCTCTGCGGCGGCTATGCTTTTTGGGAAGACGGGGAACTGCATAAGCCTCTGATTACCTGGACCCCAGCCGATGCGCCAGGCCACAGTGATGCCGGTGGCTGGCATACTGGAAATGACGCCACACCGGCCGGAACGGTGGCTATCCCGGGGCTGGAATACCCGGACACGCACGGTATCCGTGTGACAACAACGCCGGCTCCGGAGGAGAAAGACTTCCGGGACTATATACTGGTGTTTCCGGGAAACATTCATCCGCCGATCTATGTGTATCTGAGCAAGCCGCCGGTGGAGTTGCTGGAGGTGGCACCGTATCGGGACTTTAACGGACGGTCACGGCAGGGGCTTTATCACGTGGATCATATGCCTTCCCGACAGGCTGTGGTGTTGTATTTACGGCGTGAACGGCCCAATTTAAACCAAGATCAAATTGATTATATAGCCGATCAAGTAGCTGCAATGGTTATACCGATGGAGAGCCATCGTAAAGATAGCATGACGTTTGCCGGCAGGAATCATAAACAGAAAGGTCCAGACTCCCGGAGCCTGAGGGATGCTGTGGACAGAAACTTTGATGCTGTGAAGTCAGCGCTCATGAATAAACAGGGTGTGAAAGAAGACAAACTAGAGGCTAAACGGATGGAAATACATAAAATTAATACGGAACTGGGGTTATATAAATGACGGTGAATATTGAAGCGCTGATACGCAGCCTGGATAAGCCTTACCAGACCATCCGTGATGCGGGGATCATGACATACAAAACGCCTCCACAGGGAACGCAAAGCGATCCTGTTCTGACGCTTAAGATGAAGAGTGAGGGGGTATCTTTAACATTCGATAATGATGCAGATAAAGCCCTCAGCGAAATACTTTTGAATATACAGAACGACAAAAAAGACTGGGTATTACCGAATAAATTACCTTCACCTCTTCAACAAGATATGTCCCGTCAATGGGTGCATGAAACTTTTGGAGACCCTGATAAAAGTACGCCGCCAGAGGTTTTTATGAAAATGAAAATTGGCTGGATTGAACGTTTTACTATTGAGGATTTTCATATGCCGCTGACGATGTGTATTTATTACGATATGGATGAAATGGTCGAAGCGGTAACATTTCTTCCAACTCACCGGCTGAGATGGTAATTCGCCCTTTAAAAAAGGATTTTCCTAAGTCTATTGCTGATGATGTGGCTTCTATTACCGCTCCCTAGAAGGTATACCGCTAGGGCAGTGCGACCTATGGCGTAAGAAATTGGTCGCAGATGGATCGGGACTCGCACAATCTACGTGATGTTATCGACAAGTATTTGACCAAATAAAGTCGGTGCTGATGCAGGAATATGGTGCGGAAGAGACCCAGTTAAAAGCTGCAAGAAAAGAGATGCACAGGATTAATACTGAACTGGTGTTATACAAATGATGGTGAATATTGAAGCGCTGATACGCAGCTTGGGAAAGCCTTATCAGGCTATCCGCGACGCAGAGATTATTATGTATAAAACCCCTCCGCAGGGGACACAGTGTGATCCTATCCTTACCCTGGAGATGAAAAAAGAAGGCCTTTTTTTATCGTTTGATAATAATACTCAAAAGACTCTTAGCGAAATCACGCTAGAGTTAATCTCTGGTCGGCAAAATGGTGTGTATCCAAACTAACTTCCAACGCCGCTGAAGCAGGAGATGTCTCGCCAATGGGTTCATGAAAATTTTGGTGAGCCTGATAAAAGCGTTCCTCCAGAAGTTATCTTTAAAAGAAGTTTTGGGTGGCGAGATAGGTTTGCTGCTGAGGGGTTACATACTCCAATAACAATGGTTATTTTATTTGGTATAGATGAAATTGCTGAATCGGTAACATTTCTACCCACCTCCAAACTGAGGTGGTAACGTATAGTGGGTAAAAGGATCCTCGTTGGGTCCTTTCGGTTTCTTCTATAAACTATAATAAAGTTAATTAATTACCATCTTTATTCTACGTTTTCGTTCCGTTGGCCCTCAAATTCCGTTAAGGCTTATATGGTTCATTTTGTTTGCTAGGATGAAAAGATGCCCTAATCGTCAAACTTTATCATCAGAGTATGCTGAGTCACGCCTCATTGGAGTCAGGATACTTTGTTTCGATGCAACTAGCGTCAGTTGTTATTTATTATGGTATTTGGTCATATCGAAATGGCATGCATTGAGCTTTATAGTCGGCTTCTATACACACCATCGTTGAAGTCATCACAGCATAATGCGTATTTTTGTATTTGACTTTTATAGTTATCCATATTATATATTTTATCTTCAAACAACATTTTCACACCTTCCTTTAAATGCTCCTCTTTGTAATGGTTTGCCGACTATCAAAACAGGAGCTTTATTTTTATATTTATGCCCATAAATAAATCAATATTATATTTTGAGTTTTTGTCAAGTGACTTAATTAACCATATCAGATATTGTGTATTTATTTGGGGTTTTTATCTGAAAGAAAAGCTATTATTTATAAACTGTAGGTATTCAATGTTTTGATAATGACAAACAATATAAGATACCTGTAATAAGTTAATGAAAAGGTAAGCGGAAGTGAAAAAATATAAAATAAAGAGCTATGGCATTTTTTGAAATCACGTAAAGATAAAGTTCTTTTAAGTCAAATTGCGGATCGGTTAGTATTGCATCAACTTAACCACAGGGATGACAAGGAAAAGGAAATGGATCGTCAATACAACAATGAACTGACCCCGGAAGTGCTGGCAACAATGGATCAATCACCGTTTACGGCGGAACAACTGGCCGGAATGAATGATGAAGCACGGGCGCTCATCTCTGACCAGCAGGAATATTGCCGCCAGCATCCTGTTAATGCCATATACCGTATTGCTGTAGATGGCAGCCTTACCAGAGAGGGGGGAACAGTTCGTGCAGCATACAACGGAAACGAAATCGAACTTTCAGACGGCAGGAAAGTTAATGTTGCTTTAGTCGGTGATGAGGTTGTTTACCCTGACGGGAGAACGGCGAAAATTGTCACTGGCGCGGGTAAAATGAGTGAAGTAAATGGTCGCGGTGTAGCACTGGTCAACAGTCGTCTGGATAACGGGGATGAGATTATCAGCACTCTATGCGATGGCCCGATGATTGTAGGTCGTGAAGGAGAAGACATGCCGGAGGATTTCCTGTCATCTTGTGAGGCGGCGTAATGGGAAATCGATCTAACTGTTATGGGCGGGGAACAGCACTGGAGGGTGATAAAACAACCACGGGTGCTGAATGTATTGCCTCAATGTCCAATGATACTGAACATGGGCGCAGAGTTGTTCGTGTTGGGGATAAAACAACCCCCTGTCATAAATGTGGTGAGGTAGGGGTTATCGTATCAGGTGAACCCCGTGATACCAATAATGGAAAGATAGCAGCGGTTGATGGTTCAATCGTGCGTTGTGCCTGCCCTTCAGGGTCTAACTGGATTATTGCGCCAGCAGGACAATGGGTTGGCAGAGGCCCGGATCCTTCTATTGCAGCTCGCGAAAAATTGTTCGCTGAACGTAAGTCTGCAGAAGAAGTAAGAACTAAACAACTGGCTGAAGAACGTGATCGTAATCGCGTCTTTGCCAAATCCAGCCTTCGTGGTGAGGGCTGTAATGATGCCGGGGAAGAGCAGGAACCCCACACCAATTTTGCGTCAATGGCATTTTATCAGGCCGTTCCACCTGACGATCCTGCCTCGGATAATGAAGTGGTCCAGCACGCTCAAACCGCCAAGAAAAAGAAACCTGCAGGGGATATACCTGAACCGAAGAAGCGAAGCGCCCTGTATAAATGGTGGTTCGGTAATCATGAGGAAGTCGAATACCAGAGGGCAACAGCCGCAGCGACGAGTGCTGCCAATGTTCAAACGGCTGTTGAAGGTGCCAGTGTCCTTGGGTTGGTAGGTGGAAGTGCTATTACGTCAGGAACATGGGCTGTTCGTGGTGCAACGGCGGTAGGGGAAATAGCGGCAGCGGGTCCCGGAGCGCCATTAGCTGCATTACTGGTAGGAATGTATCCCGGCAAGCTCAATGAGGGTGAGCAGGATTTTATTGACCGCATGAGACTTGAGCAAATGCGTGAAGCGCCAAGCCGTGTGCGTTATACATGGGAGGAAGATGATAAAGGTAATCCTGTTCCTCATGGCTGGCATACACCACCCGGTAAAGATATGGTGCGTGTGCGCAAAATGGAGTGGGACAGCAGCCGAAAAGCGTATACGTTCACCACAGAGGAAGACCCCCGTATAACGATCATCTGGACGCCCGACAGTTCAGGTGTCAATGTTCCTTCAAATACAGGCAACCAGAACCCGGTAAGGATACCAAACCCTGTTATTGTTGATCCGCTGCCGGAAGATACCCATATTGAGGCAACAACCACTCCGGCCCCGGAAGAAAAGAATTTTGCGGATTATATTCTTATCTTACCTATATCGGATATCCCACCGATATATATATACCTTAGCAAGCCCCCAGTTGAGTTTTTGGAGGTGGAACCTTATGATGATTTTAATAACCGTTCGCGGCAAGGGGAATATCATGCGGATCATATTCCATCAAGAGCGGCTGTAGAACTGTATCTTGAGAGAGAATATCCCGAGTTCGATTCTGATCAAATTAAAGCATTATCAGGTAAAGTTGCTGCTGTCATAGTTCCTGTGGAAGTTCATCGGAAAATTAGTGCAACTTATGGAGGTCGTAATCAGACACAAAAGGAACATGATTCCTATGACCTTCGAACAGCAGCAGATAAAGATTTTGATATTGAAACACCAGCGTTAAAAGAGCATGGTGCTACAGACATACAGTTGAAAGAAGCGAGAGATAAAATACATAAGATTAATAATGAACTGGGGTTATACAAATGACAGTAAATGTAGAGAGTTTAATTCGTTGCTTGGGGCAAACTTATGAAAACATACTTGAGGCAGGGATTCTTTCATACAGAACAAAACCGACAGGTGCTCCGGGATCCCCTAATTTAGGTTTAGAAATGGCAAGGGAAGGTATTTTTTTGTCATTCAAACGTACAGGTAGAATTCTCAAAAGTATTACGTTAAGACTCCAGCATGATCCGATTAAAAATTGGGTTTTTCCGAATGAACTACCATCGCCTTTGCAAAAAAATATGACTCGTCAATGGGTGCATGATACTTTTGGTGAACCAGATAAGTCTGTTCCCCCGAAAACCGTAATGAAAATGTCAATGGGATGGGTTGATAGGTTTGCTGTTGAGGATTTTCATATCCCAATAACAATGCAAATTCGTTACGACATGCAAGATAAAGTCGAAGCCATAACTTTCCTCCCAACTTCAGATCTTCGTTGGTAGCTTTCACTCCTCTCATAAAGCGGCACACAATATTTATGTGCCGCTTCATTTCTTAATCTTTCGAACATCCAACCAAAGCGCGTTGATTGTTACAATCCACGGTTGTTCATTAGTTATCATCAATTGATATAAAAGATCGATATGCGTCAACTGATAGTTTTTGTCGATTGATATTGCAAAATCGATCGTTGCATTAATTGGTTTAATCGATCGATAGTTTTATTGTGATAGCATTCAACTATCAAGTGTTTTTTTTCGATCGGTACAAACGATATGACGGCCCTGAAAAATAAATGAATTCTAGCAGGTGATTACAGGCCAAAATCTGGCCTGCCTATGACCTATGAGGAAAAGGTATGCGTAAATTGATGTTAGCGGCAGGTCTTGCAGTCCTGCTAACAGGGTGCGGCGATGACGGCATCTACGGCAACTACGTTAATCAGCAATACGGCATCAGGCTTGATATTCAGAAGGATACGATCAAGTTCAAGGGGATGACATATATCGTAAAAAGTTGGGATGAGAGTAAGAAACCCGTCTACATAGCCAAGACACAGGTAGAGGGGGTTATGTAAGTATCCCTGCAAAAAGAGCCATTCACTTTTAGAGATCTTCCGACACACTGATTATGTCCTTAAGGAGATCACCATGCGTAAAGCCCGATTCACCGAGCACCAGATCATTACCGTACTGAAGTCCGTCGAAGCCGGACGGACCGT
>Ga0153936_100334_pt1 | contig 13113 bp, 17 predicted proteins | sample TSNJ020MetaG_FD_102272 | JGI IMG/M metagenome (GOLD analysis project Ga0153936, IMG submission 102272) | Attine ant fungus gardens microbial communities from New Jersey, USA - TSNJ020 MetaG | ecosystem: Host-associated > Fungi > Mycelium > Unclassified | place: USA: New Jersey, Wharton State... | reverse complement strand
GTGACGTCTGAGATATTGATTGCATAAAAGACATGACCTAGATAAAAATGGGGCATAGTATCAGTAAGGTCTCTAGGTGTAGCCAGGCAAATGCTGGTACTTATTACAGCAATCTGTTGCACCTGTAGCTGCAACATACACTTGGTATATGCCCTAGCAGAGCCCATAACCTGTTTAAGGGTGCCAGTGAGCATTGTACAGCAATGAGGTGCACCAGCACCTAAATAGACCTTAAGTTATATATTGAGAGTTTAGAGGCAAAGGTGAAACTAAACTGCCATTCTGGAAGGAGAGCCTTTATATACATAGGAGAGTCGTACAAATAGTATTGTTGCAGAGATGGAAAGGGGCTAAGCACTATAGATAGTGCTCTAAGAATATATATGCTGAATTCAACAGAGTGGACATTGATTAGGATTTTTGAGAATGTATGAGCTGTTAATAATGGGTTTATTACATGTAGAAGGGTGTGGGGCCTGTAACCTGTGAGAGCTAATAAGAGTATGCAACTGGGTATACACATACATTAGTAGACTAGCTGAAAATAGCTAAAATATAATAGTCTTGAAATGCAGCACGAAATGAAGAGTGTGACTAAAAGCATAGAAAAGATATTACATGACCCTGGGACTAGTGCTGGTCAGTTTGCTTTATGAGTCCCTATTCTCTACAAATCTCAAATCCTGTGATAGGAAACTCAAGATGTTATTCAACCAGGTCAAGACTAGGAAAGCACTACCCTACGGGGTCATGCTATATACATGTGTGAAGGTGTATTATACATGAGGTGGACATGAGTGAACCATCACAAGTTGTAATAAAACCTGAAGCACCACATAGAGTACTTGTATTTCACTGTGGACTACAGTTGAGCACTGCATTACAAGTATTTGAAAGAAAAAAAACAAAGCGTGACATGACGTTATTGTTCTTGCAAATTTCCAGGGCGCATTTACACTATCGTTTACCTGGAAGATTTTATTCCAAGATCCACGCAATCAGCATGTCTTTTGCGCCTGAAATCATATCAAAATCTGATCTTCCTACTCAAGACGCCAAGTTCGTAGACCCTGCTTGATCCCACACACGAATTTGACCAAACTTATCCTCAGATGGATTATCCTTCAGAAGATCAAGTATTCTGACGCCCAAGGCAGAGAGGTACTGCACTATATGCACGAACTAGACCTCGGAGCTGACAGTACTTGAATTTACTGAGAGGGTTTGGGAATGCGCTGAACGCAAAACCCGCAAATCCACTGGCGTAGATGGTGCGGATATTTTTGGTGGCTTCTAGTGTTGAATGGGCGTAAACTGTCATCAGCCGTTGCTATTATGGCCCTCATTAAATCTAAGACAAACAAATTTCCACTTTCAACGGTCATTATCGAGCAATTTAGGCCACCCATCGGCAAATACATCGTTGGTATGATCGTATTCTGTTTTCTTGACTTTGACTAATATACCAGCAAAGAATTTCCTGCAGGCAAGTGGTTGTATTATTTTTACATTAGTCTAGTTGAACCCCTCTAGGCCTGATTGATGAAGGGGATACTGTGGAAGGTGCAGCTGTTCGAGAGCTCGAGGAGGAGACGGGATTCAAAGCTGACAGTATCCAAGAAGTATCCGATCTCATTGTCTCTGACCCGGGTCTGTGTACACTACGTCCTTTTTCTTGGATTGGAGTTTATCTAGTTGCGATCCCCAGGCATGACAACCGCCAACATGAAACTCGTCATCGTCAACGTGACAATGGAAGACAAATTAAACCTGCCCAAGCAAAAGCTTGAAGAAGGAGAATTTATTGTTCCCCGTATTGTTGAATTGTCTAAGCTTTACGAAGTGCTCCGAGGTATGTCCATAGCCTCGTACCTGACTTCATCAACGAGAATTTACATTTCAGAATACGCTAAAAAGGTCAGAAAGATGGTCGTCTATGGTGGGTATTCAAGGTGTTCATATATTGCAAACTTCAGGACTTCGTCGTGGACGCCAGGTTGTCGCATCTTGCGATGGGATTCAACCTGTCCAACCAGATCCGAGAGACGGATGTATAATGAACTCAAAGAAATACAGACTTTTTAATGCCGCGCCCTCTTTCCTCGTTCAATATGTGCTCGTAGTTTCTGCTGTTTCTCACGCAGGGATGCTTTTTTCTTTCCCCGCACTGCCCCACTGCCAAGGATCATCATGATAGGTTTGTTTCTCGTCTTTTCACGGTTGGTCGAACTGCTTGGAGTATCCTTATTTTGCTTCCCCTTACTGGAGCCAAACTTTTCGCGACCCTCGCGGCCCTTTTTGATAGAAGCTATACGTTCTGCATAGTCTGCTTTTGCCTTCTTCCGGGGACCAAGGATGTCATTCTCCGAGATTAGAACATGATTCGTCTGATCAATATTAGAGCTCTTGATGGCCTCGAGCTCTGCCAGTTTTCGCTTAGCTGATGAACCTCCACTCTCAGCTGCCTTAGAAGCAGCTTGTAAGCGCAGATCATTGAGCAAGGCAAAATCAGCGGGCGTCAGAATCTTTGAGACAAAATTGATCAACATCGGCATGAAACCAAGATTATGGATTGTACCTTCGTAGTGGCCAGCTGAGATATCTTTGCCTGTTCTACAGCACCGCCCACATCTCGCTGCTTCTCTTTTTCTGCTTCGTCTTCACTATCACTTATAACGATATCATTGTCATCATCTTCGACATCAATCCATCCCTCTGACTCCGAACTAGAATCAGATGAATCTTCGTCCCAGCCTTTCCATGCTACGTCGTCATCACCTTCCCCAAGATCTACACCATCTTCTGCCCGTAGCTTAGACAAATGATCCTCAAGTAACTATCATTCCAGGGCGTGAGCCAGTGTCGAGATACAGAAATTGTCTATTGACTTACCGCGAGTCCTTCAATATCGATCGCCGCTTCAGTGGTATGTCCATATGGCAAAGGTTGGACACCCCCAGCCATATCCATGGCGGCCTCTTTGCCCTACACCAGAGAACAAACATCAATCAGTAATGCCTAAACAGGTTATAGAGACACCTACCCGTTCCCGCCGTTTGAGCATGCCGGGATTAACCTCTCTGTACAGTTTCAAAATACCCCGTGCAGCAGCAGTCACGGCTTTGTCTCGACTTTTCCTATACTCGACAAGATCACCAAGAAGATCTTCTTCCATAGCCCATGGTTGTCTTCGGCACACTTCGCGGATAGAATTAATACCAGCAGCAATCACCTCACTAGCCACTCCAGGATGAACGAACTCTTGAGCAATTTTACGGATATCAGGAATGAGGGCATCCGGAGGAGTGAGATCATGCACAGACTGTGCCAGTGAAACCAGAATCGCAGGCACACGGAGTTGCTTGTAAGTGAGGTATTTTACGATGTACGTGTAAAAACCAAGAACGCAAAGTTTGTGAACACCCATAACCCGAGCAAGAAGTTGCATGAGAAGAATTTTATGGTCCAGAGAAAAACGTTTATCATAGGTATTGAGGATATCGTAAAGTTTCTCAGCAAATGTTTGAGGGTCGTGCAAGAGCTGAAGTGCAGGAAAGTTCGGTGAGCCCTGGCCTTCTTGCTGTTTTTTCTTTTTTTCCACTTTTGTGTAAGAGAGAAAAATGGGAATGGATCGTCATGCGGCTTACTTTATTTGCGGTTTTGAGTTGCCTTCGTAATTTCTTGTCGCCGCTTCTTGTCTTCTTGTTGATTTCACGCCTATGATGCAAAGCCTTCACATCAATCTCCTAGTTTCGATAAGTATCGTGAGTTCGGGATCTGGATCATGCTGATACCTCATCTTCTTGTTCACTTTCGTCCTCTTCGTCGGTGCTGAGGAAGAAATGAACAGAAGCATTTTGCACTTTTGTTGCGGGATGGAGACATCCGAGAGATACAATCGACACAGTTTTGGTATCGGTCCTAAGGAACAATCAACTGCTAACCAGAAACAATGTTGAAAAACAACAGACCAAATCCCTTTCTTCCAGAGCTCCTTTGTGAGGATGATCGCCCACATGGCCTCTTCGCCATCATGAAGCTTGGTGTCACTTGTTGGGCCAACAACTCTGACCTTGCCCTTATCTCCCAGCACTTCCCCATTCATACCTCGCTCCACCATGCTAAATAACATGGCTTGCACTGTTTTGTTCAGTTTATGGTTCTTCGTCTTCTGATTAGCGGTACGGATGTCTGTAAGGACCGTTTTACGGATTGACGAACGGAGGGCAGAAGAGTTGGTGCGAGGGAGGAGAGGAAACAGTGTTTGGAGAAGCCTATAGAGCACTTAGTCGTTGGACGACTTTGAAACAGAAAGGGAAAACATGCTGGATTGAAGTGATCACATCTTTGTTTCTGAGCATGACGAGGTTTTGGACAAGTGCCTTTCGCATGTCCGAGGAAAGGATACCGTAATTGTCGAGGAGAAGACTGGAGATGTTCGTTGGAAAGTCTTTTGTTTCGTCCGGATAACATGTAGCCACCTGTAGTCCATATTGGATGAGAGGCGTCTTACGAAAAACAAATGCCACCCACCTGGGAAATGAATGTGATCAATTCCCTGAAATTTTGGGCCTGCTCGTCTGGATTTGTTTTAAAGATCTCGTAAATGCTCTTATAATGTGTCCATTGCTGGAGAAACTCCTCCTTGTAAGCAACAGGATCTCTCTTAATGAGGTTCTGGAGCTGTGGTAGATTGGATGTGAGGAGTAGACCGCGGCCCATGATGATGTGAATACAAAAACTGAGGACAGGACAGGGAGGGGAACAAGCATAGCCACACAACACCCTATCTTCATTCCTATGCGTTTTTTCAAATCCTTCAGTCTCCTACACCGCCGTTCCAGGTCAGATTCTGCCCTCCCTTCTCCTTTACAGGCTACCGGCAGTGCTGTCCTTATAATCGGCCCCTCTTGCGAAGACTTTCCTTCCAGTCCCATAGATTTCAATGAACCCAAGACTATTTCTTTCAACCAGCGTGTGTTCGAAGCAGAACTCGAAAACCAACATCTCACCCGTGTCAACTCCTCGCTTGCCATAAGGCTGACACTTGCAGAAACACAATTGCAATTGACGATGTCGGAGCTCTACGCCGAGATGCACAAAAGTGTTCAACTGCACAGACAAGCTCAAAGGGACAAAGATACTATCTCAGAATTACAAACAACATGCCAGCAATATCGCCACTCTCTCAATTCAGAAGTCACTTCAAATCTTGCTGGACTGCTTTCCTCTCGGGTAAGCTCACCACGACAATCGAGTTCATTAGGCGACGAACAGCACTATTCTACCGTTCTGAAACTCGTCTTGAAAACACGCCAGGAATTACGGAACACCAAGAAGATTGCGATGTTCTGGAAGCGAAAAGCAAAGACCATCCCTGAGCATGCAGATCTTGTAACACCATCACCCTCAGATATTTCTGAAGTTCGAAATGTCCTTTCTCAGGAGCGTATGGAAGCCGTAAATGCATTACAACGTAGGCGACAGATGAGGTCACCCAGTGGAACTCAGATCACCCTCCCACCAACAAAGTCTACTCTAAGCTTGGTTTCCCCGGTCCCTAACACTACGGTAGACGGACTGCTGTATGGATTTGAATATACTCAGTCTTATCGATCCTCCCCGGAGACATGCAGTCCTACCATAGAAGAAAGGGAACAGGTGATCGGTACCCATCATAACAAACTGAGAAGAAGGGCAGGCTCTGTAGACCTTAGACAATCCGCGTCGATTGCTTCACCATAGATCATATCACAACATGTATTCTGACACACATGATAAATCAGGCATGACATACTTGGAAAAAGGCTTAGCCTACTATGACGGTGTTGGAGGAGCCGCATTGACAGCCTCAATCTTTCCCTCGCTGTTTCCTGCAGATTCATCCTCCTTGGTAGAGGGTGCACGACCGAAGCGTGAATTATCGCTGCCCCTTCTACCACTGCCTCGCCCCCGCCCCCGCCCCCTGCCTCTGCCTCTTCTCGGGTGGTGGTCTCCTCGAGTCCAACTTCCTGAACCAATTCTTTCTGGAGAAACGGGGCTTCTGGGACTGGAGGGACCCTCACCAAGTGCACTTTCTTCCACGGACACCAGATGATTAGACTCTTGACCGTTGGAGTGTTTCCTCGAGGTATTTTCCAAGGAAGCAGTGGCTGGCTTCCCCGAGTCCCACTCCCTGTTCTGAGCCTTATCCATCTTTCTTTTGACATTCTGTTCCCGCGCTTTGTTGATATTGTCCTGTATCTCCTTGGCCCTGGCCGTCTTTCGTCGCTCCTGCTCCTGTGTCTGCTTGAAAGCAGTTTCATCTGCGACCACGTCCTGAAGAGCGATAAGATGAGTAGATTCAGATCGGTTAGACGGAGATACGGACCAGACGACGTTGCTTGATCTTCTCATTCTGTTGCCTCATTCGGGCCATTCGCTCCGCCAGCTCCTCGTCTGTCAATTTTTCCTGCACACGATTAAACCATATCGGTCATTATGCGAGGCGAATCAGACACACACGCTGGGGGCCACCCGTCTTGACACGATCCGGATTGACATATGGCGCTTTCTTCCCTCGGAATTGCTGCTCCGTTGGTGGGGATTGAGGCGCCTGTTGAGACCCTGTGTTTTCTGAGTCCTGTGCTATGCATGTGGATCCAGACGGTTCTTCTTGAATGTCAAAGTCGAGACCAAGAGAGTTGGTGGGAGGAAGAGTGGTCATGATGGTGATGTGATGATGGCAAAAAGTGTGACAGAACTTCATCAAACCACTGCACTAGCTAATATGGGCAAACAAGTTAGGATGGAGGTCTGTGATGTTTCATCTTGTCTGGTTACCTCGGCGACTGTGAGGAAACCATTGTTGTAGAAGCATTCTCCACGCAATGTCTCCCTCAATACGACGATTCCCGTATCGACTGTACTGGACGGTTTCAAGAGTAATGGTGGAACTTTTTTCCTAATGACAAAAGTTCCTGGTCAGCCCTTCGCAAAGAGCGGTATGACTCTTCATTCAAAGCCAGATGAGCAAGTTTTCATCTTCGGTGGAACACCACATGGCTGGTTAGGAGCACTTTCTCTGCAGGGTCAGTGGTACATCTTTTCTATACGGACACGTGCGAGGAAACATTGCCTTTGTTTCAGTTACTGTTATATTGCTCTACGAAATATTCTTGTAGACGATGATTGTAAGCCTGTAGGACTCATTGACCGAGGTTGTGCAGTTTGGATGCCTGAGTACTGGGACCTGAAAGCCATCATCGCCTAACAATTGAGATATCAGACCCTAGGTGGAAGTTTTCAAAGGTATGTAGAAGAAGAATCAGCTCTTGAATGAAGAGCTATCAGTCCATTTAAGTTACTGTTTAACTATTCAGTCACGTGCTCAGCATTGTATACCGTTCCTGGTTAGACAGTTCATATATAGTATAGTCACAGGATTTGATAACACAAGGCTTTCACCCGTGCCTTCGGCACGGGCTTTAGCATCTATAGCATACTTATGCTGCATAGGAACTTCATCTTATATAATAACCTTGGTCTATTGGATGACTGGAAACATGCAACTATTACACTTGAGTCTAGCCACAGAGCCTTCATAAATAAGAATAGGAATCTTAAAGTGTGAGTGAGATGTTCTTTCTCTATCCAACAAAAGAGTAGTAATTCCAGATGATGCCACATACAATGCTACTTGTTCTTTTCTTCTAACCTCAGCAGCAATAGTATTATAAAGAAAAGTCTTTTCACAACTACCAGCAGCATAAATGAAAAAAATATGACCCTGATTGTTGGTAACAGACTCCAAGACAGCATCAAAAGCAACAGCTTGTTCAGGATTGAAGATTGCTCTTTGCTTACTCACCAAAGTTACCATTTTATCTGTATCATACTACTCAGCCTGTAAGAGAGGATTGGGTATTCTGTAACTCTACTCTTGCTGTAAAAGAGACATGGGTAGAAACTTAGCAAAACTTCTTCCCATTTCTACCAACATTCTATTTAGATCCCAAAGGCTATAATCATAAACATCATCCTTTTATATCTCCTGGTCAGCTTGGTAGTGGTTCATATGATGTAGTTTGTGCTTGATATCATTACATAGTCCAGTTTTGAATTGGTCTTAGAAAATATAAGACTTAACCACTTCATCAGTTAGTAAGATCACTGCTAACAACCAATGACATGCTACTCCAGGCTGTATTGCAATTGCTTCCTCTAAGCAAATTCTCCACTCATGATTATCCTCCAGTAATTCTCTTGCCATACATGCCTTCTTGAATGTAACAAACACTTGGTTATTCCAGGTTCTCAGATGTTCCCAACTCTTTCTACCTTCAAACATAGTCAAAAAAAGTTATAAAAAAACTGCTCTCTCTTGGATGGTGATACAAAGTACATTCTTCCAATTATCTTGGCATGCTATCTTGGATGCCATGACTTGGCTTTAGCATTCCAGGTATAGTATTGAGAAAACTGCCAGTAGGTAAGACCTAAACTATTATCATATACAAAGTTATAATCAAACTAAGCAGTAAGCTGAGTTTTCTCTACATTTTGCCTGGCCAATATTTCATTGATAGTCTATTGTGCATGAAAATTGACATAGTGATCATTGAGAAAATAAACAGAAAGACATTGGACAGCTGGTGACTCTCTATACATATTAAACTCAAAGATCTTCCAGTAAGCTTCTGTTGGACCAATAAACCAACTATCCAAGTATGCTTTGATCTTATTCTATATCTCACTACTAATCTTCATAGTTGCTTTATCAAAACTCTTGTAAATATACTTGCTGAGATACTTGATAGTTCCCAATCCAGCAGAGACCTTTATATTGATATGACAATCAAAGAAAAGAAGTTGAGGACAGTGAGGAACTACATATTCATTGGTAAACCTAGCTCTATTGCATTCAAAATGCAAGCCATTATCAGATCTAGCATAGAGTGAATAACTATTCTCAGCCCAATCTATTTTCTCTCTATAGTCTTTGGAAGAGTGTTTACTATATTGTCTATTGACCATATACTTGGCTTGGGAATTGTCAACACCACATGTACTATACAATATATACTTGGTGACTTTTGTATAGAAAAGAGAATTGAACTGAGGATCAGATAATTGAGCTAAGATCATAGAGTTTATATAATGAGAATCTCAAATATAATCTTAAGGATGAAAAAAGATAAGCAAGTGAATATGGAGAAAACCTCTTTTCTGAAACTTAATAGTACAAATATGAGCTGTAGAAATACCAAAAAACCACTGTCAATAAGTTTAAGAAATGTTTTCTTTTTTTGCTCAAAAACACATAATACAATATTAGGACAATCAGTGGCTGTTTGTTCAGAAAAAAAACTATAAATAATTTCTGGCTACTTGAAATTGGCAATCATAGTGAGAAAGAGGTCTGGTTTGTGAAAATACCTATAAATAGCTATAGTATTTTGAAACAACTGAGTCATGAACCTAGGATTTTCTATATAAAAAGAAGAAAAAATAATTTTGTATCTTAAAGACCTAATATCTTTACTATTATGTCTATCATATATAGCAGTATCTTGAAGTCCTTGATAAAGCTCAGATCTAAAAGTATGCTAATATATTCTAGCCCAGTTGAGTTTTCTTTGCTCACAATTTGCCTATGTATCAACAACAAATTGCTGAAACAACTTTCTACTATAAAAGAGAGGTAGCTGAGAACCTTTTTTAACATGTAAACAATAGATATAATAGCATATATTAGATACACACTATGAGTGAGCTTTTTCTTTCTCTTCTTTTGGTCTTGCATTTTCACCTCTCTCTCTGAGTTGAGCTCTACAAATAGGAATTCTTGAATGCCAGCTATTTTCATCCTTTGGAAAGAGCAGAACATAGTAAAGAGCAACATATGAAGAACTGTTTTGGTTAATTCTTTGAAGTTGTCCTTCTTTTGCTTGTAAAACTATATCTCTATTATCCATTGTATGATGTATTCCTTTTTCTAGAATAATAACTGTAATTTCTTCAGTAGTAGAAAGATTATGAGTTTTCTGATCTTGTTGTAAGTTCATATATAGTCTAATTATGATCTTTTCTTGTTTCTCTACTAGTTTTTCCCTGATAAGTTCATAGACATGATGGCAATGATTAATATATAGATGATTATTCAAGAGCATTATTTGGAGGTCTTCTATTACCATAAGATCAAGATTATAATTGTTATTTCTCCTGACATTAAGCTACTCTGCTGTGTCAAGGATATAGATTTATGCATAGATAGGAGTGATCACCATGTGGTAGAAAAGTACCTATGAGATAATAAAGTACACCTTGAATCTTGAAACAATAAGGTCCTGACTATCTAGTAATAAAGTTGTTGATCTTTACTCCTACTGAAGTCATTGCAAATGTTGTATTATACTGCCTGATATTATTACAGAAATTCTTTGAGCAATAATTATCTTCTGTCAAGTAATTTTGTAGAACTCCAGTAAAAGCTTAAAGAGATGGTAGCTGAATCTATTCTTAAAGACAACATATACCAAACTTGGGATAATTGCAATGTGAAATTTTAAGCTTTTTATAGTCAAAGTAAAGTGCATGGCAGTATGGGCAAATAATAGATAGAATACCCAAGTCAAAATATTGTATATTGGTTTCTAAAAATGGTAAACTAGCAAAAGAATAAAAAATAGATTGAAAAATTAGTGGTAGAGTACCATTATCTTTTTCTAAAACATTATTTTAACAAAATCTTTAGTAATCAAAGTTATATAAGCAAAAAAATTATTATACTATATTAACAACTTCATTATTGATTTGGTATATTTAATCATTTCTATTAATAATATTCTGTAATATCTTATAAGAATTTATAATCAATAATATCAAAATCTGTTACTTATTATTGTTTGAATTCTATTAACATTTTCTACCATTATTCTATCAACATCTTGATTGCTATTCTCATTTACTAGTTGTTTTTTATAATCTAGATTATCTTCTCTTTTATTTCTTCATTTATTTATTATTTCATTTATTTGAGCCATTTGTTGTTTTTGTAGATCAGCCATAGCATCCTCAAGATTTTGTAGAACATTTAAAGAATTTAAAAACCATTTTTCTTTTTTTTTTCTCTTTCTCTATTCTCTCTGGGAGCAGAAGCATTTTGTAAACTATTAGTAGGAGATATATGACATTTTCTTTTCCTTTTTTCTCTATTCTAGACCAGAGTAAGAGAAATATTTTGAAGTAAAGGATGAAGCTACCATTGAGTTCATTTCTTAGCTCTTTCAAGTTGATGCTTCTGTTTAGCCAAATTTATCTAGAAATAACACTTATATAGTCAAATGGTCAATATAAATCATAAAAGAAGTTTAGATATATAAAAATAAAAATGAACAGATCTTAGACATAGTTTTTATCTATGCTGCAAAGTTTTTTAGAAAGATATTACACTAATCCTAAGTTCTTTAGGATTCAACTACTATTGCAAACTGACTTACTTCTAGTAGTCTAAGAGACAAACTTTTCTCTTTATACCTGAAGATTGGCCTATATGTCTAAAAGTCAGCTGCTTTTGTCAGAAGCAGTATATTTATAAATATCCTCCAGAACCTATATTTGAAATCAAAACTCAATCTACAATTTTGTGAAGCTAGTAATAGTAATAATAGTAGTAAGTATGAGGCAGAAAACAACAGGAAAGACTATAGAAAATATATTAGATTGTATATCAGAAACTTATACTTTATTAGGATAGGTTATAGTTTGGTAGGAATGGTAGAAATAATTTTCAAACTCAATAGTTATGCAATTCATCAAACCTCCATCAAATTCCTATTTATTCTTATATACTTATTGATAAGGTTTTTATTTGGGTCTTTAGCCTAACTTAAACCCTCTATTAATTTTGAGTCAAGTTGACATTGTGTTGTTTAGCAGGTTGTTATACTTCCTGTTTCCAACAGTCTATGTAATAGTATATAGTGTTGTCTGTTAGGTCATTGTATTTCCTTTTTCCAACAGTTTTAGTATTGTCTACAGTACACTATATTCTCTTTCTCCAACAGTTTGTTTACAATGTACATAGTAAGTAGATTGTTTATAATACATTATACTCCTTTTCTCTAATAGTTTGTACTTTGCTATACTACCTTTCTCCAATAATGTACAGCAGTATTATATATAGTCCATCATATTTCTTTTTTTCAACAGTTTCTAGTTTGTTATATTTCCTTTCTCTAATAACTTCCAGTAGTATTGTCTCCAGTCTACTATACTCCTTTTCTCCAATAGTTTATAGTATGCTATACTTTCTTCCTCTAATAATTTGCAGTTTTTTCTGATTTTTTCTGAATTTATTTCAATTTTTAATGAATTTTGTTGAATTTACAGAGAAAAAGAACAAGTATACTGATAAATGCTTGTAAAGCATTGGCTAAGTAGACATCATTCTATATTTGGTCTCACATATCTAATAGATATAATTTTCTGTACAAATTTGAAACATCTTTTATTGATACTCTATAGTCTAAGCTCTTCTATGTTTTGTTCTATATTTTTATTTAGACTTCTGCTTTTAGAAAATAGTATTTTAGTCATTCTACTCTTCCATGGTGATGGAAAGTTTTACTGGGCTCTTAGTCTCTCTATTTCTGGTTATTCCTTTATATTCTACAAGTTTTATGTAACTTAGCTAAATAATCCAGGCTAGAAATTTGAAGATGTTCAGTATAATATCAGCCAACTCCAAGTATGTAAACTTATATATATTATTGTGTAAATTGGTGGGACCCTAGCTTGTCTCTGTTTACTTTTTATATTAGATTATTTGGGATATAGATTTGATTCACAGTATTCATATATCTGATACTATTGCTTAACTTATGAGCAATATTCCTATGTAATTTCCTATATAAAAGCAAAAAAAAAATAGTCTTAATTGTTATGTCTGGGTTAGGTGATAAACAGTATTCATATAGTACAATAGATAAACTCTAGATCTTACCTAAAAGGTAAACTATTCAAATAAAATAGATAAAATTTTACTTGGATTTATGGTATATATTATTGTTCTTATATATTTATCTAAATGTTTATTTTTAGGTTTTAAAAGTAGAATTTTAGTGTTATACT
>Ga0153936_100331_pt1 | contig 13137 bp, 11 predicted proteins | sample TSNJ020MetaG_FD_102272 | JGI IMG/M metagenome (GOLD analysis project Ga0153936, IMG submission 102272) | Attine ant fungus gardens microbial communities from New Jersey, USA - TSNJ020 MetaG | ecosystem: Host-associated > Fungi > Mycelium > Unclassified | place: USA: New Jersey, Wharton State... | reverse complement strand
GGTTGATAACGTCACCAGCGGCGGAGGCGGTCATTAACATAATGACCAGGCAAAATGCCTGATAACTGAATTTTCAGCCATCAGGCAGCTGCGCTATTTAGTACTCAGAGTTCACAATGACCTCTTCACCAAAGACACCGGCTTTGGGCAGGGGCTGATAGCTGGAGTTAGAAGCGCGTAATACGCGAATACCCCGTGCTCCGGCGTCCTGAGCGGCGGTAATGTCATTATCTGAATCACCGTAGAAAACTTTAATGTTTTTATCTTTAAGCCATTGTGTTTTTGTATTTTGGCCCGGCTCATCGCCAGCAAAAATAACCGGATTCACATTGGCTTCAGGAATAAGAAAAGCATCCTGCAGCGTTTTGGTTACCGTCTCGGTTTTGGTCGGGCTGCGCCCGGTCACAAAATAGACGCTATCGCCGCGTTTTAAATGCATGGCAATCAGATTCTTTGCCACCTCTTTCGGTATGCTAAATGCATCCCAGCCGTTGTTCATTTTTTCCCAGAATGCCGGATTTTTAAGATAGGCATTGCTGTTAGGCGAGAACTCGTTCTGTCCACGGAAAAAGCCCGGGCTTGAAAACAGCACGGTATCATCAATATCGAAGCCAACGGCCATCGGCGGCTGGCCTAACAGACTGTTTTCAATCTGTGCAACCGATACCCAATGTACGGGATTCTGGTGTGCCAGCTCGGCAACCGTGACACCTGGGTTAAGTGGGGTCGGCACCGACTCTTTAGCATAGGTGGCATTATTTAAGCCGATACACAGGCAAAGGGCACTGAGTGCCAGAGTTATCTTACGCATGGGGAGTCTCTTTTCTTTCTCGTCAGGCTTTATCTTAGCAAGCTAAAGATAAAATTACCGTGATAATCATAACTATAAACATTCAATTATCGTATACCTGAAAGGATGCCCATCGTGGGCAGACAGCCGGGGTGAGAATCCCCCGCCAGGGGCCGGGAACATCACGCCGCCAGCGTGAGGGCCATTTGCCATCTCAGGCAAGGGTGCCGGGCAGAGTCTCTGGGGCAGGCTGGATAAAAGCCTTTACTGAACAGCCAGTAAAGGCTTGTTGGTAAGTACTTACATTACTGCGGCAAAGGCCTGGGCAACGCGCTGAACATTGTGGTGATTCAGCCCGGCGACACACATACGTCCGCTGGCAATCAGGTAAACACCAAACTCATCGCGCAGACGGTCAACCTGCCCGGCGCTTAAGCCGGTATAACTGAACATACCGCGCTGGGTCAGCAGATAGTTAAAATCACGTCCTGGCATCGCGGCGCTGAGGGCCTCAACCAGCACCTGGCGCATTTCAATAATACGCAGCCGCATGGCTTCCACTTCCGCCAGCCAGTTGGCTTTTAATTCCGCATCATTCAGTACCGTGGCGACCAGCTGGGCCCCAAAGCTCGGAGGGCTGGAATAGTTACGGCGTATCGCCGCCTTTAACTGACCCAGGACGCGGGATGCCGCATCACTGTCTTCACAAACCACTGACAGCCCGCCCACACGCTCGCCGTACAGTGAGAATATTTTGGAGAAGGAGTTACTCACCAGAACCGGTAAACCGGCATCCGCCATCGCGCGGATGGCATAGGCATCGTTATCCATTCCGCCGCCAAACCCCTGGTAGGCGATATCAAGGAAAGGAATAACCTCACGGCTTTTCAGCACCTCAATAACCGCATCCCACTGGCTGTTGGTTAAATCCGCCCCGGTCGGGTTATGGCAGCATGGGTGCATCAGCACAATGCTTTGTGCCGGTAGGGTGTTTAAAGTTTCCAGCAATGCGTCGAAACGTACGCCTCGGGTTTTATCATCAAACCATGGGTAGGTATTGACGGTAAAGCCTGCGCCAGAGAAGATAGCCACATGGTTTTCCCAGGTCGGATCGCTGACCCAAACCTGTGAGTCTGGGAAATAGGCTTTCAGGAAGTCAGCGCCCACTCGCAGCGCACCCGAGCCGCCGAGGGTCTGAATGGTGGCAATACGCCCTGCGGCCAAAGCGGCATTATCTGCCCCGAATAACAGCGGTGCGATAGCCGCGCGGTAACCGCTGAGTCCTTCCATGGGTAAATAGAGTGACGCGCCGTGCGGCTGCCCATTCAGGCGGTTTTCTGCTGTGGTAATCGCCTGTAATTGAGGGATCGTTCCTTCGGCATCATAATAAAGACCGATGCTGAGATTAATTTTATTGTCACGCGGATCGGTTTTGAAACGTTCCATCAAAGAGAGGATGGGATCGCCTGCAAAGGCGTCAACTTTTTGAAACACGGTAGGGTCTCCTGGTTTACAGTCTTGCTCCCAGCCACTGTAAACCAGGCGGGATAGTCAGTCCAGATACTCCATCGCAACTCGCGATGTCAGTCGTGTAACAAGTTCGTAAGCACTCACATTTGCAATTTGAGCAATGCGCTCCGCGGCTAAGCCATCTCCCCACATTATTACGCTATCTCCCGGCTTATCCTGCGCATTTGCCCCCAAATCGATGCAAATCATATCCATTGATATCCGGCCAACAATAGGTACCTCACGTCCGTTGACCAATACAGGCGTCCCGGAGGGAGCGCTCCGTGGATAGCCGTCGCCGTATCCCATAGCAATCACCCCCAGGCAGGTGTCCTGTTCTGCCCGCCAGATACCACCGTATCCCACGGCTTCCCCTTTTTTATGCGGGCGAACGGCAATCAGCCGTGAGCGTAAACTCATCACCGGCTGGAACCCTAATTCCTGCCCCCAGGGATGATTTTCCAGGGGAGAGATACCATAGAGAATGATGCCCGGGCGTACCCAGTCCATATGCGACTCAGGCCAGAAGAGAATACCGCCAGAAGCAGCAATAGAGCGCTCCCCCGGCTTATTGGCGCTAAAGGCATTAAAGCATGCTAATTGTAATGGCGTCGCGTCAGACTCCAGCTCATCGGCCCGGGCAAAGTGGCTGATAATATTGACCGGCTGTCTGACGTTTTTACAGGCGCTCAGTCGTTGATAGAACGCCTCAGCCTCTTCCGGACGTATGCCCAGACGGTGCATACCGCTGTCCAGTTTCATCCAGACACGAATAGGCTGGGTGAGTTCGGCCTGCTCCAGCGCTTCGAGTTGTTCAATACTGTGTATGGCGGTTTGGAAATTCTGCGCAGCAATCGTCGGCAGATCATGATGATGAAAGAAACCTTCCAGCAGCATAATGGGTTTGCTAATTCCCCCTTCGCGCAGGCGCAGAGCTTCTTCAAAACGAGCGACACCCAGGGCATCTGCATCATCCAGCGTGTGGGCAACCTCGAGTAAGCCATGCCCGTAGGCATTGGCTTTTACCACCGCAATGATACGGCTGTGTGGGGTTAATTCGCGTAAACGTTGCAGGTTGTGTCGTAAAGCGCGGCGATTAACGACAACGGTGGCCGCTTGCATAGTCATTCCTTGCTTAAAAGTACGTTAACCGGCTACGGGCTTAACAGCCTGTTATAAACCTGTTTTTGCCACGTAGCAGAACCATAAAGCTACTCTTCGTCGTATTGTGGCCCGGCATAATTATCGAATCTTGACCACTGACCATTAAAGGTCAGACGGACCGTACCTATCGGACCATTACGCTGCTTACCGAGGATAATCTCAGCAATACCTTTTAAGTCACTGTTTTCGTGATACACCTCATCACGATAAATAAACATAATCAGGTCGGCATCCTGCTCGATTGATCCCGACTCACGTAAGTCTGAGTTAACCGGACGTTTATCTGCCCGCTGTTCCAAAGAACGGTTCAGCTGGGAGAGCGCCACTACCGGAACCTGTAGCTCTTTAGCCAGCGCTTTAAGAGAGCGAGAAATTTCGGCAATTTCAAGGGTGCGGTTATCCGACAGCGACGGCACTCGCATCAATTGCAGGTAGTCAATCATGATAAGGCTTAAACCGTCGTGCTCGCGGTAAATGCGTCGTGCGCGGGAGCGAACTTCCGTCGGCGTCAAACCTGATGAGTCATCGATATACATATTGCGTTTTTCCAGCAAGATACCCATGGTGCTGGAAATACGCGCCCAGTCTTCATCATCCAGCTGACCGGTACGAATACGGGTCTGGTCAACGCGGGAAAGTGAAGCCAGCATACGCATCATCAACTGCTCACCGGGCATCTCAAGACTGAAAATCAGCACCGGCTTATCTTGCAACATGGCTGCGTTTTCACACAGGTTCATGGCAAAGGTTGTTTTACCCATAGAAGGACGGGCAGCAACAATAATTAAGTCCGAGCGCTGTAAGCCCGCGGTCTTTTTATTCAAATCCTGATAGCCGGTATCAATACCGGTAACACCATCATGGGGTGTTTGATAGAGCGACTCAATACGCGAGACGGTCGCTTCGAGGACCTGGTCGATGCTTTTAGGCCCCTCGTCTTTGTTAGCGCGATTTTCGGCAATCTGGAAAACCCGCGACTCCGCCAGATCCAGCAGATCTTCACTGGATCGCCCCTGAGGGTCATAGCCGGCGTCGGCAATTTCATTGGCGACGGCTATCATTTCCCTAACCACGGCGCGCTCGCGCACAATATCGGCATAGGCGCTAATATTGGCAGCACTTGGCGTATTTTTTGACAGCTCAGCAAGATAAGCAAACCCACCCACACTCTCTAACTGCCCCTGCATCTCAAGGGACTCGGAGAGGGTTATCAGGTCTATGGGTTTACTCATTTCCAGTAGACGCTGCATTTCGGTGAAGATCAAGCGGTGCGGCCGGCTAAAAAAGTCGTTTGCCACCACCCGTTCGGCGACATTATCCCAGCGTTCGTTATCCAGCATTAAACCGCCCAACACCGATTGCTCCGCTTCAAGCGAGTGCGGCGGCATCTTCAGGCCCTCGACCTGGCGGTCGCGGGATTCATTCGATTTGTTGAAGGGTTTATTTCCTGCCATAGTGAGGACGTTACCAAGTTCATAGTGAGAGGGCTGAAAGTATACCCACTCTTACTACTCTTATACACAAGGAGTTTCTATGGCAAAGCGTATTCAATTTCAGCAGCACGGTGGACCGGAAGTCCTGGAGCTTATTGAGTTTACCCCTTCGGCTCCGGCAGATAATGAAGTTCAGATAGAAAATAAGGCCATTGGTATCAACTACATAGATACCTATATCCGCAGTGGTCTTTACCCGGTAGGCTCCTTCCCTTCTGGCCTCGGTACCGAAGCGGCGGGTATTGTCAGCAAAGTGGGAAAAAACGTTACCCACCTGAAAGAGGGAGATCGTGCGGTGTATGCCCAGTCAAGCCTCGGGGCATACAGCAGCGTACATAATGTCCAGGCAGATAAAGTCGCTAAGCTGCCGGATGCTATCTCTTTTGAGCAGGCTGCCGCCTCTTTTCTGAAAGGCTTAACGGTTTTTTATCTGCTGCGTAAAACCTATCAAGTCAAAGCCAATGAAACCTTTTTATTCCATGCTGCCGCAGGCGGTGTCGGTTTAATCGCCTGCCAATGGTCAAAAGCGCTGGGGGCCAGGCTGATTGGTACTGTCGGCTCTGAGGCAAAAGCGACGCGGGCAAAACAGGCGGGAGCCTGGGCGACCATTAACTACCGTGAGGAGAATATTGTCGAACGCCTCAAAGCGTTAACCGACAATAAAAAGGTGGCGGTTGTTTATGACTCTGTCGGTAAAGACACATGGGAGGCATCACTCGATAGTCTGCAGCCTCGCGGATTGATGGTCAGCTTTGGTAACTCTTCCGGCCCGGTCACCGGTGTGAACCTCGGTATTCTTAATCAGAAAGGCTCCCTGTATGTCACCCGCCCTTCTTTGAATGGCTATTTGACGACGCGCAATGAGTTTGATGAAGCCTGCGATGAACTCTTTTCGCTGATTATTAGTGGGGCTATCCATACCGACGTGCCAGCGGGTCAGATTTTTGCTTTGCAGGATGCCGTCCGGGCGCATCAGACCCTTGAAAGCCGCAGCACTCAGGGCTCAAGTTTGTTAATCCCTTAAGGTATGCCAGATAAGCGTCCCTGGGCGGTGACTGACAGGTTATTCGCCCTGGATGAAGCCAGGGAAGTCGGACGATACCGGCCAGGATGCAGAGAGATTTTTGTTAACAATGCCGGTTGTCAGATAAAAGAATAAGGGCCCCCCACAGGAGGCCCTTTCTTTTTTTATTCGAACTGTATGTAGGGTACAGCGCGATGAATAGGTTGTTGTTGAGAATAGTGTCAGATTTATGGGGCAATTGATACGGCCGAAGTCCGGAAAAAATCAAGCCTGTGATCGGCCCCTCAATACCTGAAACAATCTTGCAATTTTTTGATAAAAAATCAGCGCTTATTTGCCACTAGCGCCAGCGCCTGCTCAACAACATCAATACCTGCCCCGGCTTTATGCGCATTTTCACTTAAATAACGACGCCATTGGCGTGCCCCCGGGATTCCCTGAAACAGTCCCAGCATATGGCGAGTGATATGGCCCAGATAGGTCCCTCTGGCTAATTCCTGCTCAATATAAGGATACATGGCACGTACCACCTCTACCGGACAAGGGTCAGGCAGAGACGAGCCAAAGATTTCCCGATCGACTGCCGTCAGCAGGCCCGGGTTTTGATACGCCTCGCGTCCCACCATCACACCATCAACATGGCTAAGATGCGTTTTTGCCTGTTCGAGGGTTTTAATCCCGCCGTTAATGGCGAAAGTCAGCTGGGAAAAATCGCGTTTGAGCTGGTAGACCCGCGGATAATCAAGCGGAGGAATTTCCCGGTTTTCTTTTGGGCTTAGCCCGGAAAGCCAGGCTTTACGGGCGTGAATAATAAAGTGCTCACATTCGCCCTTGCCCGCCACGGTATCAATAAAGTCACACAAGAATTCGTAACTGTCCTGCTCATCAATGCCAATACGGGTTTTGACCGTGACCGGAATCGAGACCACATCACGCATCGCTTTGATACAGTCCGCCACCAGCTGAGCATCAGCCATCAGGCAGGCACCAAAACGGCCATTCTGCACACGATCAGAAGGACAGCCGACATTCAGGTTGATTTCGTCATAACCCCGGGCTTCTGCCAGTTTTGCACAATGCGCCAGCGCCTGCGGGTCACTTCCCCCCAATTGCAAGGCGAGGGGATGTTCCGCCTCATGGTAAGCCAGATAGTCCCCTTTACCGTGGATAATCGCCCCGGTGGTCACCATCTCGGTATACAGCAGAGTATGTCGGGATAATTGCCGTAAAAAATAACGACAATGTCTGTCAGTCCAGTCCAGCATGGGGGCAATGGAAAAACGCCAATCGAGCTGTGTTATCTGATTGCCAGGCGTGGTGTCCGCGGAGTCTATATTGAGTTGTGATTTATTCTGATGCATTGATAACCAGGTATTATAGTATCGCCTTGCGGCAGCCGACTCAGCCTCCCTGTCAGGTGGCCTTGGCTAACCCGCAAAGGGAGAGAGATAGCATACTATAACATAGAAAAACCTCAGTGCCTGATGCCCGGCATCAGGCAACCATACCCCCACAGGCCTATCAGGACGATAAGGCGTGTAGCAAGCCGGGAAGATAACCCGCTTATGGGTCTTTGCTATGATTCGTCCTGCTGTTTCACCGACGGTTTGCCATCATGCGGACCAAAGGTCTGTGCCGGGGGGTCTATCCAGCGGTCTTTACGCTGCATCGCGTATTGCGGATTCAGTGGATAATAAATCCTGTTGTCTGCTTTATTAGCCTCACCCACGACCAGGAGACGGACATCCTGTTCACTGTTATTGATAAAGGTATGGCAAATCCCGCTGCCCGCCGGAAAACCTACGCTATCACCGGGTTCAAGCTGCCAGAGATGACCGTTTATCCACACTTCGGGATAGCCCTCAAGTACAAAGGCAAACTCCTCTTCCTGGCTTTCAGCATGCGGATAGGATGTTCGTCGTCCGGGGGGAATTCGCTCATGATGAATGCCCAGGCGGGTTAAACCAAAATGGCGAGCCAGCGGCGCCCCAATAGAAAAGCGCTCGTCGCTATCGGGATAACGGCTGTCATCCGCTCCTTCAAGCTCACGCCAATGACGGATAAACTCCGGTTTTTTCATACCAAGCTCCTTTTACAAGCGCCTGAACAAGCGTGAGAATTCTTCATTTTATCTGCATTATGGTACACTATAAGCCTTGATACCGGGAGATGCTGATGGAAACGACCACTGTTCAAGATACGCTCGCACAGGCTGAGAAGCTCTGCCTGCAACGTAATGTTCGCCTGACCCCGCAACGTCTTGAAGTCCTGCGTTTGCTGGCATTACAAACCGGGGCAATTAGCGCGTATGATTTGTTAGACCTGCTACGCATTAGTGAGCCACAGGCCAAGCCGCCGACGGTGTACCGGGCGCTGGACTTTTTACTCGAGCAGGGTTTTGTTCACCGCGTAGAGTCAACCAATAGCTATGTGCTGTGCAACCTTATTGACCAGCCAACCCATTCTTCAGCCATGTTTATCTGCGACAGATGCGGGGCGGTTAACGAACAGGCGGCTCAGGGCGTGGAAGATATTATGCATAACCTGGCATCGCGTATGGGCTTTGCCCTTCATCACTCAGTGATAGAGGCACATGGTTTATGTGCGGCCTGCGCAGAAGTTGAAGCCTGCCGTCATCGTGAAGCCTGTGGTCACGATCATTCCGTCCTGATGAAGAAAAAACGCTAAGGCGGGAAGAGCAGATAAGGGAGGTACATCCTTGTACCGGGTAGGACGCGGTATCAGTCTCCTGAGGTGAAGGTTGCAGGCCTCTTTTATCGCGATGCGCTAAACCGTGGCTCGCCAGAGCCCAATCTCAACCTGACTCAGAACACCTGGTGAATGTGTCAGAACACAGCTTGCCATTCGCCAGTATTTTTCACTAGTCTGACAGAAAAAATCAGCCAAACCGTTTGTCTGACACGGTAATTTACCTTTCTTAAAGATAATTGTAGTCCAGAAAACCGTGAGTGGAAGAAATTAGGACAATTTAACCCTGGTTTTTTTAATCCTATTATTTTTCAACGGTTATACCCCCCAGGCGAGGTCCTCATCCCCCAATATCAGGTTTTCAGGTGAAGGATTATCGGCTAAAGGCTGGGTAAAGCTCAGGCTATCGCAACCCGGATAGCCTGAAAAATTGCGCTGGATGACCGCTAGTGATTTTTATCTAAAGCAAACCAGGTATCATTTTTCCAGTGCCGTCGCCAGATAAAACCCAGGGCGACGCCACGCAATGATAAAAAGACAGCCAGGGCCAGCCACAGACCATGGTTACCCAGGACAGGAACCGTTAATAGGGTCAGGCCAAAGCCGAGCGCGGCAACCGCCATACTATTACGCATATCCGCCCCTCGAGTGGCGCCAATAAACATGCCATCGAGTAAATAGCACCATACCCCGACCAGGGGTAAGACGACCTGCCACGGCAGGTAGCTATCGGCTAATTGCTGAATATCAGGCAGTGACGTGAGAAACAGAATAATATGTTTGCCAGCCAGGGCGTAGGTCAGGGCAAAAATCAGAGCAACCAGTCCTGCCTGGCGACAGGCCGCACGCCAGACGTCTAACAGCTGGCCGCGGGAGCGGGCGCCATAAGCCTGCCCTGAATAGGCTTCCACCGAATAGGCAAAACCATCCAGCGCATAGGCGGTGAAAGTCAGCAGAGTCATCAGCACCGCATTCACCGCCACGATATCTGACCCCAGGCGAGCGCCAAGGATAGTGATACCCGCAAAACAGACCTGTAACATCAGGGAGCGCAGCATGATATCGCGGTTCAGCGCCAGTAAACGCCGTAAGTCCCCCCGCCACGCATCTTTGAAGGTTCGCCAGCTAATTCCCCGCAGATTAAGGACTTTCCTGACCATCAGCAAACCGAGGATAAAGGTCGCATATTCCGCGACGACCGTTGCCAACGCGGCGCCTTCGACCTTCATATGCAGCCCCATCACCAGCCACAGGTCGAGGACAATATTTAAGACATTGCCCACCACTAATAGAATGACCGGGGCGCGGGCATACTGCACCCCGAGCAGCCAGCCAAGTAACACCAGATTCGCTAACGATGCCGGGGCGCTGAGCCAGCGAATTTCGAGGAAAGCGCGGGCCTGGCGTAATACCTCTTCACTGCCGCCGACAATCTGTAAAGCAAGGGTGATTAAGGGGTGGCTAAAAATAATGATGGCAAGACCGGCAATCAGGGAAAGCAGTAGCGGCTGAACCAGGGCCCGGGCCAGGCGGATGGGGTCTTTAGCACCAAAAGCCTGTGCCGTCATACCGGTGGTACTCATGCGCAGGAACAGTAACAGCATAAATAAAAAGCTGGTTGCCGTTGCGCCAATCGCGACGCCGCCCAGGTAAACCGGACTGTCCAGATGACCAATGACCGCAATATCCACAAGCCCCAGTAAGGGCACGGTGATATTCGAAAAGATCATGGGCAATGCCAGCCGCCAAAGCGCTTTGTCGGTGGAAGGTATGAGTTTCATAGATATCTGCTTATCGCAGGTAATGATGCGGCAGGTGAAACCGCATCAGTAACAATGTTTAGAGCCATTCACCGTTACGAATAACGCCGACAGCCAGACCCTCAATGGTAAAACTCTGCTGAGACAGGTCAACCACGATGGGTTTAAACTCACTATTTTCAGACAGTAAGTGAACGGTGTTGCCTTGCTTTTTCAGACGCTTAACAGTCACTTCGTCATCAATTCTTGCGACCACAACCTGGCCGTTACGCACGTCCTGGGTTTTATGTACCGCCAGCAGATCACCGTCAATAATACCAATGTCTTTCATAGACATACCGCTAACGCGCAGCAGAAAATCCGCATTCGGTTTAAACAGGGAAGCATCCACCTGATAGTGGCCTTCGATATGCTGCTGAGCGAGTAAAGGCTCACCGGCGGCAACGCGACCAACCAGCGGCAGCCCCTGCTCTTCTTCTACCAGCAGTCGAATACCGCGCGATGCCCCGGAGACAATCTCAATAACCCCTTTACGGGCTAAGGCTTTAAGATGCTCTTCCGCTGCATTGGGAGAACGGAACCCCAGACGCTGAGCAATCTCGGCACGCGTAGGCGGCATGCCGGTTTGGGTGATGTGATCCCGAATCAGATCAAAGACCTCTTGCTGTCTGGTCGTTAATGCTTTCATTCCGCCCCCTGGGTGTTTATACAGTTATGCTGTGAGTATATACAGCTAATGGTGAATTTGAAACCATAAATTAAGCAAAAACAAACGACTTAAACACTTTTGGGAAGACTATCGCAAATGTGACCAAAGTAACGTCACCCAGGTTATTATCGCGAGGATAATGGCAATCAGCACCGCGGCAGACCCCATATCTTTTGCCCGCCCGGAAAGTTCGTGATACTCGGTGCCCACCCGGTCAACCAGAGCTTCAATCGCACTATTGATGATTTCAACTATCATTACCAACAGCATGGAGCCAATCAGTAGAATACGGGTAATCGGGTCTACATCCAGCCAGCAGGCAATAATAATCGCCAAAAGGGTGGCCACACCTTCCTGGCGAAAAGCCGCTTCATTTTGCCAGGCCGCTTTAAGCCCTTTCCACGAATATCCTGCGGCTTTAATGATACGGGTAATGCCGGTGACGTTACTCGCCATGTCATGAGATCCTTTTAAATTACGCGCATCAATGTTCATATAATAAGTCTGAATGGTAGGGTCACAGAAATTCATTTGAGTTTCTGGTATCCTTGCTGCGCATTTGCATTATTAACCTGAGGCTTTACATCGTCTATGTCAGGCTGGTCACGAATTTACTATAAGTTACTCAATTTACCATTACGCATATTGGTGAGAAGCAAATCTATCCCGGTTGATCCTAAAACCGAACTGGGATTAGACGCCACGCGTCCTATCATGTATGTCCTGCCTTATAATTCTAAGGCCGACATTCTGACGCTTCGTGCCCAATGTCTGGCACATGGCCTTCCTGACCCGTTAAAACCGCTGGAAATCGAGGGCGTCACCTTACCACGTTTTGTCTTTATTCACGGCGGGCCGCGTGTCTTTACCTATTACACGCCAAAAGAGGAGTCTATCAAGCTGTTCCATGACTACCTCGACTTGCATAACCGCCATCCGGGCCTTGATGTGCAGATGGTTCCCGTCTCCGTCATGTTTGGCCGCTCACCGGGGCGTGAGAAAGGGGAAGAAAATCCGCCGCTGCGTACCTTAAATGGCCTGCAGAAATTCTTTGCCGTGTGCTGGCTCGGCCGCGATAGTTTTGTGCGCTTTTCACAACCGGTTTCGCTACGTCTGATAGCCGATGAGCATGGGACGGATAAGACCATTGCTCAGAAATTAGCGCGAGTGGCCAGAACCCATTTCTCCCGCCAGCGTCTGGCCGCCGTCGGGCCGCGTTTACCCGCGCGTCAGGACTTGTTTAATAAGCTTCTGGCTTCAAAAGCGATTGCCCGAGCCGTCGAGGATGAAGCACGCAGTAAGAAAATTTCCCATGAGAAAGCACAGCAAAACGCCATTGTCTTAATGGAGGAAATTGCCGCTAACTTCTCATATGAAGCCGTCCGTCTGACCGATAGGGTGTTAGGACTGACCTGGAACCGCCTCTATCAGGGGATTAACGTCCACAATGCCGAGCGGGTCCGTCAGCTTGCGCATGACGGTCATGAGCTGGTCTATGTCCCATGCCACCGCAGCCATATGGACTATTTACTGCTCTCTTATGTGTTGTATCACCAGGGGCTGGTCCCGCCGCATATCGCAGCAGGTATCAATCTTAACTTCTGGCCAGCCGGGCCTATTTTCCGTCGGCTTGGTGCCTTTTTTATTCGCCGCACCTTTAAAGGCAACAAACTCTATTCCACGGTTTTCCGTGAATATCTCGGCGAGCTTTTTAACCGTGGCTATTCGGTAGAGTACTTTGTTGAAGGTGGTCGTTCCCGTACCGGGCGTTTGCTGGATCCTAAAACCGGTACCCTGTCGATGACCATTCAGGCCATGTTACGTGGCGGCACCCGTCCCATTACCCTGGTTCCTATCTATATCGGCTATGAGCATGTGATGGAAGTCGGTACTTATGCCAAAGAACTCCGGGGCGCGACGAAAGAGAAAGAAGGCTTTATGCAGATGGTGCGTGGCTTAAGTAAACTGCGCAACCTTGG
>Ga0153936_100330_pt1 | contig 13163 bp, 12 predicted proteins | sample TSNJ020MetaG_FD_102272 | JGI IMG/M metagenome (GOLD analysis project Ga0153936, IMG submission 102272) | Attine ant fungus gardens microbial communities from New Jersey, USA - TSNJ020 MetaG | ecosystem: Host-associated > Fungi > Mycelium > Unclassified | place: USA: New Jersey, Wharton State... | reverse complement strand
GTCATCGCCCTGGCAGTTATGCCTGAGGGGGGTGTTTTAAAACGGGAAGCGGAGTAAGCAGAGGGGGAAATTCGCTGGCTGATGATGGGCCGGATACAGGCCAAAGGAGCGGAGGACACCCTTGCCCACATAGGGCAAGGGTAGCAGGCAGGGAATTAGTGACCTGCGTCTTTCGTGCTATTTTTGCGGTGTTTACTGACGAAGGCCAGTAACACACACATGATAAATACCACGGCGTACAAACCATTGGCGGTCAGTAGGGCAGCGTGTGGACCGCTGCTGCTAACGATAGGACCGGTTACCACGAAGGTTAACATGGTCCCCACGGTGCCGCAGGTCAAAATGAAGTTAACCAGCTTAGGCGATGCAATTTTGGTTTGCAGTGAGCCGAGGGTAATGATGGTGGTATAAATCGCGCTTGAGAAGAAGCCAAGGGCGAGAATAAACCAGCTCAGATTGTCAGGTTCGCCATGGTTAAACAGATACATTAGGATGGTTGCGACCGCAGCCAGTACCGTCAGAATGCGCTGCAAGTCGAAAAAGCGCAGGATAAAACTGAATGCCCACATGCCTAACATATAGGACAACCAGAAATCACTGACCAGCTTACCGGCTTCATTAATGCTCATGCCCAGCGTTTTGGCATATTCAGGCACCCAGGAGATAAAGCCAAGCTGACCCAGGATATAGCACAGGGCGGCGATAGACAGGAAAAGAACACCGATACCCCATTTCTCTTTGTTGACTGGCTGATTTTCCTGTATGGCATGTTTACCCAGTGCCGGGAATTTACAGCCCAGAGTCAGAAGGAAAATGGCGACGTAGATAAGCCCGATGCAGACATACACCCAGTACCAGCTAATGCTGCGTGCCAGCAGAATCGCGGCGACCATGGGGAAAATCATCCCGGCCATGCTGAAGAATGAGTCAGTAAACAGCAGGCGTGAACCACGCTGACGGCCTTCATACATGTGGGTAATCAGGAAGGTACCGATTGACATCGTTATCCCGCTGACTAAACCAAGGACGAACATTGAAGCGGAGAAGGTGGTTAAGCTGTGGCCAAATATCAGGCCCAGAATAGCCAGTACCATCAGCAGGAAGCCGAAGCGGAGCTGGGTTTTTAACGGGATAATTTCCATTAACCATGCGTTAAGGAAAATCGAGATAAGGATACCTGCGTTCAGGAAGGTAAAGGTATTACTCATACTGGAAACGGGCAGGTTAAAGTATTCAGCAATATTACCCATGACCATGCCGGTAACAATAACAAGTGCACCGGTCAGCGCGTAGGAAAGAAAGCTAATCCACAGTAGCCGGGTCTGATTGATGTTCTTCATAATAGTGAGCCTATATGAATAGAAGTGTAAAACGCATTGACAGCGTCTGTATTCTTCATTGTAGCTCATTAGTGTGATCTGTTTAAATAACTTACTGAATTATTGCTAAATGATCTCATTTTTTCGTGATGAAAGTCACAATTGCGCGGCTAAGCAATAAGCTATTCGTATAGGACATGATAGAGGAAGCCAGAAAGTAAAAAACGGTAAATGGCTGGCTTGTATGACGTTGCATCTTTAGAATCAAGCCAATTGCTCCACTCACTGCCTTCGTAAGGAATTGTTTATGCTCAAATCGACACTTGCGGCTGTTGCAGCTGTATTCGCCCTTTCTGCTCTTTCACCCGCTGCACTGGCCGCAAAAGGGGATCCACGCGTTTTGTTGACCACTTCTGCAGGTAACATTGAGCTTGAGCTAAATAGCCAGAAAGCGCCAGTATCTGTAAAAAACTTTATCGACTATGTGAATGACGGGTTTTATAACAACACCACATTTCACCGCGTTATTCCGGGCTTTATGATTCAAGGCGGTGGTTTTACCGAAGATATGAATCAAAAGCAACCAAAAGCACCGATTAAAAATGAGGCAGACAACGGTTTACGCAATACCCGTGGCACCATCTCTATGGCACGTACCGCAGATAAAGACAGCGCAACCAGCCAGTTTTTTATTAACGTTGCGGATAATGCATTTTTAGACCATGGCCAGCGTGATTTTGGCTATGCGGTTTTCGGTAAGGTGATAAAAGGCATGGATGTTGCCGAGAAGATTTCCCAGGTTCCTACCCATGATGTTGGGCCTTACCAGAACGTCCCTTCTAAACCAGTCGTTATTTTATCTGCTAAGGTTCTGCCCTAAACCCTACGCTTAGCGCGGATGTCTTTCCGCGCTTTTTCTTTTGAGAACTTTCTTCTCCGCCCGCTCCCCGCCTATTTTCAATCTGCTAATTTACGCCCATATACTGCGGTTTATTCAGGCTATGTCTGGAATTCATTCTTATTTCAATGGTTTTTATTTTACCTTAAAGGCTAAGTTTCTCGCTTATATGAAAACGTACAGCTGACGAAATTTGATATTCAAAGGCTAGCGATGTGTTTATACCAACGCCTGAACTTAATCATCAGGAGCACATTACTATGCCTATCGACAACATTAATAAAATCGCTGTTCCTTCTCTGCTGCCAATTAATCCGCTGGGGGAAAACCCGATTAATCAGGCAGCAAATAACAGCTCGTTACTTTGCGCATTGCGTGATGTTCAACAGGCTGAGGCACGTACCACCCGCGAGGTTAAACAGCTCACGCCGATAGACTACAACACCTATCGAAGTACTAAAAGTTTCGGCTCGCGGGTACGCTTCCTGGTGATACATTATACCGCTGCCGGTTTTTCCAGCTCAATAAACGCCTTAACCGGTGGTAATGTCAGTGCTCATTACCTGGTGCCTGACCCAACGGAAAGATCCTATATTCAGGCCGGTCATAAAGAGATGCGTATATTTAACCTGGTGGATGAGAAAGAGCGGGCATGGCATGCTGGGATCAGTGCCTGGAAGGGGCGGACGAATATTAATGATACCTCGATTGGCATAGAAATCATTAATCAGGCACAAGACCATGGCGGCGGTCAATTTACTTTCCCGGCATTTAACCCTCAGCAGGTTGAAGCCGTCAAAGACCTCGCGGCCAATATTATCCAGCGCTATCCGGATATTTCGCCGACAAACGTGGTGGGGCATTCTGATATTTCTGTCGGTCGTAAAAGCGATCCGGGTCCCGCCTTCCCATGGCAGGCGCTCTATCAGGAGGGGATTGGTGCCTGGTACGATGAAAGTACCAAACAGCAGTATGAGGAGCAGTTCAAAGCGGGTCTGCCGGCCCGGAATGAGCTAATCAATAAGTTTAAAAATTATGGTTACGACGTATCAAAAGCCAATACCGTGCCGGGTTTTCAAGCCCTGACACGAGCTTTCCAGCTGCATTTTCGTCAGTCCGACTACAGCGGCACAATGGATAAAGAAACCGCGGCAATTCTCTACGCTTTAAGCGAAAAGTATGCCTAATCCGCGGGCGGGCTTAGGGGAAACAGAGCTTCAATGTCAATAAATAAGGGCTGAGAGGCCGTTTACCAGCCCCTTGCCTTGCAAGCACTGTTTTGTGGTTATCTTGATGGCGGGCATTTTCATTCAACAGGTAAATGCGTCTAGAATAGTGCAGTTCTTTTTAGCGCTGGAGCTGCAATGTTACTGCTTATTGATAACTACGATTCTTTTACCTGGAATCTCTATCAGTATTTTTGTGAATTAGGGGCAAGCGTTGTGGTGAAACGCAACGATGCGATAACGCTTGAGGAAATAGCCGCCTTGTCACCCCAGAGGTTGGTTATCTCCCCAGGCCCCTGTACACCCAATGAAGCGGGGATTTCATTGTCGGTTATCCATGAATTTGCTGGCAAAATTCCGCTGCTTGGCGTCTGTCTGGGGCACCAGGCACTGGCTCAGGCATTTGGCGCTCAAATTGTCCGGGCTGAAGAGGTTATGCATGGTAAAACATCGGTGATTAACCACACTAACCAGGGTGTTTTCCGCGGGTTAAACAATCCTCTGACCGTGACGCGTTACCACTCTTTACTGATTGAGCCTGACTCATTACCCGCTGATTTTGACATTACCGCATGGACGGAGCAGGGTGAAATCATGGGGATCCGTCACCGGACACTGCCCCTTGAGGGGGTTCAGTTTCACCCTGAAAGCATTTTAAGTGAACAGGGCCACGACCTGCTGAGGAATTTCCTGACAGGCTAAATTTGCGCTTGCCTCACTTTGGTTTTTTATGCATATTTTATGATTATATTTTCAATTCTGGAAATGCATACAATAGGTGGGGAGAATAAATGGCAACTGAACAACAGGCGGTAACCCGGGCGACTTTTGATGAAGTTATCCTGCCTATTTATGCGCCAGCGGAATTTATTCCGGTCAAAGGCAAGGGCAGCCGGATTTGGGACCAGCAGGGCAAGGAATATGTCGATTTTGCCGGCGGGATTGCGGTAACTGCGTTGGGACATTGTCATCCTGCCCTGGTGGATGCGCTGAAAACCCAGGGGGAAACGTTATGGCATACCAGCAATGTCTTTACCAACGAACCGGCCCTGAAACTTGCCCGTAAGCTGATTGATGCCACTTTTGCAGAACGTGTCGTCTTTCTTAACTCCGGAACCGAAGCCAACGAAACCGCTTTTAAGCTGGCTCGCTATTACGCATCAACACGCCACAGCCCTTATAAAAGCAAGATTATTGCCTTTTATAACGCATTTCACGGACGCTCCCTGTTTACGGTTTCGGTCGGGGGGCAGCCTAAATATTCTGATGGTTTTGGCCCAAAACCGGCGGATATCGTCCATGTCCCGTTTAATGACCTTGCTGCCGTCAAAGCGGTCATTGATGACCATACCTGCGCCATTGTGGTTGAGCCCATTCAGGGTGAGGGGGGGGTTAGTGCGGCGACGCCTGAGTTCTTACAGGGGTTACGAGCCCTGTGTGATGAATATAAAGCCTTATTAGTCTTTGATGAAGTGCAGTCCGGCATGGGCAGAACAGGAGACCTGTTCGCTTATATGCATTATGGCGTGACGCCAGATATCCTGACCAGTGCTAAAGCGCTGGGGGGGGGCTTCCCGGTGAGTGCGATGCTGACCACCGAGGAAATTGCCTCGGCATTTCACGTGGGAACACATGGCTCAACCTATGGCGGAAATCCTTTAGCCTGTGCGGTTGCCGGAGCGGCCTTTGATATTATTAATTCGCCACAACTGCTGCAGGGAGTGAAAAGCAAACGCCAGCTTTTTGTCCAGCATTTACAGCAAATCGGTGAGAAATTTGACCTGTTTGCCGATATTCGTGGCCTCGGGCTGTTAATTGGTGCCGAACTGAAACCGGCCTATAAGGGGCGCGCCCGGGACTTTTTACACGCCGCGGCCGACGCCGGGGTGATGGTGCTTAATGCCGGTCCGGATGTGATGCGCTTTGCCCCGGCGCTGAATATTGAAGAAGCCGATATTCACGCCGGAATGCAACGTTTTGCCCAGGCGGTGGAAAAGGTCGTCACCGCCGGTTAAGTTTCGGTCTTGTGCAGGTGGCGGGTTAACCAGACACCATGATGCGGGCGCTGACGCCATGCCACAGACGAAATGGTGTGCATGGTGCTAAGGTGCCCCAAAATGCGTAACAGATGTTGCTCCATGGTACTTTGCGGCCCGCCTGGCAAGATGCTTGAGTCGAGAATATTCGCATCATGGCTTTCACCGGGGGCGTCATATTCCAGACGTTGCTGACAGCGCTGGAGCGCAATTTCACAGGACTGCAGGTAATACTCCGTCAGCTCTGCTGATAGCCGGGTATGTTCCCGCGCCATCGTTGTCATGGCATTAATGTGCTCAACAATAAATTGGCTGTGTGTGACCCAGAGTCGCATATCAGCCAGATAGTCTGAGTTAAATCCCGGTTCCTGCATCGCCTGGTTGAGTGAGTTAAATAAGGTATTATGCGCCTGATTAACCCGCATACGCTGATAGGAAAGCGGCGTCGGTTGCGGGTCATCACTCAGGATAAGGCGAATCGCATCCTGATAGGTTTCCAGCGCATCATGGGCGTTTTGCCGCAAAAGGCCGCTTTGCCATTGCGGCCATAACCAAATCATCCCGCCAAAGGCAATTAAACAGCCGAGCAGAGTGTCAATCAGCCGCGGAATAATATAATGCTCGGCACTGAGGGTGATCAGTTGCAGGGTGTAAACTGCGATAACCGTAAAGCCGATGGTGGCCCAGCCATAGCTTTTACGGATATATAAATAGCTGATAAGCGTAATAATTAACATCCCAAACAGGGTGTAACTGGTTGGTACATGGAAGTGAAGCGCCACGCCGGCAACGCTAAGCCCGGCGATAGTGCCTAAAGCCCGGTGTAAAATCCGCACCCGCGTTGCCCCATAGCCATTTTGCGTCACAAACATCACCGTCATCAAAATCCAGTAGGGCTTTGGCAAATGCAAAAATGCCCCGAGCAGACTGGCAATGGTTAACATAACTCCCAGCCTTGCGGCATTGCGTAGCGCCGCGGAGCGAAATGAACAGTAGCTCTTTATTGCCCGGAAAACGCTGAGTCGCCGTTCCTGACCTTCCATTAAATCACGAACATACAGCGGGCGTTGCGTGCGCAATGAGCGGGCAATACGGCTGAAATGGTAATAGCAGAATTGACCGACAGGATTATCAGGATGCTGGCGGGCGATTTTCTCAAGGGCGCCTATCTGCTTGTCCATGGTAAAGCGCCCGGAATGACGGTGATAGAGAATATCGTCACCAATGACTCTCAGCCGGGCGGCAACGGTTTGGGCATTCCAGCGGATAACCGCCTCAGCATGACTCTCTTCCACCAGCTTTTGCACCTCTTCTGGCTGATGCAGACTGACAGAAATATGCTCCTGTAAATCAATAGCGACCTGGAAGGTACGCAATAGCCGCCGGTACTCTTTCTGCTGCCTGGCTGACAACATATTCATCTGCTGATAGCACAGTGTGATGACATCAACCGCTTTTTGCTGGCGCACCAATAACGGCGGCAGGGCTTTTTCTGGGTCCGTATGCTGGGTTAATAAGCTGTATTTAGCCTCACAGTAGTCAGCTAATTGCCGGTAGAGCTGGCTGATGGATTCCCGCAGCGGCTGTTCCCGCCAGATCCGAAACCAGGCCCAGTTAAAAACCCCATACCAAATTGTGCCGGTGACATAGAGCACCATCGGCTTCCAGATAGGCATATTCCCGGCCATGCTCAGGGTAAAAATGGCGGCAATCAGTGAGGCAGGCAACAGGCGGGCATTCAAGGCGCTGATTTCTGCATTAACCCCCAGCAGCAGGGCCATCACGAGCAGGATAAGGGGAAGAGGAACCGTGGTATAAAGCAGCAGAATTTGCATGAGCAGGCTGCAGAAGGCAAACAGACTGGCGCCAATAATCAGGCGCTTAAAAAAACGGCGGTGCGGGGTATCTAACCCGGCAATATTACAGCAGGCTGGCACTAACGAAAACAGCAGGCCGTTTTGCAGACTACCGACTAAAAGTCCAATAATTACAGGCAAACACAACACTAGGGTTTGTCGTAAAGCGTAATTAACTTCAGGGTGATAAATCAGTCGACGCCACATAGCAGGCCATGCGTTAGTTGAAAAGGGGAGCATATGTTTAGTCGCATATGACTTCCCACACATTATATCTTTTATACTTCAAGTTGCGGTCGGGTGTCATTTGACTTACCTCAGCCCACTGACCCGGCTAAACCTGCGGGGAGTGATGCCTGTGGCGCTTTCCGGCCAGTCGAAGTATGTCGAAGATAGAGATGCAAATATAGCGGTAAAAAGGCGCATAATCACTGCCTGCGCCCTTTTAACACCGATCAGCGTGTACCATAAACGACAATAGTCTTGCCGTGTGCTGAGATAAGGTTCTGATCTTCCAGCATCTTAAGAATACGGCCAACGGTTTCACGAGAACAGCCAACAATCTGCCCGATTTCCTGACGAGTGATTTTTATCTGCATGCCATCAGGGTGAGTCATTGCATCAGGCTGTTTGGCAAGATTTAACAGGGTCTGAGCAATGCGTCCTGTAACGTCAAGGAAGGCGAGGTTGCCCACTTTTTCCGACGTCACCTGCAAGCGGCGCGCCATTTGCGAAGAAAGACGCATTAAAATGTCCGGGTTGACCTGAATCAGCTGACGAAATTTTTTATAGGAAATTTCAGCGACTTCACAAGCCGTTTTTGCTCTCACCCAGGCGCTGCGTTCCTGACCCTCTTCGAACAGGCCAAGTTCACCAATAAAGTCACCCTGATTAAGATAGGAAAGGATCATTTCCTTGCCTTCTTCATCTTTTATCAAAACGGCAACAGAGCCTTTGACGATATAATACAGGGTTTCCGCTTTTTCACCCTGGTGAATAAGCGTGCTTTTCGATGGATATTTATGAATGTGGCAATGGGACAAGAACCATTCTAAAGTAGGGTCTGTTTGCGGTTTGCCAAGCACCATGCGCGATTATCCTCTGTTATAAACTGGCTACCAAAGACAAGATAAATGCTGACTTGTCCGGCGTTGCAATAGTGAACCTTCCCACATCCTGAGAAGTAGTGAGCAGAGTTTAGCTGCAGCTTGTAGTTAGTCATTTTCCTCTGCTTGCATAGATAACGATAACATCATTGTTAAGATGCAGCATCTCAAGTGTTGTAGCATAGCTTTTAACAAGTGTCTCCTATTGTCTCGTTTCAGCTTGACCTGTATCGCCTTCTGTTGCCGGTTTTTTCTGGTGCGAGTAAGCTGTTATAAAAATCAGTCAGCTGGAGCAGTCTTATGAAGGCACGTGTTAAGTGGGTGGAAGGGTTAACCTTTATCGGTGAGTCAGGTTCAGGCCATCAGGTTTTAATGGATGGCAATGCTGGCGATAAAGCCCCCAGCCCGATGGAAATGGTTCTGATGGCGGCCGGTGGTTGTAGTGCGATTGATGTGGTTTCTATTTTACAAAAAGGCCGCCATAACGTGACTGACTGCGAAGTCAAATTAAGCTCTGAGCGTCGTGAAGAAGCCCCGCGTTTATTTACTCATATTAATCTGCACTTTATTGTGAGCGGTAAAGAGCTTAAAGATAATGCCGTATCCCGTGCCGTTGATTTGTCTGCAGAGAAATATTGCTCGGTGGCACTGATGCTGGAGAAAGCCGTCAACATCACGCATAGCTATGAAGTGATTGAAATAGACTGACGATAATGAGCGGCATTGCCGCTCTTTTTGCTCTTAAGCCTGTCGGCTATTTTCAGCAAGACGCCGGACTAACGGGGTCATAATTAACTCCATGGCCAGCCCCATTTTCCCGCCAGGCACCACCAGCGTATTAATATGCGAAATAAAAGAGCCTTGAATCATGGTCAGTAAATAGGGGAAGTCGATATTTTCAAGCCCCCGGAAATGAATAACCACAAAGCTCTCATCAAGAGAGGGAATAGCCCGGGCAGCAAATGGATTCGATGTATCAACGGTAGGCACGCGTTGAAAGTTAATATGTGTCCGGGAAAACTGTGGGGTAATGTAGTTAATATAGTCATCCATGGAGCGGACAACGGAGCCCATCACCGCTTCGCGTGAATGTCCCCGCTCACTGGTATCCCGCACCAGTTTTTGGATCCACTCCAGGTTAACAATCGGCACCACACCTACCAATAAATCGACACAGTCGGCGACGTTATGCTGAGGGGTTTCTACCCCGCCGTGCAGCCCTTCGTAAAACAGAACATCGGTCGCTTCGGGTAATGCCTGCCAGGGGGTGAAAGTACCGGGTACCTGATTCCAGGGCACCGCTTCATCATAGGTGTGCAGGTACTTTCGGGCTTTACCCTGACCGGTCTGACCATATTCTATAAAGGTCTGCTCGAGCAGTTTAAAATCGTTGGCTTCCGGGCCGAAATAAGAAATATGCCGGCCGGCATCCCGCGCCTTGCGAATGGCCATATCCATTTCGGGGCGGGTATAGCGATGAAAGCTATCCCCTTCCACTTCTGCAGCACGCAGGTTCAGTTGCTGGAATATTTTGCGAAATGCCTGACTGGTGGTGCTGGTTCCGGCCCCGCTGGAACCGGTAACCGCAATAACCGGGTGTTTGACTGACATAATGCTGCAACTCCCTGGGTAAGTCGAAAGATGAGACACCCGACGCATCACTTCGCTGGGTATCATGGTGTGAGGCAATACCGTCAGAGCTGGCCTTTCAAGACAAATCAGACTTTGCTGGAAGCTTATTTGAAACCTTTAATGGCGCAGATACTCGTCACCCGTCATGTATTAAATAAGCAGTACAGGCGCTTTAGATCGGACTAACCACGGAACTGGTTACGAGGCATAATGTTAACCGTCTCGTGGAGCTCGGACCACACCAGTAACACGTCGCCATTTTCCAGCTGCCGTTTCACATCGGCAGTTTTCTCTGCCAGTGAGCGCTCCTGTTCACCATAATCGGTGCCTTCGCGTAATACAAAAGATTCGATCAAATTATCCAGGGTTTCCGGTGCAATATCTTGCCAGGGAATGATCATTTGCAGTTATCCAGGTAACGAGTTAACCAGTCCGGAATGCGTTTCTCAAGCCACATTTCCGGGTGCAGAAGCGTTCCGCCAACAAAGCCGACATGACCGCCATATTGCGTTAATTGATAGTGGATATTGGCCGGTAACAGCGATTGGTCCGGAATGACGTGGTGATCCATAAACGGATCGTCTTTAGCATGAATAATAAGAGCCGGTATGCGAATATCCGGCAGCATGGGCATGGCACTGCATTGGCGATAATAGTCCAGGGCATCGGCAAAACCGTGAATTTTCGAGGTGATTAAATCGTCAAATTCACGAATACGGCGCAGGCTTTTCAGTTTGCGTAAGTCAATCGGCAAAGTGCCAGGGTAGCTTTTAAGCTTACGGGCGGCATTTTTCTTGAGTAAATTTAATAGGTAGTGCTGATAGACCCGCGAAAACCCCTGTTCCATATGGTAGCAGCATTGCTCCAGCATTAACGGCGCGGAAACGACAACACCTGCGGTTAATGTGCAGCTCTCGCCCTGTTTTGCCATCAGGCAGGCGAGCATATTTCCGCCGAGAGAGTAGCCTACTGCCGCGGTGGGCACCTCGCCATAGCGTTGATTTAGCCAGCTGAGAAAATAGCTCGCATCTTCGATTTCACCGGAGTGATAAATGCGTCCTGTGCGATTAGGTACGCCGCTACAGCCACGAAAATGCATGACGACGCCTAACCAGCCCCGTTTCTTTGCCGCTTCGATTAAACCGTGGGCATAGGGACTATACAGGCTACCTTCCAGACCATGAAAGACGACGAGGCGTGGCTTATGTAAAGCGAGTTGCGGGTCTTCACTCCACGCCAAATCAACAAAATCACCGTCCGGCATATCCAGACGTTGCCAGTGGGGTTTGAAATTAAGACGTCGGCGAATCAGACGTGGGATCATGGTTTGCAGATGTGGGTTACTCAGCCCACGCATCGGGCGAAAGTCATCATCATCATGTTGAACGTTCAATTCTAAAGAGCTTGTACTGGCCATATCACACTGTTAATTTCATAGAATTCGCTAATCAGTCATCGGGTGTGGATCACCCACTACATGGATTTCACCCTTTTTATTTCAATGCTCGGGTTTCTTTGGGTTGCCGCCATTACTCCTGGCCCTAATAATACGTTACTTACTGCCGCGGGTGCGAATTTTGGTTTTTTTCGCAGTCTGCCACTCATGATAGGGATCATGCTTGGCATGCAATGCATTCTCGTGCTTGTTGCCTCTGGCGTTGGCAGTCTGCTGCTTCTCTATCCGGCATTGCACTTTACCCTGAAAATTGCCGGTAGCCTGTATCTGTTATGGCTGTCATGGAAAATTGCGACAGCAAAATATGAACGTCTGGATACCCACGAAGCGCCGACGGCACCGATTCCCTTTTGGCAGGGCGGCTTATTGCAGCTGATTAACCCAAAAGCCTGGTTAATGTCACTGGGAGCCGTAACCAGTTTTAGTTTAGCGGGGGCAGCTTACCTGCATTCTGTAGCGATGATAAGCCTTGGCATTGCGTTAGTGAATATTATCGCCGGGATTATCTGGATTCTGTTTGGCAGTTTTATCGGTTTATTCCTGCGCAGCCATCGCGCCTGGATGATATTCAATATTTTTATGGGGGCACTGACCGCCGCCTGTGTTCTGCTTATCTGGCACTGAGTCAGGCCTGGCTGAAAGGGGGCCAGCAAGGCCAGGAAAATAACGACTTTCCTGGCCTGAACCGATAAAGCGGGCGTGAATAGCCTCAATGACCTGACGGGACTCACGGCGGGAGGTTATTCGCTCTGTAGCATTTGCTCCAGCTGTTCCTGAAGATCCAGCCAGTCCATCTCACACGCCTCAAGCGCCGATTTCGCGGTGGCCTGCTGCTTAAGACAATCATTCATCTCATCTTTGCGGTGTTGTTCATAGATGGCACTATCGGCAAGCCGGGTCTCAACCGCATCAAGCTGCTTCTGGAAAGTTTCCATCTGCTTTTCAAGCTGGGTGATTTTTTTCCGTAATGGCTGAGTCTGGGTGCGTAACTCGGCCTCACGACGCTTTTGATCCTTGCGGGCAATGGCGCTGTTGGCGTTATCTTTACCGGAGTCTGCCGGCTGACTTTCCTGCTTTTGAATATTGCTTAACCACTGCTGGTAGTCTTCAATATCGCCGTCGAAAACATCCACGCTGCCATCATGAACTAAGTAGAGCTCATCGGTCGTGGAACGTAACAGATGGCGATCGTGGGAAACGACAACCAGCGCACCTTCAAAATCAATCAGGGCTTCGGTCAGCGCCTGACGCATATCCAGATCAAGGTGGTTAGTCGGTTCATCGAGCAGCAGCAGGTTAGGGCGTTGCCAGACAACCAGGGCCAGTACCAGACGGGCCTTCTCTCCCCCGGAAAAGCGCGCAGTGTGCTCAGTAACTTTATCGCCTTGAAAACCAAATCCTCCCAGATAATCGCGCAATTGCTGCTCCGCCTCACGGGGAGCCAGGCGTGTCAGATGCTGCAGGGGAGACTCATCTGCCCGTAAATATTCGAGCTGATGCTGAGCGAAATAGCCAAGCTTAATGCCCTTCGCCAGATTCATTTCACCCTTAAGGGGCGCCAGTTCCCCGGCCAGCAGCTTAATCAGCGTCGACTTACCGGCACCGTTGCGGCCGAGTAAGCCAATGCGCGAGCC
>Ga0153936_100329_pt1 | contig 13170 bp, 11 predicted proteins | sample TSNJ020MetaG_FD_102272 | JGI IMG/M metagenome (GOLD analysis project Ga0153936, IMG submission 102272) | Attine ant fungus gardens microbial communities from New Jersey, USA - TSNJ020 MetaG | ecosystem: Host-associated > Fungi > Mycelium > Unclassified | place: USA: New Jersey, Wharton State... | reverse complement strand
GCTGCCTGGCCGGCAACAAGAGCTGGCTAAAATGGAGCCTTAATATGGCACGCTGATTTTTCCTGTGACCGTTATGCTAAAGTTAAGTGTCCTGTTCATGGACGTTTATCACTGACTAATGATTCACCTTAATTAGGAGTTGAGAATATTTGTTATGACGCAACGTAATTACCTTTCTTCCTTTGAAATTAATACATTAATGCAGAACACCTCCCCCGAACGCCATTCACAAAGAAATCACTGTATGATTATGATGGCATTTTTGCATGGTTTACGTGTTTCTGAATTGCTGACACTTAAGCTATCTGATGTAGATCTTTTGGGGCGGAGTTTGCATGTGAAACGTTTAAAGAATGGTTTCTCCACCATTCAGCCACTATTACCTGATGAGATTAAACATATCAACAGATGGCTTGAAATTAGAGCTACATTTCGTGATGCAGAGCAAAATCCTTACTTGTTTATTAGCAGGGAAGGTAAGCATCTTTCACGCCAGCAGTTTTACCATATTATTCGCCGGGCCGGGAAGCGTGCAAACCTGGTGGTTGCGGCTCACCCACATATGTTAAGACATTCTTGCGGTTATGCCCTGGCTGACTCAGGTATTGATACCCGATTAATCCAGGATTATCTCGGACATCGTAATATCAGACACACCGTTGTTTATACGGCAAGCAATGTGGCACGTTTTAAAGGAATCTGGCGTGAGCTAAGGATAGATGCCATTAACGGTCATTAATATGTCAATTAGTCTCAAAATGTTAAACCGATATTTGTTGTGTATTATCAATCTAAACTAATCAATAAAATAAACAATACCTCATCATAACCTGCTGATATAAACACATATAAACGAATCCCACCCTGAGCAATATATTGTTAATAAAAAGATTTTATTTATAAACAACATTTTTTATTGATGATTATATAGCTTTAAAAAGCGCTAATCCAGTGGTTAATTTTACCAAAATTTAAATAACAGAATTTAAAATCATCATCCCTGATGAAAAAAGATTAAAATCCCGTGGTTAACATTTTGAGACTAAATGTTAACTGTGAAGTCAACAGTGGAAGTTGGATATTTTGTTGATTATTCATGATTTTACATTTTTCTTGCCGATATATTGCTGTGGCTTTGCCGTAGTTATTTATTCTATTTTATAGGATGTAAAAACATGAAAAAAATATCTCTCGCATTGATGATTATAAGCGCCCTGTCCGTTTCTACTGCACATGCAGTTGTTAATGGTGGAGAAGTACACTTTATTGGCTCTGTCTCTGATGTGACGTGCAATATTAACCCGGTTGTCGATGGTGTTAAAAAAGACGTCATTCAATTGGGAGTGATGGGCACTGATGGATCCGGTTCGAGTGCAGTCACTTTCTCATTAGTACCCGATAGTGCAGGTTGCTTAGCGAAAACTGAGGCTAACGTTGGCTGGCAAAGTTCTCAGTTTTCGGCTGAAGGTTTGGCTAATGGCTCAGGTACTGCTACTGGGGCATTTATCAAACTGATAGCACTTAATAGCGACAACACTGCTATTTCTGCAACTACGCAAAATGCTACTTTTAGCGGCACTGCGGGTGGGATTAAAAGTTTTGACTTTACTGCCCAGCTTCAGTTAATCGCGGGTACGGCTGCGGCTACACCAGGCTCCGTACTGGCATCGGCTGCTTATACAGTCGCATATCTGTAGGTTATAAGTGCCTTCTGCCGGGTATTTTACCCGGCAGAAGATAACACTTAGTCAGTTATTTTTATCTGCTAGTGAAATCAGGTGTCACGCTATGAATATACGATTCAGACTGGCCACGCTGACTTTATTTATATTTTCCTGCTCTAACGCTAATGCTGAGAATAGCAGCAGGCTGAACCTTGATTTTATTCAGGGGGGAGCAAGAACAAACGTACCGACAATTTTATCGGATAATGATAAATATCCTCCAGGTAAATATCTGGTCACCATTTATTTTAATCGGGAAAGGCTTGGACAGCAGCTTCTCGATATTTCTGATATGGATAAAAATAATCTATGTCTGACGGATGAGTGGATTACTACCGCGAATCTGCCATTACGGTTGGATAAATTTTCAGCCTATAAAAATAGCGAGCGTCAGTGCTATGAAATAGGCAAGTTTCCTGATGCACAGGTTGTTTTCGACTACGGAGCCCAGGCGCTGAAGTTTAGTATTCCTCAGGTTGCCATACGCGATAGCTTATCTTTTGATAACTGGGATTATGGTATTCCAGGATTCCGCCTGGCTTATAACGGTAATGCCAGTAAGACGCTGAATAATAAAGAGCAGCTCTACGGGTCTGTTGACTTTAATGCCAATATGGGGCGTTGGGTTCTGGCGGCGGTGACCAATGGCTATACAGGCCAGGGGTTTACCACTCAGGAAGCCACACTGTCTACCGCAATAGGTCCGGCGCGTGGCTTATTTTTAGTGGGGAAAAGTCAAACCTCCACCTCAATGCTGCCAGCATTTAGTTTTTATGGCATCGCCATGCGTTCTGATAGAAAGATGACCCCATGGGCGCTGCGCGGCTATGCACCGATCATTTCTGGTGTGGCGAGCAGTAATGCGCGCGTCACGGTAAGACAGAATGGCTACATCCTGAGTTCGCAGATAGTGCCGCCCGGGGCTTATTCCCTGAATGATATTCGCCCGACGGGCAATGGGGAACTCACCGTAACGGTAGAAGAAGAGGACGGATCTACCACAGTTCGGAGCTATCCAGTTACGACACTTCCGACCCTATTACGCGCCGGTGATTTTAACTATAACCTGGTCACAGGCAGAAGGACGGACAGCGCGGGTAAACATCCCTTACCGGGTATTTTTGCCTTATTAAATGGTGATTATGGTTTTGAACCTGTGACGCTTAACGCCACATCAATACTGCATGAGAAATATCAGAGTGCAGGGATGGGGCTGACCAAAGATCTGGGTATGGTGGGGGCGGTATCAAGCAACGTCAACCTATCCCGCAGCGCCTTTAACCGGAATATGAAACGTCCAGCAGAGACATACAACGGGGCAAGCGTCGTGCTGCAATATGCCAGAAGCATGGGAGAAATGGCCAATCTACAGTTGCTGGGCTATCGCTACACGGGGAAAAATTATGTCGATTTTTCAAACTTTGAGCCTGATAGAGAATTCATCAATAGTAATAAAAAGAACCGTTATGAAGCGATTATTACCCAGAATCTGAGTGGCGGGTTTGTGAATGCGATGGGATGGGTACAAACTAACCGGGATCATGGTAGTGATCGTGGCATGACTTTTAGCTACAGTACCCTGATCAAGCAGGTATCGCTGTCAGTCAATGCTTCCTACAGTAAATATTTTTACTACTCACAGGATGATTACAGTACTTCGTTAAACATCAGCATTCCATTTTCCTCTTTTTCGCGACCTTATTACAGTAACTCTAGCGTCAGCTATACCCGTGGCAATGGGACATCATTTAACACAGGCGTATCAGGTAACCTCAATGATCGGGTGAACTTTGGCGTCAATACAGGGACCAGTAAACATAGTGCCAGTGCTTCTGCCTATGCGGGAATTGCTTTTGAGCCAGTACAAACGGGGATGTCAATTTCTCAAAACCGGCAGCAGACTTCTATGTCAGTCAGCGCGGCGGGATCGGTTATTGGCACGGCACCGACCGGGTTGTTATTTGTCCGTCAACAGGACACCACGATGGCAGTGGTCAAGCTGCGGGATGTTGAAGGTATCAAGTTCAATGGTTCAACGCCGACTAACCGTAAGGGTAATACCGCCCTGTATATGAATCCTTATATGTCGAATGACATCCGGATTGATACAGAAAACTTACCGGATAACGTTGAGCTGATGAACTCGGTATACAACATTGTCCCTACTGAACGGGCCATTGTATATCGTGACTTCCAGTATGCCGATGTTAAACGTTACATACTGCGTGTTGTCGACAGAAATGGCCAGCCATTGGTTGCAGGAAGCCTGGCAAAAACTGAACAGGGTGTCGAAGCCGGGTTTATTGCCAATGGCGGTATCTTGCTGATGAGCACACTCAGTGAGCCGAAAACAATAACGGTGCAGCAGCAGAATGGGCAGACCTGTCGTTTCGCTATGGCTGGCATGGTTCCGGGTGAAAATAAAACCATAGGAGTGCGTTGTGAATAAATATCGTCTGATCAGCACATGTTTATTACTGGGGGCGATGCTCGGTAATCAGGCCATGGCCGCCTTTACTCTCAGTGGGACCCGCTTTATTTATGAGGAGGGACGGAAAAATATCTCTATAGAGGTCAATAATAAATCTCAGGAGACTTATGGTGGACAGGTATGGGTGGATAATATTCAACATTCAGCTGAAAATGTCTATTTCACGCCGGCCCCGACATTTTTTCGCGTCGATGGTAATCAGAAACAGATTATCCGTTTACTGAATATTAACCAGAGTCTGCCAAAAGATAAAGAGTCGATATTTTGGTTGAATGTTCAGGAGATTCCGCCTGTTTATAAAGATGGTGCAAATGTGCTGGCGGTAGCATTAAATACCAAGGTGAAGCTATTTTTCAGACCAAAGGCGCTTGTTGAAAAACGTGAAAATGCAGAACAGCAAATCCAGGTAAAAGGCAACGAATTGGTTAACCCGACACCTTATTATTTTGCTATTACCAATGTCCAGATTAATGGCCAGCCAATAAAGCTGAGTAAACAATTAGCGAGCGAACTCAGCATATTTCCACCTTTTAGTCAGGTAAAAATGGGGCGTGCCTTAAACGGTGCGGTGAAAATTGAAGCCATTGATGATTACGGTGCTCGCCGTGAATATCAGCTAAAATAGGCAGAGTCGATATGAACGGTAAAATATGTCAGTCTTTTGCTAGTTTATCTATGGTACGCAGGGTTTACCAGCCTTTACTGATAGGTCTATTGATCATCGCGGGATGTTTATTTTCAACCGGCAATGCCTATGCCCGTTGTATTAACGTCAATATTGCTTTCGACAATATTCCTAATGAAATCAATGTGGTTGGCAAGAAGGTTGGGGATGAACTGTATCAATATAACAATACGATTAGCGGCACTTGCACCAAAGGCAACGTCATGGAATCCGAAGGGCAATACTTATATTTCCTTGCGCCTTTTAAGACTATACCAGAAGGTCAATGGTGCACAGATGCTAACCCAGCAACATTTGCCCGCATGACCGACCCAACCGGTCATGTTGAATTTCAGTCAACCGATATTGACTGCCATGGTGGTGCCTATTATGTAGGTGCATTTAAAAATACCAATTCTGGCGTCACAGGTCCGCTAAGTCCCATGGGGTCCAGGGGAGTATTAAAGCTAAAGAAAACATTTGTAGGCAAGATTACGGTTGATCCATATTTTTTCTGGACGGGGCAATATTCCTCGATGCTTGGGGGCTATCCAAGAACCCTGCATAATGAGGACGCGAATGTTACGGGACTGAAGAGATCAATCACGTTAATTAATACCCCAGCCTGTAGTGCAAAGGTCAATGATGTTAATTTTGGTAATGCGGTGAGTCAGGCTGCCGTTCAGTCTGCTTCTTTGAGTGGATTAGCGACCGTGCAAGTCAGTTGTGAGGCTATTCTCCCGAGCTATACTATCACGTTATCTTCGGTAAATGGCTCGGCAAGTTCGGCAGAAGATATTATCAATAGTGTTAATCCTACCATTGGATACCGTCTGGCTTTTCAGAGTGGGGACACGTTGAAATTAAATACAGCGCTAACTCCGGGCAGTTTGCCTCAGAAAAGTGATTTTACTATTCCTATTACGGTTGTGCCTGTTTCATTAGTTAATGATGCAAAGAATATACAGCCTGGTAGCGCTAATTCATCTATTTCAATTGAATTAAAATTTAACTAACAGGAGATAATGTATGAGAAATATATTATTTATCACGCTGCTATTTCCTGCTGCTCTGGTGTCATATAAAACCGCGTATGCAGATTCATTCCCTGCCACTATGACGGGGGGGACCCTGCAGTCGAATATCACCATGACGGTCGCGGTCGCTACCTGTATTGTTAATAATGGTCAGGGCTTTGCACAGGCCGTTGATATGCCGTCGACTTCTGTGAGTGAAGTGAACAGTGGTACCGCCCTCACGGGGGAGGCTTTATTAAAGGTGGACTGTTCGCAGGGCGCTATTCAGCCTGACAATATCGTGTTGAGCGTCGCGCCGGCGGGAGGATCAAGCATTGTCGGAACATCTGCAGACGGTGTGATTGCGACAAATATAAGTGGTCTGGGCTTAAAACTTACCTGGCCAGATGGCCTGCCGGTATCATTAGATATCGCCCAGCCAAGAGTCTTTCCTGCTTCTTCTGCGGTGGGCGGCGTCTGGAATACGCGGATTGTGGCACAGCCCATTAAAGTCACCGCCGAACCTTTTCAGGGAGGGGGGGCTTATACCGGTACCGTAACGGTTACGTTGAGTTACAGCTAAACAAGCTTCGTCCGGATACCGGCTGATTAACCCGACTGGCCAGGGAAGGGGGCGGTTGGTTAATCAGACCGGTGTTAGCCATGTCGGTATCCGCACAAAGCCCGTCATTATCATACGGACATTCCCGGGAATGCAGTGGTCAGTGTGGCCGTGGCGCCCGATATCCAGGGGGAGTCATTCGGCTATCAATAGAGAGTCGTTTATAAACGGCCATGCGAGTAATGCACACTGAACCTGATGGGTATCTCAGGCTACAGGGCGCTACGCTATGGGTCGTCATGCCCGGCGCTGGCTTCCCTGTAAGTATTCAGTTAGTTATGTGGCAGCTATAGTTATAAATAACGTTTTTTACTCAGCGCAATCGATTACGGCCGGGTGGTTTTTAGCAAAAACAGGTGGTTTCCTTTTTTGAGAATGTTTGCATTTGGTATAGGATATCGGCGAATTTTTCCTTTTTTAGTTCGGAATCGATAATGAGCCAACCAACCTCTACTTCGGCCAATCCACCGGGGCTGCTTGAACGCGTATTTAAGTTGCGTGAGCATGGCACAACGGCGCGTACCGAGGTTATCGCAGGATTTACCACCTTTTTAACGATGGTATACATCGTTTTTGTTAACCCTCAAATTCTCGGTGCCGCGGGTATGGACACCCAGGCGGTGTTTGTCACCACCTGCATGATAGCGGCATTTGGCAGTATCCTGATGGGGATTGTGGCTAATCTTCCCGTCGCCCTTGCACCGGCGATGGGCCTTAATGCCTTCTTTGCGTTTGTTGTCGTTGGCGCAATGGGTTTATCCTGGCAAGTGGGCATGGGCGCTATCTTTTGGGGAGCCGTGGGGTTATTACTGTTGACCCTTTTCCGTGTTCGTTACTGGATGATTGCGAATATTCCATTAGGCCTGCGGGTGGGGATAACCAGTGGCATTGGTCTGTTTATTGGCATGATGGGCCTGAAGAATGCGGGAATTATTGTTGCCAATAAAGAGACTCTGGTCACCATTGGTCACCTGACCTCCCATAATGTGCTGCTGGGCACGCTGGGCTTTTTTATTATTGCTATTCTTGCCTCACGTAATTTCCATGCCGCAGTTCTGGTTTCGATAGTGGTGACCACTTTACTGGGCTGGTTGCTTGGCGATGTGCATTATAATGGCTTTATCTCAGCCCCTCCCAGCATTTCAAGCGTCGTCGGACATGTCGATATCGCCGGGGCGCTCGACCTTAACCTGGCCGGGGTTATCTTTGCCTTTATGTTAGTCAATTTGTTCGACTCATCAGGCACTCTGCTTGGCGTGACCGACAAAGCCGGGTTAATGGATGAGAAAGGGAAATTCCCGCGTATGAAACAGGCCCTGTTTGTTGACAGTGTCTCATCGGTTACCGGTTCATTTTTTGGTACCTCTTCAGTGACCGCTTATATTGAAAGCTCTTCAGGCGTGTCGGTTGGCGGGCGTACCGGGTTAATGGCCGTTGTGGTGGGTATTCTGTTCCTGCTGGTTATCTTTTTCTCGCCATTAGCCAGTATGGTGCCAGCCTATGCCGCCGCCGGGGCGCTTATCTATGTCGGTGTCTTAATGACCTCAAGCCTTGCCCGGGTAAAATGGGATGATTTGACCGAGGCAGTTCCGGCATTTGTCACCGCCGTGATGATGCCTTTCAGTTTCTCTATTACCGAGGGGATTGCTTTAGGGTTTATCTCTTATTGCGTGATGAAACTGGGCACCGGCCGCTGGCGGGAAATCAGTCCCTGCGTGATTGTTATTGCTCTGCTGTTTGTCTTCAAAATTGCGTTTTTAGACTAATCCGCTGTAGGGGATTAGGGCATCGCCCCTGGCAAAAAAATCACCCGGCATAAGAGCCGGGTGATAGGTGAGTATTCACTTACCGATACAGAAACTTGAGAAGATACGGCCCAGTAAATCATCTGAGGTAAATTCCCCGGTGATTTCACTCAAGTCATGCTGGGCAAGACGTAACTCTTCTGCCAGTAACTCGCCGGCCATTGGCCCGAGTAACTGCATTTTCCCCTGTTGCAGATGCTCTGCAGCGTTTTCCAGAGCCTGCAGGTGACGGCGACGGGCCAGAAAGCCCCCCTCGGGATGGGTTTCAAAACCCATGCTCTCTTTCAGATGAGTACGCAGAATGGCGACCCCTTCACCGGTGCGGGCAGACAAACGAACAAGTGAGTACTTGCCAACTTCCTCCAGCCCCAGCGGCTCACCGGTCATGTCGGCTTTATTGCGTATCACGGTAATGGGCAAATGATCCGGCAGGCGGGCGATAAAGTCCGGCCAGATGGTGGCAGGATCAAGAGCATCGGTGGTGGTTCCATCGACCATAAATAACACCCGATCGGCATGTTCAATCTCGTTCCATGCCCGCTCGATACCGATGCGCTCCACTTCATCACTGGCCTCACGCAAGCCGGCGGTATCAATAATATGTAATGGCATACCATCAAGATGGATATGCTCCCGCAACACATCCCGGGTGGTGCCGGCAATATCGGTGACAATCGCCGCTTCACGGCCCGCCAGCGCATTCAGTAAGCTCGACTTACCGGCGTTTGGACGTCCGGCAATCACCACCTTCATTCCTTCGCGCAGCAGGCTACCCTGACGCGCTTCCGCCCGGACCTGGTCAAGAGAGTCGATAACCTGGTTGAGTTGCGCCTCTATTTTGCCATCAGATAAAAGGTCTATCTCTTCATCCGGAAAATCAATGGCGGCCTCAACGTAGATGCGCAAATGAATCAGCGCTTCCAGGAGATGGTTAATACGCTTAGAAAAGACACCCTGCAGAGAGTTTAGGGCCGAACGGGCAGCCTGCTCTGAGCTGGCATCAATCAGGTCGGCAATGGCTTCAGCCTGGGCGAGGTCGAGTTTATCGTTTAAAAAAGCCCGCTCGGAGAATTCCCCCGGTTTGGCAATCCGCACGCCAGGTAAAGCCAGGATGCGTTTTAACAGTATATCGAGGATAACCGGACCACCATGTCCCTGTAGTTCAAGGACGTCTTCGCCAGTAAAAGAGTGAGGGCCTGGGAACCAGAGGGCAATCCCCTGGTCAAGTACCCGGCCATCCACATCCTGAAAGGGGAGATAGTCGGCATAGCGTGGCTTAGGCAGCTTACCCAGTACTGTTTTAGCAACTTCGCAGGCAAGCTTCCCGGATATACGTAAAATCCCGACCCCGCCGCGTCCTGGCGGCGTGGCCTGGGCGATAATAGTGTCGTTATGGCTCATGATGTCTCTCAGTAAAAAATGGCCTTGCCAGGCGGTGGCATTCGTTTTGTCCGGTTCCGACGGAGCGTTCCGGCCTGTGGGCCGGTTTCTCACCGCAGCCCATCGCCATGAGGGCAAGTCCGGTGGTTAGCCACATCCTATGGACGTGCTTTTGAGTTAGCAATAAAAAAGGCGGTCATCAGACCGCCTTCTTCGAGATTACGCCGTCTTATCAGGCTTTTTTCTTGTCACGGCTGTGCAGGCCGCGTTTTTCAAGACCACGATAAATCAGCTGTTGCTGCAGAATGGTTACCAGGTTGCTGACGATATAGTACAGAACCAGACCAGATGGGAACCATAAGAAGAACACCGTAAAGATGACCGGCATAAAGGTCATAATCTTCTGCTGCATCGGATCGGTCACGGTCGTTGGAGACATCTTCTGGATGAAGAACATCGTCACGCCCATCAGAATTGGCAGAATATAATACGGGTCTTGTGCCGCCAGGTCATGGATCCACCAGATAAACGGTGCCTGACGCAGTTCAACCGAGCCCATCAGCATATAGTAAAGGGCAAGGAAGATTGGCATCTGAATAATTAACGGGAAGCAGCCACCCAGTGGGTTAACTTTTTCCGTTTTATACAGCGCCATCATTTCCTGGCTCATCCGTTGTTTATCGTCGCCAAGACGCTCACGCATAGCGGCAATCTTAGGTTGCAGCATACGCATTTTCGCCATCGAGGTGTACTGCGCTTTAGTCAGCGGGTACATGATGCCACGAACGATAAAGGTAATGATGATGATGGAGAAGCCCCAGTTTCCAATAAAGCTATGGATGAACTGTAGCAATTTAAACAGTGGCTGAGAGATAAACCATAACCAGCCGTAATCAACGGTCAGGTCAAGGTGCGGTGCCACAGCGGCCATTTTAGCCTGAATTTCCGGGCCAACCCACAACACGCTGTTCAGTACACCGGTTTGACCAGGCTGAACCAACTGTGCAGCGGATTTATAACCAATCGCCACCGTGTCGTTATTCAGCTTGGTGGTATAGAAATTATCAGTACCTGAAATATGTGGGATCCACGCAGTTGCAAAATACTGTTGCAGCATGGCAACCCAGCCACTGCTGGCGTTGATATTCAGGATTTCACCGTCGGCAATATTGTCGAATTTGATTTTTTCGTATTTTGCATCAGGTGTGGAGTAGGCAGCACCGCGGAAGGTGTGCAACGCAAAGTTGCTGCTACCGGTATCACGCTCAGGAGGCAGATTAATTGACTGCTTCAACTGACCGAAGGTAGAAAGCTCCAGCGGTTTTTCGCCGGTGTTCTTCACGTCATAATCGATGTTGACCGCAAACTCACCACGTTTCAGCGTGAAACGCTTGGTAAAGCTATTGCCGGCCGCATCAGTAAAGGTCATGGGAACAACCAGTTCATTCTGACCATCGGCCAGGGTGAAGGTATCCTGCGTGACGTTATACAGAGGACGTGGACCATTAGCCGGGTTATCCGGGCCATCACGGCCGGTTAAACCGCTTTGTGCCTGGTAGACAAACTGAGGTGTTGTCTCCAGTAACTGGAACGGCTCAGGTGAGTTCAGTGTTTTCGGGTAGGTTGGCAACAACGCTTGTTCTACATCACCACCACGGGTGTTGATAGTCAGCTCAAGAACGTCAGTTTTAACCGTAATAAGTTTTCCCTGGCCACTGGAAAGTACGCCCTGGTCAGCGGTATTACCCGTTGCGGTCGTCGTAGTCTGCGTGATCTGCTGCGCCTGAGGTTTAGGAGCATTGTCCTGCTCCCAAGCTTGCCAGATCATGAAAGACACAAACAACAAAGCGATGAGAAAAAGATTGCGTTGCGAATCCATCGTTAGTGTTCTCTGGTATCAAAAGGTCCGGGCGGAACGGGATCGTCTCCACCAGGGTTCAAAGGATGGCATTTTAGTACGCGTTTCACTGTTAACCAACTGCCTTTTAACACTCCAAACCTGCGTAAGGCCTCAATTCCGTATTGAGAACAGGTTGGCGTGAAACGACAATGCGGCCCGAGTAGCGGACTAATCAAGCGTTGATAGACCCTGATAAGGGCTATCAGGAGCCGCGAGACTGGCGACAATGGCGACGCCATAATTTTTCCAATGCTTCCAATAAAGCCCGGTTATCCAGATCGGCAACCCCTTTTTTAGCCACTACCACGAAGTCCATCGGAGGCAATTCGTGTTGACGCAGGCGAAAACTTTCACGCGTTAACCGTTTTATACGGTTGCGTTCATGTGCGCGCCGAACATTTTTTTTAGCGACTGTAAGACCGATGCGGGGATGCCCCAGCGAATTAAGGCGGCCGAGGATGGTGACTTGCGGCGTGCCAGCACGAACCGGCTGCTGGAAGACGAATGTGAAATGATTGGGAGTTAACAAGCGTAACTCCCTGGGAAAAGCGAGCTTAACCACTCAGGGGTTAGCTTTATTACTTAGAAACGGTCAGACGAGAGCGGCCTTTAGCACGACGACGTGCCAGTACCTGACGACCATTTTTAGTAGCCATACGAGCACGGAAGCCGTGAGAACGGTTGCGCTTCAGTACAGATGGTTGAAAAGTGCGTTTCATGGCGATTTCTACCTAAACTATTAAATTTCACTGGATTTGCGTAAAGCCCTACAGGGTCTTAAATGACTCACGCTTCAGTGCGGCTGATTAAAGAGGCCGGATTGTAATAATTGTACACTCCGGAGTCAATTCAATTCCCGTATTCGCGGCTATTTTTGACCCTGTAAAACGCTCTGAAAGTGTCAAAATAGACAGCTTCGTTTCCGCGACGGGTGGGGAATTATACGGCCTATTGGCTAAAGCGCAAGGATCACAAGCGATCCTGAGCCGATCTGGTGATGCAAATTTCTTATGAGGCAGCATGTGCATAAGATGGCGTAGATTAAATTTTTTAAAAATAATACGCCGGGTTGGTTTGTTCTCATCAGGATCGATTACACTGAGCTGGCAAAACTCTCCCTGTGGATAATTAGTGAAGAATCTGTGAGAAACAGAAGATCTCTGCCGCGCTTTACGTTATGATCCGCGGTCCTTGTGGTGATCCTTCACTCGCCAGGGAAAACCGCAGATAGCGGTTCGCACGCCTCCCACAGCCTGAGAGCGTGTGTCAACAATCATGAATATAGCTTTCTGTCTTCGTCTTTTTATCGACTTTGTTCGAGTGGAGTCTGCCGTGTCACTTTCGCTTTGGCAACAGTGTCTTGCCCGATTACAGGATGAATTACCCGCCACAGAATTCAGCATGTGGATACGTCCCCTACAGGCGGAACTGAGCGATAACACGTTGGCTTTGTATGCGCCAAACCGATTTGTACTGGATTGGGTCAGGGATAAGTACCTAAATAATATCAATGAATTACTTAATGACTTTTGTGGTTCAGAAGTACCATTGTTGCGTTTTGAGGTAGG
>Ga0153936_100327_pt1 | contig 13213 bp, 12 predicted proteins | sample TSNJ020MetaG_FD_102272 | JGI IMG/M metagenome (GOLD analysis project Ga0153936, IMG submission 102272) | Attine ant fungus gardens microbial communities from New Jersey, USA - TSNJ020 MetaG | ecosystem: Host-associated > Fungi > Mycelium > Unclassified | place: USA: New Jersey, Wharton State... | reverse complement strand
GGGAAATCAAAGGCGTTACTGATTCCCATCTCTTTGGCCATCTGCCGAATATTGTTGCCATAGTCGAAGGTAGGGATCCCCTGCTGCTGGAAGGCCAGCATGGCTTTAACATGTTCAGCCATTGACTGCTTGGCGGCTAATACCACGGCGGCAGGGTCGGTCAGGGCGCGTTCACGGTAAGTTTCCCAGCTCCAGCCAATGGGCAAATAGCCGTTGAGTGGGTCATGGGCACTGGTTTGGTCGGTGACCAGATCCGGGCGTATTCCGCGTTTCACCATCTCCGGCAGGATTTCCGCCGCATTACCGTGCAGTGCAATGGACACCGCTTTGCCCTCGCGGGTATAGCGTTCGAGGCGGGCTAAAGCATCATCCAGATCGCTTGCCTGTTCGTCGACATAGCCGGTGCGCAGACGAAAATCGATACGTGATTGCTGACACTCAATATTTAATGAGCAGGCGCCGGCGAGGGTGGCGGCCAGCGGCTGAGCGCCCCCCATTCCACCTAAGCCTGCGGTTAACACCCAGCGTCCGGTGAGTGACCCATCATAATGCTGGCGACCCGCTTCAACGAAGGTTTCATAAGTGCCTTGTACAATTCCCTGGCTGCCAATATAAATCCACGACCCGGCGGTCATCTGGCCATACATCGCCAGTCCTTTGGCATCCAGCTCATTAAAGTGTTCCCAATTAGCCCAATGGGGGACCAGATTGGAGTTGGCAATTAATACCCGCGGCGCATTGCTATGGGTTTTAAACACACCAACCGGTTTGCCGGATTGCACTAATAGTGTCTCGTCAGACTCGAGGTTTTTCAGTGCCTCCACCATTTTGTCATAGCATTCCCAGTTGCGTGCTGCACGGCCAATCCCGCCATATACCACCAACTCTTTAGGATTTTCCGCGACATCAGGATCGAGGTTATTCATCAACATGCGCAGCGGGGCTTCGGTTAGCCAGCTCCTGGCATTCAGTTTTGTCCCGCGTGGCGCTCTGATTTCAACATCACGATAACGAGAAAGCTCATTCTTCATGGGGGTCACCTTATGTTTGGGGAACGGAATAGGGGTTCACGGACGCTACAATGTCATTTTTCGTCTTACTTGTATATACATGACTAGCATATTAGATGCCAAGTAGAATGTTTTAAAAATTCAATATTAAAAACATATTGTTATTTTTTAATTATTCAAATTATAAAAATTGTGACGGCGATATTATTTTATGAAATGCACCATTATGGTGCGCTATATTGAGGCGTTGACTCGTTTAAGTGCAATGAAATTCAGGGGTTAAGTGCAAAAATCAATCAGATGTCACGTTTTAAGGTAAAAAAAATCACGATCCCGTCACAATTAATCGTGCTTTAAATCACTATATTTATGTTTTTAAAGGTATTAATGCATTAACTGTGTTGTTATTTTTTTGTTATGGCATAGGGTTTGCAGGTTGTACATACAATGATATACATAGTTTATTCTTCAGCCGTTCGTTTGTACGGCAGCCAGATGACCATGAGGCAAAGCGATGATTACTTTCAGCAATGTGACCAAGTATTACGATGACGGAACGCTCGTTGTGGATGGCCTGAATTTGGTCGCTCCAGGAGGGAAAATTACGGTACTAGTTGGCCCATCAGGCTGTGGGAAAACAACATCATTAAGAATGATCAACCGACTTATTGAACCGTCATCTGGCGATATTTTGCTAAATGGTGAGCCCACTTCTGCCATGGATGTTGTGCAGCTTCGCCGGCGCATTGGCTATGTGATTCAAAGCGCCGGCCTGTTCCCTCATAAAACGATAATCGACAATATCGCCACTACCGCCATTCTCAATGGCGTCAGTAAAGCAAAAGCCCGGGCCAGGGCAGGGGAGTTGCTTGAAGTCGTGGGGTTGGCGCCATTACTGGCAAAACGCTATCCCTGGCAGCTTTCTGGCGGGCAGCAACAGCGTGTTGGCGTGGCCCGCGCCTTAGCTGCAGACCCGGAATTTATGCTAATGGATGAGCCGTTTAGTGCCGTCGACCCGGTGGTGCGGGAACAGTTACAGGATGAGTTTTTGCGCATTCAGAAGGAAGTGAGTAAGACCATCATTATGGTTACTCATGATATTGATGAAGCCATGAAGCTTGGGGATTTAGTGGCGGTCCTCAAACCCGGTGGCAAATTGGGGCAAATGGCCTCTCCGGGGGAATTGCTCAATGCGCCCCAGAGCGACTTTATCGCCGACTTTATTGGCCGGGACCGCGGTTACCGCAAGCTTAGCTTTTACACCTCAGGCCCGTTATCAGAAATACAGCCAGAGCCGACGGCGGAACTCGGTATGCAGGTAGAGATGGCGCGCAGGATGACCACCCAGCGCTGGCTATTAGTCACCCGTCATGGCAAAGCTTATGGCTGGTTTGACACACACCAGACGGGGGAAATCATTGAGGCAGAACAGGTTAATCTCGGCGCCACCTTCTATCCCCAGCAAGGCACACTCCGGCAATTGCTTGACTCGGCGCTGAGCTCACCTTGCCATCGGGCGGTGGCTATTACTGCCGGGGGAGAGGTTATCGGCACCCTTGGGCTGGACAGGGTACTGGATGCCTGTAAATCCATGGTGGAGGAGGCGGAATGAGATTTGATTGGCTGTGGTCACAAAGCGACAAAATTATGTCGCTTATTCTCTGGCACCTTTACCTGTCAGTTATCCCCATTTTAATTGGCCTGGCCCTGGCGATTCCGATTGGCTGGGGGATTAATGCCATGCCGCGGGTAAAAGGTGTGGTGCTGAGCGTTTTTGGCCTGCTGTATACCATCCCATCCCTGGCGTTATTCGTCCTGCTGCCGCCATTGCTCAATACCCAAATTCTTGACCCCATCAATGTGGTGGTTGCCCTGACGATATATAGCTTCGCCCTGCTGGTGAGAACCGTCTGCGATGGCCTCGACTCGGTGCCGACCGATACCCGTCAGTCGGCATTTGCCCTCGGCTATAAACCCATCTACCAATTTTTCCATGTTGACCTGCCCCTGGCGGTGCCGGTCATTGGTGCGGGTCTGCGGGTGGCGGTGGTCTCTAATGTCAGTATTGTCTCGGTGGCCGCACTGATCGGCGCTCCGCAGCTTGGATCCTTGTTTACTCAGGGATTTCAGTTGCAATTTCTCACCCCAATCATCGCCGGTATTGTGCTGTGCATCATCCTGGCTTTTGCTCTCGACACGCTGGTGGTGGTGGCAACACGCACCCTTTGCCGCTGGCAACCCAAAAGGGGATAAGCAATGTCTGAATGGTTCTTATCAATAAATCACTGGTTTGGTGATGACGGGCTGATCCCGCTGTTGGCTCAGCACGTTGGCTATAGTGCGGTGGCGCTGTTAATTGCTATCGCGATTGCTTTCCCGATTGGCTGTTACACCGGCCATACCGGTAAGGGTGAGGCTCTGTTAATTGGCGTCACGAATGCCCTGCGCTCACTGCCGTCATTTGGCCTGATTATCTTACTGGTTATTCTGCTTGCCGGTTATTTCCAGTCTGATGCCGCCTTTATTTTACCCTGCATTATTGTCCTGGTTGTGCTGGCTTTACCGCCGATAGCCCTCGGGGTTCATGCCGGGATCCGCTCGCTTGAGCCGGGTGTGCATGATGCTGCCAAAGGCATAGGCCTGACCCCTTTTCAAATACTGACCCAGGTTGAATTACCCTGCGCAACGCCGCTGATTCTTTCGGGGATACGTAGCGCCACCCTGCAAATAGTTTCAACGGCCACCATTGCTGCCTATGTCTCACTCGGCGGGCTGGGGCGGCTGATTATTGATGGCCGGGCAGCCAATGATTTTGCCCAGATGACCGCCGGCGCCATTCTGGTAGCGGTACTGGCCTTGCTTATCGATATCTTTTTCTCCCTTGCGGTGAAATTAAGCGTCTCCCGGGGCATCTCCCGACGCGTTAAAAACTCCTAACTACAGAAGGTGAATACGATGAATATTAACAAAGGTTGTCTGTCGCTTATCGCTGCTGCCATGCTCAGCGTGGTCACCTCATCCTGGGCCGCCGCTGCGCCGCAAAAGGTGATTGTCGGCTCGGCAGATTTCCCGGAAAACCAATTACTGGCCACCATTTATGCCGGCGCGCTTGAAGCCCGGGATATTCCGGTGCAAAAAAAGCTCAATATTGGCAGCCGCGAGGTTTATATCCCGGCGCTGCTCGATGGGTCTATCACTCTGATTCCTGAATATAGCGGAGCGCTGCTCAGCTATCTTGATGCCAAAAATGAGGTGCACAGTCCGGAAGCGGTGGCAGCTGCCCTGGCGACGAAATTGCCGGCCAAAGTGAAAATGCTCAATGTTGCCAAGGCACAAAACAGCGACGTGCTTGCTGTTACCAAAAAAACCGCTGATAAATATCATCTGAAAACCATTGAAGACCTTAAACCCTATGCCGGCGAGTTAGTGCTGGGTGGCCCGGCGGAATGGAAAACCCGTCATGAAGGTGTGCCCGGCCTGCGTGATGTTTATGGCCTTAATTTCAAGAACTTCAAAGTGCTGGATGTGGCGGGCCCCTTGACCCTGACGGCGCTGAAAAACAATCAAATTCAGGTGGCGGACTTAACCTCGACAACGCCGGATATTCAAAAAGACCATTTGGTGGCCCTTGAAGACCCGAAAAACCTGTTCGCGGCGCAGAACATTGTGCCGATTGTTGCCGTCGCCACCCTGACTCCCGCTGTTGAAAAAGTGTTAAATGACGTCTCATCCCAGCTGACCACAGAAGATTTAATCGTTATGAATGGTCAGCTTGCGGACTTTGTTAATATCGATGATGTGGCGAAACAATGGCTCGATAAACACGGCCTGAGCAAGAAATAAGGACAGAAAGATGACAACACAAACGGGCTCTTTGCCTGCACAGCACCAGACCGTGACATTAGGCCGGGCACACACCTCTATCGAACAGTTGGTGAGCATTGCTGATGGCGCGCAGGTGGCCCTCGCCCCTGAAGCGCTTGAAAATATGGACCGGGTCAGCGGCTATATTCATCAGGCAATTGATGATGGCCGGGTTATTTATGGCCTGACAACCGGCGTCGGTGACCTGGTCACCGAGCGTCTGTCAGCGGAGAAAATTACCGATGTGCAACTGAATATGTTGCGCAGCCATGCCTGCGGTATGGGGCCTGATATGTCGGTCCGCGCAGTGCGCGCCACCATGGCAGTAATGCTCAAGTCGCTATTACAGGGCTATAGCGGGGTGAGCCCGGCGCTGGTCAGACATATGGCTGATATGCTCAATCGCCAGGTCACACCCTGGTCTCCTGCCCACGGGTCGGTGGGCTATCTGATAGCCACCGCCCATATTGGCCTGTCGATGTTTGGCGAAGGGCAGTGCTGGTATCAGGGGCAACTGATGCCCTCGGCCCAGGCACTGGACAAAGCGGGTATCGCCCCACGAACGCCGGGCCCGCGGGAAGGGCATGCTTTAATCAGTGGCACCTATGAAATAACTGCCCTGGCCTGTCTGGCTGTGGAAGATTTTAGTCGTTTACTGCCGGTGGCTGATATGGCCGGTGGCATGTCCCTCGAGGCACTTAAGGGCAATACCCGGGGCTATGACGCCCGCTTACATGCCCTGCGTCCCCATGATGGCCAGCAACAAACCGCCAGAAACCTTCGCCACTTATTACGTGATAGTGAAATTCTCGACCACTACCGTGACTATCGGGTGCAGGATGCCCTGAGCCTGCGCTGTATTCCCCAGATTCACGGTGCGGTGCGTGACCAGTTAGCCTCTTGTCGGAATATCATCAGCCGTGAGCTAAATTCGGTCACCGATAACCCGGTCTTCTTAGTTGAAGATGAGACGCTGGTTATCCTGCCTGGGGGGAACGGGCATGGCGCGCCGCTGGCCCTGGCGATGGATGCCCTTGGCATCGCCATTGCTCAGCTAAGTACCGCCTCACAGGCTCGTTGCGACAGAATAACCAATGTGCATCTCAGTGGCCTGCCTGCCTTTCTGGTGACCAGCGGTTCAGGATATTCAGGCATGATGATCCCGCCTTATGTTGCCGCCGCCTTAGCCGGTGATAACAGAAGCCTGGCCGCGCCGGCCAGCGTACATACCGTGTCGACCTGTGCCGGTCAGGAAGATCATATCAGCCAGGGCGTTTCGGCCGCCCGCCAGGCGATGCAGGCGGTTGCCAATGCCGTGGATATTGTGGCAATTGAACTGCTGTGTGCCACTCAGGCCCTTGAGTTTTACCGCCCCCTGCGCGCTTCCCGTGGCAGCGAGCTCACCCTGGAGTTAATCCGCAAACAGGTGCCATTCCGCACCTCGGACACCGCGCTTTACCCGGACATGCACGCGGTTCGCGACATTATCATGGCAGGCAAGCTGAGTCGGCGTCTGCAAATGCTTTGTGAGGAGACAGAAAATGTCTGAAGCATTACTGCCCCTGAAGGGCGTGCGCGTCCTTGACCTCTCCCGGGTACTGGCCGGGCCCTGGTGTGCCTCGCTGCTTAATGACCTCGGGGCGGAGGTTATCAAAGTTGAAATGCCGGGTAGCGGGGATGATGCCAGAAGCTTTACGCCGCATATCAGCGGTGAAAGCAGCTATTTTATGCAGCTAAACCATGGCAAAAAAAGCATGACGCTTGATCTTAAATCTGAGCAGGGGCTGGCTATCCTCAAACAGTTGGCAGAACAGAGTGATGTGCTGGTGGAAAATTTCCGTCCGGGGGTGACGGCCCGCTTAGGAATTGATTATCCCGCGCTTCAAAAAATCAATCCGCGCCTGGTTTATGTCAGTATCTCCGGCTTTGGTCAGCAAGGTGAGATGGCTCATAAAGCGGCTTATGATCATATTATTCAGGCCTATGGCGGTATTATGCAGGTGACCGGCTGGTCCGAAGGCGAGCCGACCCGGGTCGGCGATGCTATCGGTGACGTGGTGGCCGGGCTTTATGGCAGCTGGGCGGTACTGGCCGCTTTACTACAGCGGGGTATCACCGGCCAGGGGCAGCACCTGGATGTTTCGATGCTTGATACCATGGTGACCCTGCAAATGGTGTCGCTGACCCAATGGATTGGCGGTCAGGCTCCGGCCGGCAGGCTGGGTAACGCCCATCCGATAAGCGCCCCAATGGACAGCTACCCGGCTCGCGATGGGCATATTGTCATTGCGGTAGCCAATGACAAGTTATTCCGCCAATTGTGCAAAGCCATGGGTAAACCGTCGCTTGCCGAACATCCTGACTTTTTAAGCGACCCGCTCCGGCTGGCAAATCAGCGTCCGTTGCGGGCAGAGATAGAGGCCTGGTTACAGGACCTCTCGGTGGCGGAGGCGCAGAAAATTCTGGATGACGCTGGCGTTCCGGCATCTGCGGTATTGCGCCTGGATGAAATTCTGACCAGCGACTATGCCCGCGAGCGGGAATTAGTGAAACAGGTTCGCCACCCAAGCGCCGGTGACATTGCCATTGTGCCTCAACCGGTAAAAATGAGTGCGGCAACCGCCGAGCCGAACCTGGTCCCCCCGCGTCTGGGCGAACACACGGAGGCCGTCCTGCGCAGTCTGCTTAAATTTGATGAAGCTACCCTGGCTGAACTGCGTACCCAGGGCGTCATTTAACCGTAGAGGGAAGTTATGATGCCAATAAAAAACATCGCTATCGTTGGGGCCGGAACCATGGGGGCCAGAATTGCCGCAGTCATGGCTCGGGCAGGATTTAAGGTCAGCCTCTGGTCGCGCTCGCCACAAACTCTGGATAAAGCGCAGCAGACCATTGCCTCCCTGGGCATCAGCGGGGAGATAATCTACACCACCTCCCTGGAACACTGTCTGGCTGAGGCCGACCTGGTCTCTGAGAACGTGGCGGAGAATCTCAGTCTTAAGTGTCAAATTCTCAGTGAGATTGAACGCCAGGTCAGCGAGACATGCCTGCTCACCACCAATACCTCCAGCGTGTCGATTACCCAACTGGCCCTGGCCTTACAACAGCCATCGCGCTTAATTGGTATGCACTGGTTTAATCCGGCTGACATTATGCCGATGATAGAAATTGTCTGCGGGGAGCACACCGATCGGGCCGTCTGTCAGCGGATAAAAGCCCTGTGTCAGATTATTAATAAAGAAACCATTACCGTTAATCAGGATGTGCCTGGCTTTATTATCAATCGTTTGCAGTATGCGCTACTGCGTGAAGCCCTGCATCTGGTGGATGCCGGGATTGGTACTATTGAAGAAGTGGACAGGGCGGTACAACGAACCCTCGCCCCGCGCTGGGCAGCGATGGGGCCGATGAAGCTGATGGACTTTGCCGGACTGGATACCGTTGACAAGGTAGCGGCTATTATTCTGCCTGCGCTGGATAACAGTTCCGCATTACCTGCCTGGCTGCAAGAGAAAGTGGCCGCCGGGAAGCTTGGGGTAAAACGCGGAGAGGGGTTTTATGCCTGGAGCGAAGAGAGCGCTCAAGCGACGATGCTTGCCCGTGATCAGACGGTGATAAATCTGACGGCGGGAGGGGATCATGAGTGATGAGATCCTGTGCGACGTTGAGGGCGCTATCGCCCGGGTGACCCTCAATCGAGGCCATAAATACAATGCCCTGACCGCCGACATGCTTGATGAGCTTATCGCGACCCTTCAGCAGCTGGAAGCGCAGCCGCAGGTCAGGGTGATTATTTTATTCGGCTCGCCAAAGGCATTTTGCGCCGGGGCGGATACCGGTACGCTAGCATCGGCAACCGCCACCACTTTGTGGCGCAGCGGCTTTAGTGAAAAATGGGACACCATCGCCCGGATAGAAAAACCGCTGATAGCGGCGGTATCCGGCTATGTTTTGGGCGGCGGCCTTGAACTGGCATTACTGTGTGACATCATTATTGCTGATACCAGTGCCCGCTTTGGTCTGCCGGAGAGCCATATCGGTATTATTCCGGGGGCCGGAGGGACGCAAAGACTGGTCAGGGCGGTGGGTAAGTCACTGGCAATGGACATGCTGCTTTCTGCCCGGCGTATTGATGGCGAAGAGGCGAAACAGGCGGGACTGATTAGCCGGTTAACTCCCCCTGAAAAACTTGAGGAAGAGGCGAATACCCTGGCACAAAGCATTGCCAAAGCCGCGCCGCTGGCGGCAATCAGTATCAAAAAAGCGGTTAATGCCAGCTTTGAAATGCCCCTTAGCGCCGGCGTTGCTTATGAACGTGCGCTGTCGGCGTTAATTGCCGATAGTGAAGACCGGGCCAGTGGCCTGGCGGCCTTTAAGCAAAAACAGACCCCAGAGTTTAAAGGCCGTTAAGCCCAGGCGCTCCCGGCAGTGATGATGGAGCAGAAAGGGGCACTGGCCCCTTTTTTTTACGCCGCTTGCTGCCAGTCTGGTGCTTTAGCCGATAGCCCTTAGGGTTGCGATTTGTGCCCGCTAACTGCCGGGTCAGGGGAGCACCGGTGGCGGATGCCCGGGGCGAAGCGAGGTATAAGCCAGATATGATAAACCTGGCTTGTAGTCAGGTTTATCATTTTTGCAAAAAGAGAAATGGCACCGCCCGGATAGGCAGAGAGCCTAGGCCGGGAGAGCCTCAAGGCAGATGCGGGCAAAGCGCGTTTGCTGCCCGGAGATCACATGGATTAATGCCCGGCCATCAATCAGCAGGCTGTCGTACTTGTGCAGATGATAAACCTGTCCATCCACGCGAACCTCAAGTGCGGCGCCGCCATTAAACAGCACCAGGCTACCGTGCTGATGTTGCCACTCGCCATCCGTTTGCCAGCTGACTGAGGCCTGAATCACCCCTTCACGGTAAATGACGTTGAAATCCAGTAATGGTCCCCCTTCCGGGCGACAGAAGACGTCGCTCTCACCGGAAAAATCGGTGGCCTGAAACGGTGGAATAGGCTCACCCGCCACACCATCAATGGTCAGGGTCATACTGCGACCTTCCAGCACACTGATATTACGCAGATAGTCGCTAAACAGGGAAAACGGCCCCGCCTCACGAATGGTGGCCAGTGAAATCCGCCAGTCATAATCCTCTCTGTCAGGCCTGCGGCAAACTTCATGGGTAACACCCTGGCCATTTTTCCAGCGCATCTCCCGATAATCGCTAAAGCGTAACAGACGTATCATTTTTGCATGCTTCCTTCCAGGCGGTAGCGAGAACCGGGATAAACCAGGCGAACGCTGGTAACGATTTTTTTATTCTGCCGGCCGGTCCAGGTACGACGATTTACCTGCAAACAGGGTGTGTGTTCTTCTATTTCCAGGTAAACACACTCTTCACGAGAGACATTAACCGCCTCAATAATATGCTCACCTTCCACTATCGGTGCGATGGAAGAAAGGTAGGCATTGGGGGTAATACGGGTAAAATCCTGCTGGAAGTAATCAGGAATTATCAATGAGTTAACCAGCCTGTCTTCCAGCATCACCGGCACACCATTTTCATAATGGCAAATCAGGGAGTGGAACAGACGGCTATTTTTCGGCAGATTGAAGGCCAGCGCCTGCTGGTCATCGGCATAGACCTGGGTGAGTTCGAGCACCCTGGCATGATGGCGATGTCCGCGACTGGCGATTTCATCGGCGATATTATTGATTTCTAATAGGGCAGACTGGCCGCGCACTTCTGCGACAAAGGTGCCGATACCCTGCATGCGCACCAGTAACCCTTCACTGGTCAGTTCCCGCAGTGCGCGATTAATGGTCATTCGGCTATAGCCGAATTGATTAACCAGCTCGCTTTCTGAGGGCACACGATAATTCACCGGCCAGCGACCGCTATGAATATTGCTCTTAATAATACTTTTAACTCTTTCATAGTACGGTGCCGGTTGATCCAGATTTTCAGCCCCGGTAGCCGCCGTAAAAATATCACTTTGCGCCATTGAATTTTCCCTCTCCCAGATAACCTTTCAAGTTTACTCTACCCACATTTGGATGTATATATATACTCATGTATATACAACCTAAAAATGGCTAACCGGAGCATGGATATGGCGGTCTATTTCGCAGAGAAAGCCCTTCTGCCGCAGGGCTGGGCAAGTAAAGTAAAACTGACAATTAGTGCACAGGGTTTTATTACGGCGATTGAAACAGACGCCGAGCCCAGCGCCGATTGCCTGCGCCTTAAGGGTTTCCTGGTGCCCGGTATGCCAAACCTCCACTCCCACGCTTTTCAGCGGGCGATGGCCGGTTTAACCGAAGTCGCAGGGCATCCCGCCGACAGCTTCTGGACCTGGCGTGACTTAATGTACCGGCTGGTGGATAAGATAACCCCGCCACAGCTCGAAACCATCGCCAGTTATCTGTATATCGAAATGCTAAAAGCCGGTTACACCTCAGTGGCCGAATTTCACTATCTGCATCATGACCGGGGCGGTCAGGCTTATCGCCAGCCTGCTGAAATGGCCCTGCGTATTGCCAGCGCGGCTAAGAACGTGGGTATTGGCCTGACCCTATTGCCGGTGTTTTATGCCTGGTCTGGTTTTGGCGCTAAGCCTGCCTTAGACGGGCAAAGTCGTTTTATTCATACCACTGAGGGTTACCTTACGCTGATTGAAACATTACAGTCCGCACTCCGGGATGAACCCATGCAGCGCCTTGGGCTGTGTTTTCACTCCCTGCGGGCGGTAACGCCGGAGCAAATGCATACCGTGCTGGAAGCAAGCCGGCAGCCACAGCCGGTGCATATCCATATTGCTGAACAGCAAAAAGAGGTGGAAGACTGCCAGGCCTGGTCCGGCCTGCGTCCGGTAGAATGGCTGTATCACAATATGCCCGTTGACGCTCACTGGTGTCTGGTACACGCCACCCACCTGACCAAACAGGAAATCCTGCAAATAGCCGGGTCCCGGGCCGTCGCCGGGCTGTGCCTGACGACTGAGGCGAATCTTGGTGATGGGTTTTTCCCCGGCGTCGACTACCTGGCAGAAGGGGGGCGGTGGGGCATTGGCTCCGATAGCCATATCAGCGTTAGCGTGAGTGAAGATCTGCGCTGGTTTGAATATGGTCAGCGCTTAATCCATCGTCGGCGTAATTTACTGCAGAATGCCGCTGAACCCTATGTGGGTAATGTGCTATATCAGCAAGCGCTACAGGGCGGGCGTCAGGCCCTGGGCCAGAATATCGGTGAGCTGGCGGTAGGGGCGCGGGCTGACTGGCTTGAGCTGGATGGTGAAGATCCTTTCCTTGCTCAGGCCGGTGATAAAGAGCGCCTTAATCGCTGGCTTTTTGCCTGTGCGGTAAACCCGATTAAAAACGTAATGACCGGCGGGCAATGGGTGATTCGTGACGGTCGCCACGCCGGGGATGACGTTATCAGCGCCCGCTTTCGCGAAGTGCTCAGGCAGCTCACCGCCTGAGGCGTCAGGCGCTAGCGGGGGCAGCCCTTGCCCCCGCTGATGCCTGGCCGGTTTGCGAAGGTTTTGCCCCTGCGAATGACATCAATAACGGCCTTTGTCATTGGCAAAAATGGCCAATATTTTGCGAGGAAATCATTCTAAATTGTTTTTTTTAGTGACCAGGGCTTGCCGGATGCGATGTTGTCTTTATCATACATCAGACATTTGAAAAGAAGAGAACGTGCTATGCAACATATCATTGAAGGTTTCCTCAACTTTCAAAAAGAGATTTTCCCACAACGCAAAGAACTGTTCCGCAGCCTGGCCTCAAGCCAAAACCCAAAAGCGCTTTTCATTTCCTGCTCCGACAGCCGTCTGGTGCCGGAGCTGGTGACGCAGCAGGAGCCTGGACAACTGTTTGTTATCCGTAATGCCGGAAATATCGTGCCTTCTTTTGGGCCGGAGCCCGGTGGTGTTTCGGCAACCATTGAATATGCTGTAGTCGCCCTTGGCGTCACCGATATTGTTATTTGCGGACATTCTAACTGTGGTGCAATGAAAGCGATTGCCTCATGCCAGTGCCTCGACCCGATGCCCGCCGTTGCCCATTGGTTACACTATTCCGATGCCGCAAAAGCGGTAGTAGAGAAAAAAACCTGGGATAACGAAACCGACAAGGTTAACGCCATGGTTGAGGAAAACGTTATTGCTCAGCTAAACAATATCAAAACGCATCCTTCTGTTGCGGTCGGTTTGCGTAATAATGCCCTGCGTCTGCATGGCTGGGTTTATGATATTGAAAGCGGCGTTATTCGTACCCTCGATAAGCAAAGTAAAAACTTTGTCTCGCTGGCGGATAATCCCCACGTCTGCTTTGAGTAATCCTTTACG
>Ga0153936_100325_pt1 | contig 13256 bp, 12 predicted proteins | sample TSNJ020MetaG_FD_102272 | JGI IMG/M metagenome (GOLD analysis project Ga0153936, IMG submission 102272) | Attine ant fungus gardens microbial communities from New Jersey, USA - TSNJ020 MetaG | ecosystem: Host-associated > Fungi > Mycelium > Unclassified | place: USA: New Jersey, Wharton State... | reverse complement strand
TGACCGATGCTTCCGCCGAGCGTTCCGCTGCGGGCTGTACTATCAAGCTTGATCGTGAGCCTATTGAAGAGTATCTGAACTCTAATATCGTGCTGCTGAAGTGGATGATTGCCGAAGGTTATGGCGATCGTCGTACCCTTGAGCGTCGTATTCAGGGGATGGAGAAATGGCTGGCGGATCCGCAATTGATGGAAGCCGATGCTGATGCAGAATATGCCGCAGTTATCGACATCGATCTGAATGAGATAAAAGAGCCAATTCTGTGCGCACCAAACGATCCGGACGATGCTCGTTTGCTCTCTTCAGTCGCTGGAGAAAGCATTGATGAGGTATTTATCGGGTCATGTATGACTAACATTGGTCACTTCCGTGCCGCCGGTAAGCTTCTCGACAGCCATAAAGGTCAATTGCCTACCCGTCTGTGGGTGGCACCGCCAACCCGTATGGATGCCGCTCAACTGACCGAGGAAGGTTACTACAGCGTATTTGGTAAGAGCGGGGCGCGTATTGAAATTCCGGGCTGTTCACTGTGCATGGGTAACCAGGCGCGTGTTGCCGACGGGGCTACCGTTGTGTCGACATCGACCCGTAACTTCCCTAACCGTTTAGGTACCGGAGCGAACGTCTTCCTGGCTTCTGCTGAGCTGGCGGCGGTGGCTTCACTGTTAGGTAAATTACCTACGCCGGAAGAGTATCAGACTTTCGTCGCCCAGGTTGATAAGACCGCGGCGGATACCTATCGTTATCTGAACTTTGACCAGCTTTCTCAGTATACCGAGAAAGCCGACGGCGTGATTTTCCAGACCGTTGTCTGATAATCAGCCCGGAGAAAAACACTTTCTCTGAGTCGGTTGTAAAAAGGGAGGCGATTGCCTCCCTTTTTTTATGGTGACCAGGGGCCATGCCGGCTGTTCTTCTTACCTGTTCCTGCGATAATACCCGCTGAAAAGGCGGAAGAAACTCCCGCCGCGTCTGCCAGAGGAGGCCAGTATGGATTATGAATTTTTGCGGGATATTACCGGCCAGGTCCGTGTCCGTATGTCGATGGGACATGAAGTGATAGGCCACTGGTTTAACGAGGAAGTGAAAGGCCAGCTCACACTGCTTGATGAGGTTGAGCAAGCGGTGCTCTCGGTAAAAGGCAGCGAGCGTCAGTGGCAGCGCGTAGGCCATGAATATACGCTGTGGCTGGATGCAGAAGAGGTGATGGTCAGGGCTAACCAATTGGCCATTTCCGGCGACGAGATGGAAGAAGGCATGAGTTATTATGATGAAGAGAGCCTTTCTTTTTGCGGCGTCGAAGATTTTTTACAGGTGGTCGCCGCCTATCGGGAGTTTATCGGTCAGGCTTAGGGCTATTTGATAAGCCCCCTGATACGGCGAATTGCCGGGATGAATGCCATGCTCGTCACTCACCCCGGCCACAGACCGGGTCTGTCTATCTGCAAGACCCATTGCAGGGGCTTATACCGCGGGGATATTGCGCGCGTAATAGATTTCCCGCATCTCTTTCCATAACAGATCGGTTATCGTCTGACGTTCCTCGGGGCTCAGATCTTCAGGTTTGATGTTAAACAGATAGTGTTTAAGATCGAACTCTTTCAGTAACATCTTGGTATGAAAGATATTCTCCTGGTAAACATTGACATCAACCATGTCATACAGCGATTTCATATCCTCAGACATAAAATTCTGAATTGAATTTATCTCATGGTCGATGAAAAGCTTCATTCCGTTAATATCGCGGGTAAAACCACGGACCCGATAGTCGATGGTGACGATATCACTTTCCAACTGATGAATAAGATAATTCAGCGCGTTGAGCGGGGAGATAACCCCACAGGTTGAGACTTCAATATCTGCGCGAAAGGTACAGAGACCGCCTTCAGGATGGCTTTCCGGATAGGTATGTACACAGATATGGCTTTTATCGAGATGGGCGACAATCGCATCCGGAAGCGGGCCTGGATGTTCAGATTGATCGATGCTCTGCGGATCAATCGGCTCCTCGCTGACCAGGATAGTCACGCTGGCGCCCTGGGGTTCATAGTCCTGGCGGGCTATATTTAAAATGTTAGCGCCGATGATGGAACAGGTTTCACTGAGGATTTCCGTCAGGCGGTTGGCGTTGTAAAGTTCATCAATATAAGCAATGTAACCATCCCGCTCGGCGGCGGTCTTTGCATAGCAGATATCGTAGATACAAAAACTCAGGCTTTTTGTCAGATTATTAAAGCCATGTAGTTTCAGCTTTTTCAATTTATGGGAGTCTCCTTAGTCGGATGAAGTCGCAAGCGCATTCTGCAAATATTGCGGCAGGGCAAAGGCGGCAGTATGCACAGCAGGGTTATAATAGCGGCACTCGATATCCGCTTTATGAAAGCGCGCCTGAATGATTTCGCTCGACAGATGACGCAGGGCTGAGTTATCGCTCGCCCAGGCAAAGGTCATAATACCGCCATAATAGGTCGGGATTGCCGCCTGATAGAAGCTAACGTCGCTAAATGACTGGCTCAGTCGGCGATGGCTATTCACCGCCTCATCCTGTTGCAGGAAGCACACGCCGTTTTGGGCAACAAAAATGCCGCCGGGATTCAGGCAACGTTTACAGCCTTCATAAAAGGCTGAGGTGAACAGCGTTTCACCCGGGCCAATCGGGTCAGTACAGTCAGAGATAATGACATCGAAAGTTTGTGTCGTTTGCCGGACAAAATTGACGCCATCATCAATCACCAGCGTAAAGCGCGGATCGTCATAGCTACCGGCATTGTGGTTGGGGAGATACTGACGACAGAATGAAACGACACCGGCATCAATCTCCACCATGGTGATGGTTTCTACCGTTTTATGACGGGCAACTTCACGTAACATACCGCCATCGCCACCGCCGATAATCAGCACATGTTTAGCAAAGCCATGGGCCAGAAGCGGAACGTGGGCCATCATTTCGTGATAAATAAATTCATCGCGCTCGGTGGTTTGCACCACACCGTCCAGCGCCATTACCCGACCGAATGCTGCATTTTCAAAAATGATGAGATCCTGATGTTCGGTCTTTTCGTGGTAGAGCACGTTATCAATGGCAAAGTACTGGCCAAATTTGTCATGCAGCGTTTCCTGCCACAGTGATTTTTGCGTCATAGCGGGTGCCTCCTTTATTAACCTTGTTGAAAAACAAGCGAAATATCATAGCCAACAATGACCGTGGATGCACGGTCATTATTTCATCAGAGGGGAGCAGGCAGGGTTACTTAACATAAGCGAGCAGATTAAGAGAGTCATGGGCGAGGGCTTTACATTTTTTCTCAGTGGGAATTTTGATCCCGCTCAGATCCTTATAACTCTCTTCGCCTAACTGATTCATATTCAGCGAGTCGTAATTACTTAAGTCCCACTTGTTTTGCTGGGCAAAGAATATCAGGGCCCGACGTATCTGAACATTAGGCAGATTTTGATAACCGCAGTCATTTTTCAGGAAAACAAACACTGCCGTTAAATCAGCCAGATCTTCAGCTTCTGGCTCACTGAGCGCCAAACTATTCGCTGAAAAACTCAACATTGCGCCCAGTAATAATGTCTTTACGCCGATCTTCATCGCATCTACCACTTGTTATCAGAGAGTCAACGTTAACACAGTTAAATAGGGTGAGACGATATTTATTATTGATGAAAACTTGACCTTACCGTAAGGGAAAGGTTTATGATCGATAGCCTGTTTGCTGTCGATAGGAATTGAATATGCATCGTCGTGATTTCCTTAAATATTCCGCTATATTGGGTGCGTACAGTGCCTTACCATTGTGGAGCAGGGCTGCCTTTGCAGCCGACAGGCCGACCTTGCCTATTCCCCCTTTACTGCTGCCTGATGCCAAAAATAGTATTCAGTTAGTGATGGAGTCAGGCAAGACGACGTTCGGCCCTCATCAGGCGAATACCTACGGTTATAATGGAAGTCTGTTAGGACCGGCGGTAAAACTGAAACAGGGTACCTCCGTCACGGTAGATATGTTTAATCGCCTGCCCGAAAGCACCACCGTACACTGGCACGGTCTGGAGATCCCCGGTGAGGTAGACGGTGGCCCGCAAGGGGTGATTCCTGCCGGTGGCAAACGGAGTGTGACCTTTACGCCTCATCAGCCAGCCGCAACCTGCTGGTTTCATCCTCATTCCCATGGACAAACCGGTCGCCAGGTGGCGATGGGGCTTGGCGGGCTGGTGCTGATTAATGATGCCGAAAGCGATATGTTACGAATCCCTTCCCAATGGGGCGTGGATGATATTCCCTTAATCATTCAGGACAAGCGTTTTACGCCTCAGGGGCAAGTGGACTACCAGCTGGATGTGATGACGGCAGCGGTCGGCTGGTTTGGTGACACCCTGCTGTGTAATGGAGCAATTTATCCGCAGCATGCAAACCCGAAGGGCTGGCTACGTTTACGCCTGTTAAATGGCTGTAATGCCCGCTCATTAAATATCACCACCAGTGATAACCGTCCTTTATATGTTATCGCCAGTGACGGCGGTTTCCTGAGCGAACCGATTAAAGTCAGCTCGCTGGAAATGCTGATGGGCGAGCGCTTTGAGGTGATGGTGGCGACCCATGATGCTAAGCCATTTGATATTGTCACCCTGCCGGTCAAACAGATGGGCATGACCGTCGCCCCGTTTGATAAACCGGTTCCGGTGGTACGTATCCAGCCGTTAGCCATTCCTGGCTCTGGCGAACTGCCTGATAAACTGGTCACGCTGCCCGCCTTACCGGACTATAGCGGCGTTACCGAGCGGAAACTCCATCTGATGATGAACCCTGAACTTGATAGACTGGGTATGCAGATGTTGATGGATAAATACGGCATGCAGGCGATGGCTGGCATGCATCACGGCAATATGGGCGGCATGAACCACGGTAATATGGGCGACATGGATCATGGCAATATGGCTGGCATGAACCACGGCAATATGGCCGGGATGAATCATGGCGCTATGGGCGGCATGCATCACGGTAGTATGCACGGAATGGGGCATGGGCAGCAGGCGGGGGAATTTGACTTGCATAATGCCAATAGCATCAACGGCCAGCCGTTTGATATGCATCGTCCGGCCTTTGCCGTAGCGAAGGGACAGCTTGAAAAATGGGTTATCTCAGGGGTAGGGGATATGATGCTCCATCCCTTCCATATTCATGGGACTCAGTTCCGTATTCTGTCTGAAAACGGCAAACCGGTTGCCCCTCATCGTCAGGGATTTAAAGACACGGTAAAAGTGGATGGCGGGGTGAGTGAAGTGCTGGTGCGCTTTGACTACGATGCCCCGCAGCAGCACGCCTATATGGCCCACTGTCATTTGCTCGAACATGAAGACACCGGCATGATGCTTGGCTTTACCGTTAGCTAATAGCGGCTAATCTCCGGGCTGGCTGGCCCTGAGTCACGGCCTGGCTATAAAAGCCTCACCCGAGGGGATGAGGCTTTTTTGCCTTTATTACCAGAGCCACAGGCGGCAGACTTATTTTGCAGCCGTTTTCTCATCTGGCAGGGCATAGGCAATAATATAGTCGCCCATTTTGGTGCCAAATGAACCATGGCCTCCGGCCGAAATAACCACATACTGCTTACCCCCCACTTCATAGGTCATGGGGGTTGCCTGGCCGCCAGCGGGCAGTCGCGCCTGCCAGAGCTGTTGACCATCCCGTATATCAAAGGCCCGTAAATAGTTATCGGCGGTGGCAGCGATAAACATCAGATTGCCCGCCGTGGTAATCGGGCCGCCCAGCATCGGCATACCGAGGCGGAATTTCACCGGAATCCCGGTGGGGAATGGCATGCTGTCCTCGACGGTACCAATCCGTTTTTTCCAGGCAATGGTATTGGTTTTTAAATCTATGGCTGAAATATAGCCCCAGGCCGGCTGTTTACATGGCAGGCCTAATGGCGAAAGGAAAGGGTTCAGTTTAACGCCATAAGGCGTGCCATACTGCGGTTGAACGCCAGACTCTGAACCGGTGCCTTTGGCATCTTTTGCCGGCTCGCCTGGGTTATCCGGGCCACGGGGAATCAGCTGCGAGACAAAAGGCAGGGCCATCGGGTTAGCAATGGCAATCTGATTTTCAGGATTCACCGAAATGCCTCCCCATTCAAACATACCCAGATTGCCCGGGAAGACTAAAGTCCCCTGCTCAGAAGGTGGGGTAAAAATCCCTTCATAGCGCAAGCTGTGGAACATTATCCGACAGACCAGCTGGTCATACATTGTCGCCCCCCACATATCGGCGCCGCTAAGCGGTTTTTGCGGGCGGAAAGTCAGCTCTGAGAAGGGCTGTGTCGGCGAAACATGATCACCGGGTGCCGCCCCCTGGGGAACGGCTTGTTCCGGCGCCGGAACCACGGGTTCGCCGGTCAGACGATTGAGGACAAAGATATTACCGGTTTTGGCCGGGGCATAGATAACCGGAATGATATTGCCTGTTTTATCGGTGATATCGGCAAGCGTAGGCTGAGCCGGGAGGTCCATATCCCATAAGTCATGGTGTACCGTCTGATAAAACCAGGCCAGTTTGCCGGTTGAGGCATGCAACGCCAGAATACCACTGGCATAGCGCTCCTGTTCTGGTGTGCGATGCCCGCCCCAGATATCCGGGGTAGCGACGCCCATCGGCAGATAGACCAGGTCCAGATTCTCATCATAAGCGGCAGGCGCCCATGAGTTTGGTGAATTAAGGGAGAAATGATGGTCGTCCTCGCCGATGGCATTGGGGTCTTTAGCGCCCGGGTCAAACGCCCACAGCAATTTACCGGTATTCACATCAAAACCGCGAATGACGCCGGATGGCTCACGGGTTGAGTAGTTATCCGTCACCGCCCCGGCAATCACGATGACTTTATCGGTAACAATCGGCGGAGAGGTTGGTTCATACATGCCAGCGGTGGTGACCGGCTGATTGGTCTGTAAATTCAGAATGCCGTGATGAGCAAAGGTCTCACAAAGTTTGCCGGTATCGGCGTTGACGGCAAACAGTCTGCCATCATTAACCGGGAGCAGGATCCGACGCGGACATTCGGCGACCACCTCCGGGGGGGCATTGTCGGCGGTGGCTTCATGGTAGGAGACGCCGCGACAGGTGACATGCTGAAATGAAGGGTCGGTATCTAATTTAGGGTCAAGCTTCCATTTCAATTGACCGCTGGCGGCGTCCAGAGCAAAAAGCCGCTGATGGGCGCTACACAGATACAAGCTATCCCCCACTTTTATCGGGGTCACTTCATTGGTTATCTCCCCCGGATCCCCCGGCCGTTTAATATCCCCGGTCTGAAAACGCCAGGCCTCCTGAAGCTTGCCTGCATTCTCTGTATTTATCTGTTTTAAAGGGGAGAAGCGTTGGCCTTGTTGAGTCCGGCCATAGGCTGGCCAGTCGGCATCCGCGACGCTGGGGCTATCGCTGGCGGTTGACTCAGAGGTTAACTGCAGGACGCCATTGATTTCTTGCGGGTCATGCAATGATGCCCAGCTGAGAAGAGCGCCGCTGACCACTAACGCCCCCAACAGGGAGCCGATAGCCCCCCGGGCGGGAAAGGAGAGGCGGGTTGAAACAAAAGGCAGCAGCAGCCAGATGCCGAAAATAACCAGCACACCACAGCGCGGAGCCAGCGCCCAGAAGTCAAAGCCCACTTCCCAAACAGACCAAAGCAGGGTGGCGATTAACAATAGGGCATAGAGTGTTAATGCCCTGGCCTGTCCCTTCCATAACAGGCCCGCGATAATCAGCATCACCAGGCCAGAAAGCGGGTAATACCAGGAACCGCCTATCGCCGCCAGCCAAATGCCGGCGAGCAACAGATAAAGGCCGGTTAATAGCGCAAATAATGCTGAGAGAATGACAAAAAAACGTGACTTAGGGTGACGTTGATTAACCATATTTTGACTCATCATTTAAGGAAATAATTAAGTATAGATGTCGATATTCTGTACAGAAGACAGCCATAGGGATTTTCTATCGGGGGAAGATGTGGCGCTATTTTGCTGTTATACTAACGCCCTTAAAATTTGAGGGCGGGTTAATATCACCTGCCCTTAAATTATTGTTATTTAAATCATACGGTTACAAATATGAAGCATACAGTTGAAGTCATGATCTCTGAAGCGGAGTTAAAAAACCGCGTTGCCGAACTGGGTCGTCAGATTACCGAGCGGTATCGCGACAGCGGTAGTGATATGGTGCTGGTGGGACTCCTGCGTGGATCGTTTATGTTTATGGCTGACTTATGTCGTGAAATTCATGTTCCGCATGAGGTCGATTTTATGACTGCCTCAAGCTATGGCAGCGGCATGTCATCAACCCGCGATGTTAAAATCATTAAAGATCTTGATGAAGATATCCGCGGTAAAGATGTCTTGATAGTCGAAGATATTATCGACTCAGGCAATACCCTGAGCAAGGTTGGTGAGATCCTGCGCCTGCGTGAACCTAAGTCTCTGGCTATCTGCACCTTGCTGGATAAACCGAGCCGTCGTGAAGTGCCGGTGGATGTCGAGTATGTCGGCTTTTCAATTCCCGACAAGTTTGTTGTGGGCTACGGTATCGATTATGCCCAGCACTATCGCCACCTACCTTATGTGGGTAACGTTGTGATGCTGGACGAGTAAAGCGATGATGCCAGAAACTGTTGATTAATTTTCAGTTTCTGGCTTCTTCCTGCTAAAGCAACAGCGCGCTATTCCCGCCTCTATTGCCACTTTTTAACTTAAGATTTCTACTGCGCGATTAACCGCTTTTTTGGCTAATAACATTCAGCCTATTTACTGCGAAGATTGACGTGCCCGATGACTATGGTTTGCCTGTTTAAAGTTGGAAATGCCACTGCGATAGCCCTGTTCCAGAGATTCGCGGCTGGTGGCTGTGACCTCAAGATTTCGTAATCTGCCATCATGGATGCCGTATACCCAACCGTGTACCGTCAGTTTTTGACCCCGTTTCCATGCCGATTGCAAAATGGTGGAATGGCCGATGTTATAGACCTGTTCCATGACATTCAGCTCACAAAGGGCGTCTAAGCGCTGTTCCTGGGGCAGTTCTCCGAGGAGCGAGCTATGCTTAAACCACAAGTCACGAATGTGCAGTAACCAGTTATTAATCAGTCCGAGTTCAGGATTTTCAATAGCGGCCTCAACACCACCGCAGCCGTAATGGCCGCAAATGATAATATGTTCAACTTCAAGAACATCAACAGCGTACTGTACGACAGAAAGGCAGTTAAGATCGGTATGAACAACCAGGTTCGCCACATTGCGATGAACAAACAGTTCACCGGGTTCCAGGCCTGTCAGGCGTTCGGCAGGAACGCGGCTGTCAGAGCAGCCTATCCATAGAAAGCGTGGCTTTTGGGCCTGAGCGAGTCGTTCGAAAAAGCCGGGATCCTCATCAACTAACAAAGTGGACCATTGTTCATTGTTGCTGATAAGCGTATCGATATCTTTCATGAAGGTTAACTACCTGTCACCAAATAAGGGCGTTGGGGTAAGATAGGCCAACGCAAATGAGTTTAAATAGTATCAAAAAGGTAAGCGAATACCCATGACGATTGCATTGGAGCTGGAACAGTTAACGAAAACCTATCCCGGTGGCGTCCAGGCCCTGCGTGGCATAGACCTCCAGGTAGAGGCTGGCGACTTTTATGCCCTGCTTGGCCCTAATGGTGCCGGCAAGTCTACCACTATTGGTATTATCAGTTCTCTGGTCAATAAAACAGCAGGCCGGGTACGGGTATTTGGCTACGACTTGCAAAAAGATGTGGTCAACGCCAAACGTCAGCTTGGGCTGGTTCCACAGGAGTTTAACTTTAACCCGTTTGAAACCGTGCAACAAATTGTGGTGCACCAGGCAGGCTACTATGGCGTTGAACGTCATGAGGCGATTGCCCGCAGTGAAAAGTACCTCAGGCAGCTTGATTTGTGGGAAAAAAGAGACGAACGGGCCAGAATGTTATCCGGTGGTATGAAGCGCCGCTTGATGATAGCCCGGGCCTTAATGCATGAGCCCAAGCTATTAATTCTTGATGAGCCTACAGCCGGGGTCGATATTGAATTACGTCGCTCAATGTGGAGTTTCCTGAAAAACCTCAACGATCAGGGGACCACCATTATTCTGACCACCCACTACCTCGAAGAGGCTGAAATGCTGTGCCGTAATATCGGCATTATTCAGCGCGGTGAGCTGGTTGAGAATACCTCAATGAAAGGGTTACTGGCGAAGCTTAAGTCTGAAACGTTTATTCTCGACCTGGCTCCGAAAAGCCCATTACCGGTGCTCGATGGTTATCAATATCGTTTAGTGGATACCTCGACGCTTGAGGTCGAAGTCCTGCGGGAGCAGGGGATTAATAGTGTCTTTAACCAATTGAGTGCCCAGGGAATACAGGTACAAAGCATGCGTAATAAAGCGAACCGACTTGAAGAGCTGTTTGTCAGCCTGGTGAATAGAAAACAAGGAGAGCAGGCATGATGCATCTTTATTGGGTCGCGCTGAAAAGCATCTGGACCAAAGAGGTTCACCGTTTTGCCCGTATTTGGGTACAAACTCTGGTGCCGCCGGTCATTACCATGACCCTGTACTTTATTATCTTTGGTAACCTGATTGGCTCGCGTATCGGTGAAATGCATGGCTTTACTTATATGCAGTTTATCGTCCCGGGCCTGATCATGATGGCGGTGATTACCAATGCCTACTCAAACGTTGCCTCTTCATTTTTCAGTGCCAAGTTTCAGCGCAATATTGAAGAGCTGTTAGTGGCTCCGGTTCCAACCCATATCATTATTGCCGGTTATGTTGGCGGCGGCGTGGCCCGGGGTCTCTGCGTGGGTATCCTTGTTACCGCGGTTTCGCTGTTCTTTGTGCCCTTCCAGGTACACTCCTGGCTGTTTGTTGGCCTGACCCTGATTCTGACGGCGATTTTGTTCGCACTGGCCGGGCTGCTGAACGCGGTATTTGCTAAGACATTCGATGATATCAGCCTGATCCCCACCTTTGTCTTAACGCCGCTGACTTATCTGGGCGGGGTGTTTTACTCCCTGACCCTGTTGCCACCTTTCTGGCAGGCGCTGTCGCACCTTAACCCGATTGTTTACATGATTAGCGGTTTCCGCTTCGGTTTCCTCGGCATAAACGATGTGCCTTTAGCCACCACGGTGGGCGTCCTCGCGGTGTTTATTATCGCCTTTTACCTGTTATGCTGGATACTGATTGAACGCGGCAGAGGCTTGCGTACCTAAGCCTGAGTGCTGATTAATAAAAAGGGAAAAACCACGGTTTTTCCCTTTTTTATTGGCGCTAATCCCCCGGGATTGCAGGCACCAATCCGCGGGTAAAAATGCAGAGCGTCAGCAAACTACCGGCAGAGCCTCTGTGCTTGCGGGCTAAACTGTCGCAGGCTTTGACCCATATCAGGCTAAAAAATGGCAGTGTCGCGCATACTTTGCCCTTAGAAACAGGAGAGGGGCTTATGCAAGGCTGGATTATCGCCGGACACGATTTTTACGCTCAGCAGATGCTGGATGCACTTGAACAGCGCTATGGTCCGCTGCCCCAGTGTCGGGCGGTTAATTTCTGGAATGGGCTGAGTACCAATATGCTGGCGCGCATGATGTGTGATGCGCTGCATTTCGCCGACAGCGGCGATGGGGTGATTTTCTTAACTGACCTGCGCGGGGAAGCGCCTTATCGTGCAGCGGCCTTATTGAGTAATAAGCATCCCTGTTGCGAAGTGATTGCCGGGGCGGATTTAGCCCTCCTCGCCTCGATGCTGCCGTATCGGCAGACCTTATCCAGCGTGGAGTTTCGTCATTTGATTGTTGAAAAGGGCGGCGAGCAGGTGACCAGCCTTTGGCATCAGCAACAAAAAAATCCACCTTTTGCGCTGATTCCCCATCAGGAGCATGACCGGTAATATTCTGGGTAATACCTGCCGGAACGTGGCGTTTTTATGCCCCACCCGGCGGGTGGGGCGGGAAGATTAAGCCACCTGAACCGGTACCGCTTTGGCAAGGCGTTTCATCTCATTATCACCGTCAAAGTAGGCGACTTTTGGCTGCCAGCTACGCGCCTGCTCATCAGGCATGGTGACATAGCTTGCGATAATCAGAATATCGCCGACATCGGCACAGTGGGCCGCCGCACCATTCACGGAAATAATTTTCGAGCCGCGCTCACCGGCAATCGCATAGGTGGAAAAGCGCTTACCGTTAGTGACGTTGTAGATATCAATCGCTTCATATTCCAGGATGCCTGCGGCTTCCAGAAAATCCTGATCGATGGCGCAGGAGCCTTCGTAATGTAAGTCAGCCTGAGTCACTTTGACGCGGTGTAATTTGCCTTGCAGCATGGTACGAATCATAACCTGAACCTTTATTACCGGGCATTACCGGGCTTAAACAGTGTCGATATGCTCGACGTAAAGGAATAAGGGCAGTATTGCCCGTTTTTAATCCGCTGTCTATGGGGTCAGCTCGACCACCAGATTGTCAATCAACCGGGCCTTGCCTAGCCAGGCCGCCATCAGGATTACCGCCCGTTGATGGCTTTCCGCCAGCGGCTGCAGGGTGTCGGCATCGCGAATTTCCAGGCTATCAGTGCGAAAGCCTTTGGCATCCAGACTGTCGGCTGCCTGCTGAAGCAGGGCGTCAATATCACGTTCACCGGCGCGCAGACTATCGGCCAGACCGTTCATGACCTGGCTCAGGCCCGGAGCTATTTTTCTTTCCGCGCCAGTCAGGTAGCCATTACGTGAGCTTAAGGCTAAACCATCTTTAGCCCGCACCGTTGGTACGCCGATAATTTCAATGTCATAGCCCATATCCGCAACCATTTTGCGAATCAGGGCCAGTTGCTGATAATCCTTCTCGCCAAAGCAGGCAACATCCGGCTGAACCAGATTAAACAGCTTGCTGACAATGGTGGACACCCCACGGAAATGTCCGGGTCTGAGGGCCCCTTCCAGAATGGTTGAGATACCGGGCACATCGACATAGGTCTGGCTCTCCATCCCCTCGGGGTAGATAGCCGACGGAGCAGGAGCAAAAACAATATCGGCCTTACGTCGATTAAGCTTTTCGCAGTCTTCCTGCAGGGTGCGTGGATAATGGTTCAGGTCATCCTGACGCTCAAATTGCATCGGGTTGACAAAGATGCTGACAATCACGACATCGGCCGCGGCGCGGGCTTTATCCACCAGCGTCATATGGCCATCGTGTAAATTACCCATGGTTGG
>Ga0153936_100322_pt1 | contig 13310 bp, 12 predicted proteins | sample TSNJ020MetaG_FD_102272 | JGI IMG/M metagenome (GOLD analysis project Ga0153936, IMG submission 102272) | Attine ant fungus gardens microbial communities from New Jersey, USA - TSNJ020 MetaG | ecosystem: Host-associated > Fungi > Mycelium > Unclassified | place: USA: New Jersey, Wharton State... | reverse complement strand
TGACTGGGCAGTACGCGGAGCCTGTTTCTACTGGCGTCTGGTCAGCGGGCGCTGGTTACAGAAATATCCGCGCAGGCCTAAACATATCGACTAATTGCCGGGGGAGAGGGTTTCTTCCCCCGAGCCGATTATTGACCTGGTGGCCTGACAGACACCAGGTTTCTGACTTAATGAGATAAATACTGACCAAGCGCCCGTACATCATTCCCGGTAGGAGACTGATAAATCCGCAGGCCAAACTCACCAATAATCGAGAAGGTATGGTCGAAAATATCCGCCTGAATACCTTCATATTCCAGCCAGACCACGGTATTGGTAAAGCAATATATTTCCAGCGGTAAGCCCTGAGGGCCCGGTTCTAACTGGCGTACCATCAGCGTCATATCCTGGCGAATCTTTGGATGATTGCGTAAATACTCGGTCAGATAAATACGGAACGTACCAATATTGGTCATCTGCCGCTGATTGAGAATAGAACTCTCATTGGCTACCGTCTGGTTATATTCGGTAATCTCATGATGACGTTTTGCCATATAGGGCTTTAAGAGATTCGCCTTAATCAGCTTCTGTTGCTCTTCGTCAGACAGGAAATGAATACTGGTACTGTCGATAAAAATACTGCGTTTAATTCGACGACCGCCGGAGGCAGACATGCCGCTCCAGTTCTTAAAGGCGTCAGAAACCAGGGCGTAAGTGGGGATAGTGGTAATGGTATTATCCCAGTTCTGCACTTTCACCGTGGTAAGTCCAATATCAATCACCGCACCATCGGCGCCGTATTTTGGCATTTCCAGCCAGTCGCCTAATTTCAGCATATGGTTTGCTGAAAGCTGAATTCCGGCGACCAGACCGAGTATCGGGTCTTTAAAGACCAGCATCAGCACCGCGGCCATCGCTCCCAAACCGCTGATTAAGATGGTGGGTGATTTACCGATAAGTAGGGAAATCATCATAATGCCGATAACAATTGAGCTTATCAGCTTAATACTCTGAAAAATGCCTTTTAGCGGTAAATGGGAGGCAAACGAGAATTTATTGGCCAGACCGGCAATAACGTCCAGTACTGAAAAAATTGACAGTAATACATAGAGCATCACCCACAACTGGGAACAGGTAGTGACCAGGGCTAATTCATCTGAGCCGGGTTTGAGCCAGAGTATGGCCTGTACATTAACGATTATCCCTTGCAGCAAAAAGGCAAGGCGATGAAACAGTTTATTTTGGGTAAATACTTGCAGCCAGATATTTGAACTGACCTCGGCGCGTTTCTCAATCGACCTTAAAACGATGCGGTGCAATATGAAGTGAACAATGATTGCAGTGATAATAATGACAGCTGAAATAACAACTAAATAAGGTGTCTGATCGGGTTCTATGCCGTATTTCTCCAACTCGGTAACTAATGCCTTCATAACGTCTCCTTAGCAAGCTAGTGGCTATCATGCATATTGAACAGCCATTCTGCAACCCATAGCGATTAAGCCATGGATCAACTTTCCTGCCGGAAAATGAATAAACGGGTTATGCTTAAGGGGTGTTTAAGTCTTTGAGAAGCTAAAATGATTCGTCTGTCTTCATTGATTATATTCTTCCTCGCCTGGGTTCAGCAGGCCTCGGCAGTCAGTTATCCCTTGCCGGCCAAAGGAAGCCGTTTAGTCGGCGAGCCGCTAACCGTTACCGTTGGCCAGGGTAATACTCATCCGCTTGAGTATTTTGCCGCACAATATGGTCAGGGACTCAGTAATATGCTGGAAGCCAACCCTGGAGTAGACCCTTATTTGCCGAAAGATGGCACGGTGCTGACCATTCCTCAGCAGGTCATTTTACCCGATACCGTCCGTCAGGGAATAATTATCAATGTGGCTGAGATGCGGCTTTATTACTATCCGCCGGATGGTAAGACCGTTGAAATATTACCTATCGGCATCGGGCAGGCCGGGCGGGAAACCCCGCGTAATTGGGTCACAAAGGTTGAGCGTAAACGAGAAGCTCCCTCATGGACGCCTACGGCAAATACCCGCAAAGAGTATGCCAAACAGGGAATAACGCTGCCGGCTTATGTGCCTCCTGGCCCGGAAAATCCAATGGGGTTATATGCCATCTATATTGGTAAGCTGTATGCCATTCACGGCACGAATGCTAATTTCGGTATTGGCTTGCGGGTGAGTCAGGGCTGCATTCGCTTACGTAATGACGATATAAAATATCTGTTTGAAACGGTGCCGGAAGGGACGCGGGTACAAATTATCGATCAACCGGTTAAAATGACCGTCGAGCCTGATGGCAGCCGCTGGCTGGAAGTGCATGAGCCCCTTTCCCGTAACCGCGCTGAATTTGAGTCTGATGATAAAGTACCGTTAGTGATGACTCCGGCCTTAAAAGCGGCCGCCGCCGCGCCTGAGGTCAATACTGAGGTCTTTGATGCGGCTCTGACGCGTCGCTCCGGTATACCGGTGCAGGTCAGCAAGCCCTTATTAAGGGTTAATTCGCTTTAATATTACCGAAAACAGGGTGCATATCGCGCCCTGTTTCTGATCCTGTCCCGCTATTTGGGGAATAACATACCGCGCCATAGGCTGAAAATAATCATTTTAACAGCGTTAATAAAAAGCAAATTTTGTGCGTAGCGAGTCGACAAAGCTTTTTATTTTGGCCGTTGGCCTGAGTCCGGCGGGTAATAAAACATGCATCGGACGGCTGGGGCCTTCATAATCTGCGAGGACTTGAACAAGATCACCCCGTTGTATCTCTTCAGCCAGTACATCCTCAGGACCAAGCGTAATGCCCTGACCGGCTTTGGCGGCAAACAGCAGGGCTTTCCAGTCGTTTGAACGAAAGCGGCCCTGAGGCTTTATCTCTTCTTTTTTACCATTCAGGCTAAAAATCCAACGACAGGGCGAGGATGAGGACCAAATCCCGTACACCAGGCAGGAGTGATGCGTCAGCTCCGCCGGGGTCTGTGGTCTGCCGGCTGCGGCAATATAGCCGGGGGAAGCGCAGGCGATAAGCCGATAGGGGCGCAAAGGCCAGGCAATCATTGAACTGTCGGCCAGCTCACCGATTCTGATTATCACCTCAAAGCCTTCTTCTATCGGGTCAACCAGACGATCGCTTAACGTCAGTTCAATTTCAGTATCAGGATAGCGGGCAAGATAGTCGTTAATAAAACCGGGTAAAGCATAGGAGCCAAATGTTACCGGGGCATTCACCCGAATGATACCCGAGGGCGAGGTTTTCATTTCCAGGGCGATGGCGTCAGCGGCCTCGGCTTCAGCCAGCACAATTCTGCACCGCTCATAGTAGTGACGGCCGATATCCGTCAGGCTTTGCTGGCGGGTCGTGCGATTGAGTAGCCGGGTTCCCAGCTGGGTTTCAAGCCAGGCGACATTTTTAGCCACCAGCTGGGGCGAGATATTAAGCGCATTTGCCGCCGCGGCAAAAGATCCCTGATCTGCCGCTTTAACGAAAATAGCCATGCTGGTCAGCTTATCCATGATTAACACCATTTTGTTGTTTATAAAGCTACATTACTGCCATTTATCATCATTCTGCAATGCAATAAATTAAGCTCTCATTAATTAAGAGGGTTACGAGATGAAAATTGGCATTATTGGCGCAGGATTTGTAGGACGGGCAGTGGCGAAACTGGCAATTAAGGCCGGACATAGCGTGATGCTGAGCAACTCGCGTACGCCCCAGACGTTGTTTAGCCTTATCCCCATGATTGGCTGTGAAATTGGCACTGCACGGCAGGCGGCAGCCTATGGTGACATTGTGGTTATCGCCGTGCCGCTGATGGCCATTGACCAATTGCCGGTCGATGCGCTTTATGGCAAGCAGGTTATTGATGTGGTGAATTACTATCATGAAAGAGATGGTCAGATAGAGGCGCTGGAATCAAAGCAAACCACCACCAGTGAAATGGTCGCCAGGCTGCTCGCCAATTCCCGGGTCACAAAAGCCTTTAATGCTATTCCTATGACACAACTGGAAAGTGACGGATTGCCTGCGGGTAGCCCGCAAAGGCGCGCGCTCCCCATTGCCGGTGACGATACGCTGGGTAAAAAAATAGCCAGTGAGCTGTATGATGCTTTTGGATTTGACTGCGTCGATGCGGGGGGGCTTGAGCAAGGCTGGCGTTTTGAAAGAGGCATGCCGGCATACTGCGTACCGATGACCAAAGACGAACTTATCCTCAGCCTGGAGAGTGCAGTTCGCCATCCATCATCGGTAAGTGGCGCCCATCGCTAAGCACCGGGGATATGGTGACTCGCGACAGAGATAAAACGGCGGGCTAGAAAGGGAAAAAGCAAAAAGCCTGCTCAAGTTTCCTTAAGCAGGCTTCTTAAATATGGCTCCTCTGACTGGACTCGAACCAGTGACATACGGATTAACAGTCCGCCGTTCTACCGACTGAACTACAGAGGAATCGTTGGAACGAGGCGAATATTAACGGCGCGTGGCGGGCTTGTCAAAGGCTGTTTTCACAAAAATGGTGCGACTGCTGCTTATTCCACCGAATCGATGAAAAAGCCGCTAAATCGGTCTGTTTTCACGCTTATTTTGGGCTTTAACTATTCCATCAGAGAGTCGTAAAGCCGGGGCTGGTTTTGGCTATGGGTGAGGCGGGTGGAGGCGTTTAATTTCTTCTAAGCCCCGCCCGAGGTTCGCCGCATAGCCCGGCGTTGCGCTATATCAGGCCGGGGGGTTCCCTGATTAGCCCGATTGGGGACTAATCAGGGGCGTGTATTAACGGAAAGGCGGTTCGTTAAAGGTCCGCAGTTTACGGGAGTGCAGTTTATCGCCTTCGGCACGCATTAAGTCGATGGCGCGAATACCTATCTGCAAATGTTCTGAGATAGCGCCTTCATAAAAACGGTTTGCCTGGCCTGGCAGTTTGATTTCACCATGCAGCGGCTTATCGGATACGCACAGCAAGGTGCCATAAGGAACGCGGAAGCGGTAACCCTGGGCGGCAATGGTGGCACTTTCCATATCAATGGCCACCGCCCGGCTAAGATTAAAACGCAGGGCCGTGGCGGTATAGCGCAGCTCCCAGTTACGGTCATCGGTGGTGACCACGGTTCCGGTACGCAGGCGCTGTTTTACCTCTTCCCCCGGCATGCCGCTGACCTGCTTGGTGGCGTCGTACAAAGCCCGCTGTACCTCGGCAATGCTTGGGATCGGGATATCCGGCGGCAGAACGGCATTCAGCACATGGTCATCGCGCAAATAGGCATGGGCCAGGACATAGTCACCGATTTGCTGACTTTCACGCAGCCCGCCACAGTGGCCTATCATCAGCCAGGCATTGGGGCGCAGTACCGCAAGGTGGTCACAAATCGTTTTAGCATTGGATGGGCCAACGCCAATATTAACCAGCGTTATACCCGTGCCGTTTTCATCCATCAGATGCCAGGCGGGCATTTGATATTTTTGCCACGCCACATCGGCAATCACCTGCTCCGCAGACTGAGTCTGTGGAGTGACAAGGGTATTGCCGGCACATGAGAGTGCAACATAGGGGCTGTGCGGGTCGATAATCTGCTCGCATCCCCAGCGAATAAATTCATCAACATAGCGGTTGTAATTGGTGAACAGCACAAATGATTGAAAATGCTCAACCGGGGTGCCGGTGTAGTGACGCAGGCGAGCCAGGGAAAAGTCCACCCGACGGGCGTCAAAGTGCGACAGGGGCCAGTCTTCCTCGGTATGGAACAAACCATCGGCCATTTCATCGGTGATTTGCGCCAGGTCAGTGGTGGGAAAATGCTGGGTTAACCCGGCGGTCATTGTACGGTCAAGGTTTAAACCATCAATGACATAGGGGTAGGGGATTTCATGCTGAGAAGGTTCAACCTCAATGCGGATACCATAATCATCGCAAAGCAGGCCTAACTGCTCTTCGAGATAGTCACGAAACAGAGCGGGCTGAGTAATGGTGGTGGCATAACTGCCAGGGTGGGTAAAGCGGGCATAGGCCCGGGTCTTTTTCCCCCCGCGAGGCACACCGTCCCAACTGACCCGCAGGGAAGGGTAGACAAACAGCCCTTCTGAGCGGGCATCCACATCAGGCAGGCTGCCGCGCTGGGTATATTCTTCAATGGCACTGCGCAGGGCACTCACCGCATTGTCATACAGCTTTTCCAGTTTATCCAGAGCCTGGCCAGGAGTCAGACTTACAGAATTAACTTCATTATTCATACCAGCTCCTTTGATGATTCTTTTCGGGCATTTTAATCCAGGGGATATGCTGGCTCGACGCCAGCCCCACTGCCTTGCCCGGTTTGCTATTTATCAGGTGAATAATAGCCGATAATTATGGCGATTTTATCAAGCCCGGCGCTGATAACTGTCTGTTCTTTCAGGCCGCCGCTGGCGCTGCCCTGGCTGGTGTCACCAGCTGTTTTCCGGCTGACAGGCCATGAACACCGGGCATTTAATCTAACATGAGATAACGCTTATCAATACCGACGTGAGTGGTGACTGCCTGCGGCTGCTATTAACGGTCAGGGCTCAATCGCCGGTAAGCTGGCGATGGCATCTTTGCAGCGGGCTTTAACGGCTTCATGCAATAACTTAACCCTCGCGGAAATCTGTTGCCGATGGGGACAAATCATATTTAGCGGTATCGAGTCCCCCTCATACTGCTTAAGCAGCACCTGTAGCTCTCCTGCTTTGACATTGTCACAAACATCAAGCCATGACTTATAGGCAATGCCTTCCCCGCGCAACGCCAGACGGCGTATGACCTCGGCATCATCACTGGTGATATCACTTTTCACCGCTATCTGATATTGCAGTTGATGACGTTTTAGCGTCCAGGTCTCAAAACTGCGGCCATGAAGAAAATAGGTCAGCGTATGATGTTTTTTTAGCTCATCCGGGGTATGGGGCTCGCCGAATCGCGCCAGATATTCCGGCGAGGCAACCAGCACCCGACGATTTTCAGCAACCACAGGCAGTGAAATATAAGAAGCATCATCATTGTGCCCATAGCGAAATGCCACATCCACCGGGTCTTTAAAGACATCGGTAATATGGTCGGAAAAAAGAATTTTTAAGCGCAAGGCCGGGTAGCGCTGGCGAAAGCTTTGAAAAACGTCCAGCAACAGATGCCGGCCTAAATCCGACGGAACCGCCACCTGTAACGTGCCGCTCACTTCATCACCCTCGGGTTGGAGCTGTTCATATCCGCTGTGCAGCGTTTGCAAAATGGTTTGTGCGTAGGGAAGCCAGCTTTCGCCTTCCGGCGTTAGGCGAATATTGCGGGTAGAGCGGGCAAACAGACGGGTATTTAAGTCCTGCTCCAGCCGTTTAATCGCGGTGCTGACCTGCGCCGGTTGAATATTGGCCTCCCGCGCGGTTTCACTAAAGCTGCCTAATGCCGCGGCCCTAACGAACAGCGTGAGATCTTCAAGCCTAAGCATTTATACTCTCCGGGTATAAGTGTTGTTCTATTTCATCGATTTTTAATATGACGCATACCTTGTACCATGCTTTCAGCCAGGAGGTGAAAGCCCATTTCGCTAAGACCTCTTTTCAGTCAGGCGTTTGAGTCCGTTATCGTTAAATAACCACAAATTTTGTGGCTATTATACCCATAGCGAGGGGGATGTGGCACACCCGCTGCCGCCGCCCGGGAGCCTTATGACCCTGGCGTTTGACTGAGTACCGTGACAGTCTATTTATTTATTGACCAGAAAGGATAAGGAATCATCATGAGCATTATTGATGCAGCCACTTCACGTTACACAACGAAAGTGTTTGATAAAACCAGGAAGATTTCAGCCGACAAAATTGAGCAGGTTAAGCAGTTACTGCGCTTAAGTCCTTCCAGTACCAACCTACAACCCTGGCACTTTATTTTAGCCAGTAGCGATGAAGGCAAGGCGCGTGTGGCCAAAGCGACCAGCGGCCTTTATAGCTTCAATGAGCGAAAAGTGCTGGATGCATCCAATGTCGTGGTGTTCTGTGCAAAAACCGAGCTAAACGAAGATCACTTACTGCGTATACGCGACCAGGAAAACAGTGATGGCCGCTATGCTAACGAGGAAGTGATGGCCGGTCAGCATAAAGGCCGCTCGTTCTTTGCCAATATGCACCGCTTTGACTACAAAGATGCCCAGCATTGGATGGAAAAACAGGTCTACCTGAATGTCGGTAACTTTCTGTTAGGCGTGGCGGCATTAGGTCTGGACGCTGTGCCCATCGAAGGCTTTGACCCGCGTATTCTCGACGAAGAGTTTGACCTGCGTGCCAGGGGCTTTACCAGCGTAGTGATTGTCGCGCTAGGCTATCGCAGCCCTGAAGATTTTAATGCATCATTGCCAAAATCCCGCCTGCCGCTCAGCGAAACCCTGACTGAAGTATAAGCCCGGCAGTTTGGATATAAATGAGCGCCAGGGGCCGGGAAAGCGGCCCCTGGCGCTATGCCCCCGGCCTGTTATTTACCCTCAGCCTCAGCAAAACTGATTTTCTCTGCCGCCAATAATGATTTTTGCTTATCAGTGTTAGCCGCCCTGGGGCCTGTGTGCCCGGCAGGGAACTGACTGTCTTTCTGCCAGCGGCATGGTGTTTGCCTGCCGATGATACGCACAGCGCTCTCTACCCGAATCTGGCTTCCTGGCTTTACCTGAAATTGCCGGCAGGGCGGCGGTTTATCGCCATAGTCTGGCGGATGATTTTGGCCCCGCGGCCTACCGCCCGGATACGACACTGAGAGGCTAACGCCGGGCAATACAAGGGAAAATGGCCCCTGACCCGCGGCGAGGTGCGCTCTTCCACAGGGATACAGGCTTACTGGCGGGACTGATGCAGATGGAGACCTGCCAGTTGACCGAGCCGGCGAATCGCCGCCCGATACCGATCCGTGAGGTCAAAACAAACCGCCAGTCGCAAACAGTGATTGTAGGCTTTATTTCCCGAGCAAATCAGACCGGGCATACACAGAATATGTTCATCCAGTGCGGCATGGAACAGGGCCAGAGTGTCGCATCCCTCAGGCAGTTCAAGCCATAGAATAAACCCGGCCTGCGGGTTACTTACCCGGGTGCCTTCTGGAAAGCTGGTGGCAATACAGGCTCTAATCCGGTCCAGCTGTCGGCGATAAAGACGCCGCAGGTGGCGTAAGTGTAAATCGTAACCGCCATTTTCTAAAAACAGACCCAGGGTATCGCTTAACAAAGCGGACTCCGCAACGGTACTGGTGAATTTCTGGTGAAAAGCTTGTTCTTTAAATCGTCCCGCTTCCAGCCAGCCGATACGAAAGTCCGGGGCGATGGTTTTGGTATAACTGGCACATACCATCACCCAGCCTTCGCTATCAAAGGCTTTAATATTCGCGATTAAAGGGGCGTTAAACTGTAATTCAGCGTACATGGCGTCTTCAATAATCGCGAACTGATATTGTGCCGCCATCTTTGCCAGCGCCCGCCGGTTCTCTTCCGGCATCACAAACCCAAGGGGATTATGACCGCTGGGAATGGTAATTAATGCCGTTATCTTTTTGTCGATAACACATTTTTCAAGGGTTTGCAGACAGAGCCCGCTTTGCGGGTGTGTGGGCAGGCAAACGACCTGCCGTTCAAGGTTTTTAAGTAATGGCGTGAGATTAAAAAACGTGGGGGACTCAATGGCAATCACATCCCCGGGACGTGAGCAACTTTTTACCGCAATACTCAGGGCGTCCATGGTACCGTGCGTGATAAGAATATCCTCAGCAACGAGGTTCATACCTAATAGCAAACCCCGCCGGGCAATTTGTGCTCTTAACCGCGCAGAACCCGGGGGCAGGGCATATCGCATATAGTATGCGGGGTCGGTACGTATCAACTGGCTGGTGAGTTTCCGTAGCCGATTCACCGGATAAAAATGTTCACCCGATGGGCAGGCGAGGGCTAAGTCGGTATAACGACTGTCCTGCTGTTTATCCACCAGCATAGCGAGTAATTGGCTCTGTTCGCCCAGGGGCTGAACCGGGTTATAGATCGGCGCAATCGGCGTATTTTTTAAGCTGGGTAACACATCGCAAACGTAATAGCCGGACTGCGGTCTGGCAACAATCAAGCCCTGATCCTCAAGCATCCGGTAAGCATTTTTGACCGAATTTACGCTCACTTTGCGCAGGCTGGCATACTCCCTGACCGAGGGAATTCGGCTATCGGGTAGCAACTGCCCGCTTGAAATTAACGCGGCAATTTCATCAACAATGCTTTCGTAAATATACATCTGTGCCTTCTTCTTCTGGCGAATAAGCGAAGAATCAATTCCCTGTTTACTTCACTTAATACGGGAAAACTGTGTCCATCTAAAAATGCATAAACTGGGTCTGTACCCATTAAACAGCGGATGTTAGCATCTTTTTATCCCATAGCGAATGCTCAGGGAATGAATCAGAGCGCGGCTGACAGACTCCGGGAGTTACAGACACGGCGCAGGCCAGCTTTCCCCGACCGGGGCCTGGCTAAGCAGTCAGGATGCGATCTATTTACCCCATAACGAAGGGGTATTACGCAAATACAGCAGGGGCCGGTCTATTTATCCGCGCTAGTCCTCGCTATTCGCTCCCCCTGTCAGGGAGGAGATAGGTATCCATAGCGCAGGGGAGAGACGGATCTCTGTCGCGAGTCAGCGGTTAAGACATTAAAGAGATAAGATGATGAAGAAAGACGAGCTTATTAAGGCAGCTGAGTCTCTGCGTCAGGCACGAATTAATCGCCTGCCGATCGCCCCTTTACGATTATTATGGCCAGCGATGACGATTGATGAAGCTTATCAAGTGCAAATGGCGATGTTCTCCCAGGATATAGCGGAAGGTGCCCAACGAAAAGGGGCTAAAATAGGTCTGACATCCCCAGCGGTTCAAAAACAGATGGGGGTTGACCAGCCTGACTTTGGTTATTTGCTGGACAGCATGCAGTATCAGAATAATGCCATCATTAATGTCAGAGACTTAATTCAGCCGAAAGCCGAAGCGGAAATTGCCTTTATTCTCAAAAAAGATATATCAGACCCGGATATAACATGGGATAAACTTCCCGCCATGATGGAATGCGCTGTCGGGGCGATTGAAATTGTCGACAGTCGCATCGCCGATTGGAATATATCTATTACGGACACCGTGGCTGACAATGCCTCATCCGGGCGGTTTGTGCTGGGTGAGCAGCCGAAGAAATTATCTGAGCTTGACCTGGTGAACTGTGCCATGACCATGACCTTAGACGGGCGTCCACAGTCAACCGGCAGGGGGAGTCATTGCCTGGGCCATCCCCTTATCGCGGTGCAATGGTTAGCGAAAACCCTGGCCTTGCAGGGTATGCCACTCCAGGCCGGGGATATTATTTTATCCGGCGCCCTCGGCCCGATGGTTAATATTACTCCTGGCGACAGTTTGGTCGCGAATATTGATGGACTGGCCCCCGTCAGCATCAGGCTTAATCAAGCTTAACCCATCCTTTTTCTTACCCTTAAATAACCACGCAACAACTTATAAATGGCGGCTACGCCATATTAAACTGATAAAGGAGAATGCAATGGACTTAGGCATTGCCGGTCGGCATGCATTAATCTGCGGGGGCTCAAGCGGCCTCGGATTTGCCTGCGCCCAACAACTTGCAGCAGAAGGGGTGAATATCACCCTGGTTTCAAGAGATGAAAATAAACTGCGCCGCGCCGCCCAGACCCTTTCTGCGACCAGTCAGGTAAACGTTGACTGGTTTGCCGCCGACTTGTCACAGCCGGCAGCCAGACAGGCACTGGTCAAGGCGTTTGATCAGATTGATATTCTGATAACGAATGCCGGCGGGCCGCCAGGGTTACCTTTTGCCGAGCTGGACAGAGAAAAATGGCAGACGGCATTGGAACAAAATTTTCTCTCGGCCTTTGAGTTAATTAATGCTTTGGTGCCAGGCATGGTGGAACGTGGCTTTGGCCGCATTGTGAATATCACCTCAACCTCGGTGAAGGCGCCCGTCGCCAATCTGGAATTATCCACCGGCGCACGCATGGCGCTGACTGGCTATGTTTCCAGTATTTCCCGCCAGCTGGCGAAGTTTAATGTTGCCATTAATAACTTATTACCCGGGCCAATTATGACCGACAGGGTCAAAGAATTGGGGAATGTTGCAGAGGAGATGATTAATGACGTTCCTGCGCAACGTGCCGGTAAACCGCAAGAGTTTGCTGCCGCATGCGCATTTTTGTGCAGTGAGTCAGCCAGTTTTATTATCGGTCAGAACCTGTGTGTTGATGGTGGATTAGTCAAAACTACGCTGTGATAGAGAGCGTTCATTCATTGTGATTCAGTCAGAAACTAAAGTGCATTTCGCAAAGAGGAAAAGATGATCGACTTTTATTTTCACCCCACGCCAAACCCGATGAAAGTCGCCCTGCTGCTGGAAGAGTTGCAGCTCGATTATCGCGTTATAGCTGTGGATACCAGCAAAGGTGAACAGCATCTGCCAGAGTTTTTAAAAATCAATCCGAACGGTAAAGTACCGGCGATAGTTGATACCGAGGGCGCGAATGGTCAAGCGGTCTCTGTTTTTGATTCAACGGCCATTCTGATGTACCTGGCCGAAAAGTCCGGACGCTTTCTGGGTGAGGCAACCGATCGTGGTGAATTATTATCATGGCTGTTATTTATCGCCAGTGGTTTAGGACCTTTCTCCGGGCAGGCAGTGCATTTTCAATATGCCGCCCCCGAAGGGCAAACCTATGGTATCAATCGCTACCGTTTTGAAATTGAGCGTCATTATCAGGTTCTGGATAATCACCTGCAGGGGCGCGAATACATTGCCGGCGAGCAGTACACCATTGCGGATATGTCAGCCTGGGGCTGGCTGGATCGTGCCTCGCGGGTGATGAAAGGCGTTGATAACCCGCTGGCTAACTATCCTCATGTTCAGGCCCTGTTTAATCGGGTTGAGGCGCGACCTGCGGTTGCCAGGGCACGCCTGGTCGGTAGCGATATCGCTTTTAAACAGACCAATGATGAGGAAACAAAGCGAGCATTGTTTCCTGGCAACTATCGCTAATCACCCCCTGACTCCCCCAGGGCATGGGTAGATAAAGGTCATCTGCCGCCCACCGCAAGCGGCATACCGACAGCATCGTTGATTGGCAAGTGAGCCCCAACCTGCATGCCCATATGTTGACTCACCAGTAACCCCGGGGGAGTGATATTTAATGTGTGAGGCTGGTGCTGAAAAAGGACAGACTTTGCGGGGAGAAAGCAAAAAAGCAGACGTTGTTAAACGTCTGCTTTTTCTAAATCTGGCTCCTGTGACTGGACTCATTTTTTAAGCAAG
>Ga0153936_100320_pt1 | contig 13313 bp, 19 predicted proteins | sample TSNJ020MetaG_FD_102272 | JGI IMG/M metagenome (GOLD analysis project Ga0153936, IMG submission 102272) | Attine ant fungus gardens microbial communities from New Jersey, USA - TSNJ020 MetaG | ecosystem: Host-associated > Fungi > Mycelium > Unclassified | place: USA: New Jersey, Wharton State... | reverse complement strand
TTGCATTGTATCCCTGGGCTAGGGGCAGTTTGGTGATAAAATCTGCCAATATATGACTCTATGGTTTTTCTGGGATTGCATTGGGTATTAGCTTTCCTGCTGGTGCCTTGCTTCAGTTCTTGTATCTTTGACAAGTATCGCATCCGTCCACATATCTTCCCACCTCTTTTGTTATTCCTGGCCACCAGTAATTCCTGCCAATCAACTCCGTCATTTTCCATCTCCCTCCGTGCCCTCCTACTGGGGTGTTGTGGTGTAATTGTATTATTTCCCTTCTGAGGTTCTCTTCTGGTATGTATATCCTTTCTTCCTTCATTACTATTCTATCTTCTACTTCCTATTCTTCATCTCTCAGCATCTTGATTCCTGCCTTTTTCAGCTTCTCTACTGCTTTTACGACTTTCTCATTCTCTTCCTGCGCCTTTCTGATTCTTTCTTTTAGGTTTTTCTCTTCTATTATTGTTTCTGCTTTCCTAATCCACTCTGGCTTCACTAGTTTCTGATTTTCGTTATCTCTTTTCACTCTATTCTATCAGTCTGGCCTTCTGCCTAATCCACCCACCTTCTCCATGCTCTTTCCTGGAACATGCTTCAATATGAAACTAAACCATGATAGGTATAGAGCCTATCTTGCTTGTTTTTGGTTTAATTTCTGACTTGCCATAAAATACTGGAGGTTTTTGTGATCTGTCCAGATTTTGAATTCGAGTTTTGCTCCTTCAAAATAATGCCTCCATGCTTCTAGGCATCTTATTACTGCCAACATCTCTTTATTGTGAATTTCATAATTCTGCTCAGTAGCATTTAGCAATTTAGAGATGAAAGCTACTGGCTTCCATTTGCCATCTTTGCACTTCGTCAACAACACCCCCCCTGTTGTATAATCTGAGGCATCTGCTTCCACTCTCATCTCCCTATCAATGTCTGGGATGGCCAGAATAGGTTCTGTAGTGAATACCACCTTGAGTTCCTCAAATGCTTCCTCTTGTTCCTTTTCCCACTTCTACTTTTGCTCCTTCCTGACTAGCACATGTAGCAGTGCTGCTATCCTAGCAAAGTTCTTTATGAACCTCCTGTAGTAATTGGCAAGGCCTAGGAACTTTTGCACTTCCTTGACGTTCCTAGGTGCTAGCCAGTTGAGGATTCCCTCTACCTTTTCCTTCTGCATTTCTACTCCTTTTGGGCCAATTACTACTCCCAGGAATTCTACTTCCCTTACTTTCCATTTGCATTTCTCCAGCTTTATGAACAGATTGTTTTCTTCCAGTCTCCTCAGTACTTCCTCTACCAACTCATCATGTCCTTCCTCCATATCTGTGGCTACTAAAATGTCATCAATGAAAGTCACCGTATCCCCTTGGTTTATGAGATCTCTAAACAGGTCATTTATCATTGCTTGGAAGGTAGCTGGAGAGTTTGTCAACCCAAAATACATGATAGTGGGTCCGTATGCTCCGATATGTGTTGTGAATGCTATCTTCCATTTTTCTCTCTCCTTGATCCTGACATTATTGTATCCCCATCTCAAGTCTAATTTTGTAAACACCTTCCTCTTTCCTACTCCATCCAATATATCTGCAATAAGGGATAGAGGGTATCCATTCTTTATTGTCCACTGGTTTAAGTATTGATAATCCTGCACCATCCTCCATGTGCCATCCTTTTTTACTACAAAGTGTACCAGTGATGTTTGGAGTGATTTAGAGGGTTGGATGTATCCTTTCCTCAATTGGTCTTCTACAAATTTCTGTACTTCCTCTCTTTCTTCTCTTAATAGTGAGTATACCTTCCTCTTTCTTGGCATAAACCCTTCTTTTAGCTCTATGGCATGGTCCCAGGTCTTTTGCACCGGCATCCTTTCTGACTCCTTTTTTCCAAATACTTTCTTCCACTTCCAGAATCTCCTAGGCACCAGTTCTCTTAATACTTCCTTGTTCTCGTTCTTTTCTGTCTTCCTCACTTTTTTCTTCTTTCCTTCTTGCTTTCTTTTTCCACATATAGGTGGGCAACGTGTCATCTTCACCTCTCTCTTTTTCCAATCTATTTCTGGGTTGTGGGCTGCTAGCCATGGCATTTCTAGTATCAACTCTGTCTTTTCCAAGTTGCACATGTCCATTCTTGCTCTTTCCACATGTCCTTTGAAGAACATATTGCACTCAACCTGGTGTATTATAGCTCCTCCTGCATTTGCTGTTCCATTTACATTCCTAACTAAGAGAGGTTTTTTTAGCTTCTCTATCTTAAACCCCTTTTCTTTTGTAAAGGTTGTGTCCATGAATAGACCTGTCGCACCACTATCCAACAATGCCTTCACTACTACTCCTTCATGACTCTCCAGCTTCTCTAACCCTACTTTCAGCCAGACTTCCCTCAACAGCTGTAGTGTATGCCATATATCTCTTACTCTCTCAGTTGTATTGGTGGACATCAATTTATTGCCCAGTTTTTCTAGGTACAATACACTATATATATTATTGGAGGCCAGCCAAGAGCTTACTGTTTTCTATTTTTTTTTGCCGACTCCTGTGGCATTTCTACTATCCTTCCTCTATGTCTTTTCTAGTAATTTTTGGCCATATGGCCCCATTTTCCACACACGTAGTACATCCTATCTCCTCCTCTTCCTCTATCTATATCCATTGCATTTGGGTCTCTCCTTGGACCCGTTTGAGCTCTCTCTCTATTAGTCATGTTTCCACCTCCTCTATCTCTGTATCCTCCTCCTGTTCTCCACATTATTTGTCCCTCTCTTCCTCTGTATGATCCTCCTCCTCTTGGCTGCATATTTCTCTCTGGGTGTGCCATATTTCTTCCCAGCACTCTTTCTTCTGCCCTGCTTTGTCTTTGATTCCTGTCCAATCTTACTGCCCTTTCCTGCCACTTCCCAATGGTGGTAGGCAGTTTCTCTGCTTCGGCCAACTTCCTTCTGATAGCCCCATTCAATCCTCTTTTGAATTCTTCAATGAGAGGTCTTTCTTCATAGCTGCTCCCTCTGGTGACCTTTTTAAACTCCTATACATACTCATCGCAGGTCCTTCCCCTCTGCTTGATTGTTCTTAGCTGCTCTATATTTCTTTCCTCCTCTGATGTTTCTCCAAAGTTATTCCTTATTTTTGTGAACAACTGTTCTGCTAACTCCACCTCTGATTCTCCTTTTGCTAACTCGTCCAACAGGTTATCTTTCCATGTCTCTGCTATTCCTTGTACATATAATAATACCCAGGCTACCTGGGTCACTCCCACCTTCTCTGTTATCTTTATTCTGATATATAGTCAAGCTACATTTACAAACGCACTTACTTCCTCCATCTTCCCACTAAAGACTTGAGGCCTTGTGACCTCTACTCTGCTCTCTTGTTGCTGGAAGAGCATGGTGTTAACCTGCTGCTGCAGGATGGCAATCATAGCAAAGAGTTGTTCCTCTCTGGAAGGGAATTCCCCCTGTTATTGTCGGGACATATTGTATAGTGGTGGTGGTGGTGATAGTGATAGTGATAGTGACGACTCGTACTCTGACAATTCTTGATCCAGGGTTACTAACTAAGACCTATATCCAATGGGGCGTACAATATTTATCTGTCTGGATTCCTACTGCCTTACTGACTACTGCTCTAATCAAATTTGGTATACGATTGCCTCTAAGGAGAGGACCCCTACACTAAGTGACTTCCTACAGAATAACCACCAATCTCCTGCATATACCATTCACAATGGAATGTAGCATAGAGTTTATATAGAGAAAAAAGTAAAGAGCAATGTTCAATTGTAAGGTCAGAACTCAAGTAGGATATCTGGACTTGGTATCTCATCTCCTCCCTCAGTCCCTAACTGACTGAGAAGTCCCCTTTATAGCTAGGGCCCGCTATCCAAAAAGCTTGTGAGCACTGTGCTCACTAGTGAGGAAGATGTGAGAGTAAGTGGGTGGTGAGGCCGCGAGATGCGAGGTCACTATTGGGAATCAAGTTCTTATGTTATTGAGAGACAGTGAGTGTTCTTAGTGATCACCCTAGGTGGATGTTCAAGAAGAACTTGATGGAATTCTTTATTGGATTGGACTACTACTTATACTACTTTTACAGTAGCTGTACTGCTACTAGTCCACAATTACATGTTCCTCCAGAATGTTCTATGACCTTGTGACCTTATCACGTGACTTGGCTTCTTAAGTTCCCCTGCTATTTATATCTTAACCCTATTGTACACTTTGAGGTTTTGGACTAAGTATTCGAATGTACGGGAGACTTTTTCCTACTTGGGGCTTTTATAACATCGAGTTTGAGATTTCTTTTTTTTGTCAAGGTTTTTTACTTTTTTTCTCTTTTTTCTAGAGTTATTTGAAGATGATAAGGACTTGGTAAAGAAAGCTATTTGGTCAAACTTGGCCTTTTTGTCCTTTTTGTTAGCAAGACAATTGCATTCAGAGTATTCATATATAGAGATAAGTTCTATAGTAAGGATATCTAAAGTAAGGTCTTTTTCTTTATCAAAAAGATTTTGCTTGACAATATCCCAGATGTTAAAACAAGAGAGAGAGTGGAGTATAGCATGAATAACAAGTATATTCTTTAATTTGTGATCAGCTTCAGTAATACAATGTTTTAGATTCAAAAATAACCCAATATGATCAGACATAGAGGTGTATTTATTCCACTTTCTGAGATAAAGCTATTGGAAATAATAGTGTACATTAGTGTCCTGTCTTTGAGTGATATAAAACTGATAAAAACAGTTCCACATATCTTTAGAAGAAATAGCAGATTGGACATGCTCATATTGTCCATATTTAATAGCTTCTTGTATTAATCCTATAGTAGCTAGGTTAAATTCCAGCCATTGTATATGCTCAGTTTGTAAATAGACCTATTTTTTGTAATTGTCAGAGCCAGAGACAGGTTTCTTGGAAGTAATATTAACAAGAAGATCAACTAGAGAAATAGGAAGAGTAGATTACTGGCCATTGACAGTAAGCCAAAGGAGTCATGCTTAGAGGATAGATATCATATTGTCTGACCATACATAGTAATTGCTCCTATTTAATTTGGGAAAGTTTAGCATTGAAGATATTTGGCCAATGGATACCATAACCTGACAAGATAGATATACAGGTACATTTTCAAGAGCTAAAGGAATGCTAATCTAAAACTAGACAGAAATAACTTAATTCAATATTCAAGAAGAAATACAAGAGGTATGTGTACCTAAGTCCAGACAGAAATAACTAGTCTTAGAGCTTACAAACAGACACTTTATGTACAAGACTAAATGTATAACTGTTTGTAGCAAAATAAATAAGCCTCAGGTTTTGTTACTAGAAGAAAAATTTAATAGATGAAATGAAATGGAGGTGACGGCAAAAGCATACTATTTTGGAATAAAATGGTGAGTAAATGAGGAGAAATAACAAAAGGTAAAAGAAACTTTCCAGAAGGTACTTTATCACTAGCTTGACTTGGTAACTTCTGATCCTGGCTAACTAGACTATAGGATCAGAGACAGATAGACTGTAACAGTACATATATTGTAGACTATACCCTTAGAAGTCTTATTTTAAACTTTAAGAATTTTCCTAAAGATAAGTTGTAATATACTTAGGAGTATAATATTACTAAGGATTCTTGTAGTGACTTAGCCTGAGATAACTTAATCACTCTCCTAGTCTAAGTTGATAAGAAGAACTCAATGGAGTTCTTATTTGATTACTATATATTACTTATACACCTTTTGTATTTACTTGTATTTATAAAGTCCCATGTATCCTTTTTGAGTCATTCTTTCTCATGCATTTGTTTGGTTTTCTTATTAAATAAGTAAAAAGAAAAGAAAAGAAATATTAAATAATAACTTAGCTGTTTTACCAAGTCATGATACCATCCCCCTCTCAAGATTCCTTGTCTTGAGGATTTTATAATTCATAGTTAGGATCAACTATGTTACCCATTTCATCTTTATCCTTTTTTGTCTATTCCTAAATTTCTGATTCTTTTTGCTCAATTTCTTCTTCTTCTTCTTGAATTGTTTCTAAAGTTCTTCTTTCTTTTGTTTGTCCCTCTTTCCATTGTCTCCAATTCCTTTCTAATCTTCCCCAATATTTCTTGTTGTATTACTTATCTAACTATCCAAATAGTTTCTTTGCTATAAATTGTTCTGGTAGTTCTTCTCTCCTGAATATTCTTTTTTCTTTTTCTTGCCATCTTACATCTTCTATATTCCATCAGTATTCCTTTTCAAACTCTTGAACTGCTCTTTTTGTATTCTCTAAGTTTTCTATCCCTTCTCAAGTATTGGATTCAACTGTGAACCCTTTCTATCATACCAAATACTTATCCTTTTCTCTAATCCGTTGCTTGTTCAGTATTCTCTCAACCTCCTATTCCTTTTCTCCTTTGATTATAACTGAAGCTGGTTGCTCCTTTCTCTGTCCCTCAACTTGCCCTATGTATCTATGTATCCTACTGATGTTTACTACTGGATATATTTTAATTGTGCTAGATAACTCTAATTTAACTGTATTTGCCAATACAATCTTCTTCACTTTATAAGAGCCTACAAACCTCTCTGTTACTTTTCCATCCTTCTACTGACCATTTGATATTTTAGATCTTTGGTGCTGAGTATTACCAAGTCCTTTACTTTATACTCATTAACTTCTTCTCTGTCACAAACTTCATTTAGACTATAACTCTAGAAATACTTAACCAATTTCAATAATCTAAATAGCTACCAAAAGCCCTTAAGAAGGCCTTTCAACTGGTACCAAAAATATCTCAAAACAATCAGTATTCACTGAGTTATCAGCAGATCAGTCAGTGATTACCAAGTTACTAGACACTAAATTGCCAATATCTCAGGAACCACTTAACATAATCATTTGCTTTAATGACCATTGTGAAGCTCTCTTCAATGTGCTTCTTTTGGCCATAAATAGATCCAGAGGCAATAAGATCCCATGGAGATACAAGGTCCTCAATATTTGCATATAACATTAATCTTTATCCATAAATTATTATCTGTCCTTGAATAGAACAAAGAACTGCCCTAAAACAGTTAGGTTATCTCTATTTCAAGAACAATAGCACTCCTATATGTAGAACAATAGGTAGTGATCATGTGGTAGGCTGTCCTGGTATACAGACCACCACAATTATGTATTTAAGGACTGTATATCTGAGGATAAATCTCAGACTTAACAACATCTTTTGCTACTGTCTAAACTTTGCTTTTTTAAGCCTTTTTGATTATTAAATCATCAACTTACAAATCAGTAAGTGGCTATTTGTAATAGTTTGTTAAGTCTACTGTTTTCTGTCTCTATTGTCTCTACAAAGGACATAGGGTTGTGTTCATTCCAGATGTGGGTCTAGAGAGCTATAAGGGGGTCTCTTTGTCTCTGTTACAAGACAAGATAACTTTCCTGAGAGTATCTCTATTTCTGTTACAGAACAGATAACTAACTAAAAGCTTAGAGTGGGTTTCTGTCAAGGACCTATCTCTATAGTAGGCTAGACCCCAGATATAAAGGGGAAGGTCTGTCTCTCAAACTATTGAGAGTAGACTAGCTTGTGTATCATAGCTGGTCCTGAAAGACTTTGGATTTGTGTAAATATTTCCAAAAAACCCTTGTAGGTAGCTAGAACCACTCTGAGATCTCTATTCCTCCTCTATGAGCTAGCGTAAGAAACTGGACATGATGTCAAACTTTCCTCTCAAGATAGGATCTAGCACCTTGTCATCAACTTTGAATAGGATGCTTTGGACTTTTTGGTCATAGTATCACTTTATTCTTTTCACTGCAAGAGTAAGAGCTGTTTTTGCCTACTCCAAGACTTCTTGTCATTTATATATCAGGTCATTCAAGTTTCTTTATGGTGACTCTTTGACTAAAATTGGGCCTGCTCTTGGATGTCTGCTATATTCAAGGAAAAATGGACTTTCTTTGATGCCTTCATATGCTTGATTGTTATATGCAAACTCTATACTGGAGAGTAGATCTAACCAATTACTGAGATTATAATCCATATAATACTGAAGATATTGCTCTAATACCTGGGTTACCTGTTCTATTTGTCCATCTATTTGTAGATGATATGCTATCAACATTGTAGATTCTATTTCTAAAATCTTGTACCATTCTTGGAATAGCTCAGCTGAGTATTGTACTCCTATATTTAAAATGATTTGTAGCAGTAGTCTATGCAATAAATAGACCTTATTATATAATAACTGTATTATATCTTTGGATAAGAACCAATTGTTGATAGAAATAAAATAGGTCCTTTTGGTGAGCCTGTCAACAATAACACAGATAGCATTATAACTATTTGACTCTAGCAATTGCGTGATTAAGTCCATTGAGATTATTTCCCAAGACCTGTTAGGCACTTTGTTAGGTATGAGTAGTCCAAAAGGTTGCTGTGTGCAGTTTTTCATCCACTAACACATGTCACAACCCATAATATATTTCTTAACAAATGTTGTTATCCCAGGCCACCAGTAATTTCTGGAAACCAACTTATAGGTCTTTCACTGACCTGGGTGTCTGGTGGATGGCAAATTGTAGTACATCTTAATGATCTGTTGTCACAAGATGTCTTCCATACTGTGGAGAATATAAATCTTCCCTCTATACAGGAGTAGTCTATTCTCATAGTTCTAGTCTTGCAAGAATTTTTCAAATTCTCTTAGACCAGACTTGAGTAACGTCTTATAGTCTTTGGTAACTTCATTCAATAAGAGTGCTGCTTTGACCTCCTTTAGGATTATCTCATCATTTATTGGCATCTTATAAGTAGTCTCTAGTGCATTGATAGCAAAGAACTTAGGTTTTAGCAACACTTGGTTTGTATTGTTAAGGTCTGTCCTCATCTCATAGTTTGCTTGTTTGGACAAGGGGTCTTCTGCCTATATTGTCTTTTCTGGTTTATAATAGAGTACAAAGTCAAAACGAGTCATAAAAAGTGTCTATCTTGCTTGCCTCCTAGTCAGCTTTTGAGCTGTCCTGAAAAATATAAGGTTCTGATGATCCGATCAGATTTCAACTTTATATAGATGTCTTTCCAAATAGTGTCTATATTTCTCTAGTCCCTGAATTACCACAAGTAGTTCCTTGTCATAGATTTTGTAGCTCCTTTCATAGATATCTAATAACTTGGAAAAAAAAGCTACTGGATGCCACAGATTAGTTTGCATGTCCTTTTGTAATAAGACAGCTCCTGTTGCAAAGTAGTTGGCATTAGTGGATAACTTAAAGAGATCTTTGTTGTTTGGTATTCTTAGGACTAGAGCTGTAGTAAAGGTCTTTTTCAGTACCTCAAAAGTATTCTGTTGCTCTTCACCCTAAGTTCAGATACTATCCTTCTTGGTCAAGTCAGAGAGTAGCTTTGACATCTTGGCAAAGTTCTCAATAAACCTATAATAGAAATTTGCAAAGTCTAAGAATACTTGTACTTGCTTGACTTTTGTTGGTACTGGCCACTCTAGAACTTCTGAAAGTTTCTTCTCATCTATCTGTACTTTATTTTCTGAAATAATTACACCCAAATACTTAATACTACTTTGCTCAAAGAAACACTTTTCTGCTTTAGTGTAAAGATCATTAAATTGGAGCCTTTTTAGCACTTCCTTGACCAATTGCCTATGTTCCTTCAAACATGTCCCAAATATTAGAATATCATCTAAATATACTATTACTAGTCATATGCAAATCAAGTCTCCCAATATATCATTCATTATGTTTTAAAAGATTGCTGGTGTATTGGAAAAACCAAAATACATGACAGTTACCTCAAAAAGACCTCATCTTGTAATAAACACTGTCTTTCATTTATCCTCTTCTTTGATGTGAATATTGTTGTATCCCCACCTCAAGTCAATTTTGGTAAAGATTGAGGCTTTGCTAAGTGATTCAATCAAGTTGGCTATTCTAGGGATTGAATAGCAATTTTTGATAGTAATTCCATTAAAAGCTCTATAGTCTATGACAGGTTATAAGCTTCCATTGTGCTTCTTTACAAAGAAGAATAGAGCTGCTATTGGGCTAGTAAATAGTTGAATATATCCCTTTCTGAGTTCCTCATTGATCCATATGTCAAGAGAGTTTTTTTCTGCTAGAGAGAGTAGATAGACCTTGGTTGGTTTAGAAAGCATTGTGTCTTCTACAAAGTCAATTGTATAGTTATATAGTTTTTGTATTGGCATTCTCTCTGACTTATTCTTTGAAAACACATTCCTATACTTATATAGCTACTCTGGCACATAAGCCTTTTAGGTCTTTGTGTCTTTGCAGTTTAAGTCTCTATACTAGTCTCAATTGTTGAGTATAGCTGCAATTATCATTGTCTGTTGATAACTGTCTGGGTCAGTCATGTCTGCCCAGCTAAGAATATGGTTGTTGAGGTCTTTATCTCCAATGTCATCCAATGAGAAAGATCCACTGATATTCAGTTTGAGGTGAAGTTTATTAGCTCTTGCTTCTACATCTCGTATTTTATGGGCTTTACTAGCATATATATCCAGACATCTGGTGAACTCCTATTAATCTTTTTGCCAATCAATATTTGGATTATGCTTATATAAGTACAAATACCTAATTATTATCTCTTTATTCCTTAAGTTGGTAATAAAGAGATACTAGGTTGTCTTGTGCAATCCAATTTCTACATAAGCTTGGACATACTCAGTTATCTGTCCCACCTTGTTGGAAGCGCCATCCACATTGATTATACAATATAGATTTGCCAGTTTATAAGTTACTAGGTTATTATTTTCTATGACAACTTTGTCAACAAAGTTCATAGTAGCTCCTGAATCAACTAAAGTCTTGGTCTATACTTTCTTTCTATATACCTAAAGTGTAAATGGAATTTTAAAGAAGGTAGTCTTATTGTGCACTATATTATTACAAGATTCCAGTACTACTTTCAACTTTTTTGTGAGCTAATAGAAAGTACACTTTCCTTTGACTGTAGATCACAGACATTATACTCTATAGTCCCAAGAGAAAATCCAATTTAGACATCCCCTTTCCCTTCCTACTTGAAGGAACAGGATCAGGGATTTCCTCAATTAATATACTATTAATTTTGATGTCCTTAGAAGAGGAATCTGGGTCATCACTATCTTTTTCTAATATCTTTATCAGCCATGCTCTAAGCAACTGATTTTTATTCTTGCTTGGACCTAGTAGAGATGATTTCTGGAAAGGAGTCTTATGAGGATACTTGTTCTTATTACTGGGCTTGTCATAATAGCCTACTGTATTATGTATCTTTGACTTATTCTTAAAGTCTTCTCCAGCATATATCTGACAGTATTGCAAGCTCTTCTCTTCCTTTCTCTGAATCTCATCTATTTCCATTGTATCTGGGTCCTTTTTTCCTCTACTCTTCTCTTCAATTGCCTCTAGACTAAATATTGCATCCTGGGCCTTGTCTGGATGTAAGGCCTTATATGCTTGCATTAACAATTTGAGATAGTTATTCCATATTTTTGGAGACTAATTTGTAATTTTCATAGATGACAAGTACATTTTGCAGCTTATCAGGAATGATCTCCTTTATTTTGTCAATATAAACTTTGTCACTATAGTTGACAATTCTTGCTAATATTTTATATCATTCTGTATACTTGACAAAGTTCTTTCTTGCTAGGTCCTTGTTGACCCAGAGTGCCATTAATTTCTTTTTTGCTCCTTTCTTGTTATCTTGTTGTCTGTAAATATTTTTGAGTTCTTGGGCAAAGTCGCTCTGGGAACCAACACTTAATCCTGCCTGAACCTTGTCATAATATGATTTCATATATGTGCTGGCAGAAGCATGTAAACAGGTAAGAGTACATATGATTTTCTGATCATCTAATATAATACCAGATACCAAACAATAGAGAGCAATCTAGCTTAACCAATTATACAGATATATCTTATTTTCAGAGCCTGCAAATATTGGTGGCTCTGGCACCTTGGTTTTGGAGGTGATGTTTCCTCCAGAGAGCTTTGTTAGCTTTCTCCAAAGACGGATGACTTCTGTTTCTAAAGTTACAATCCTATTGTATGTAGTGGTCAAGGCACCATTATAATGGTTGATTGCTCTATTGAGCATCTAGTCAATGTAGTTCTTGAGAAAAAGAGAAGTTCCTTGATGTGCATTTCACAGTATTTGTATCTCAGTCTCATTCCAGGGCATGTACTTAGTGCTTATGCCATCTTTGACAAGTGTATTCCAATTTTTAGCACTGAAATCAGAAAAGGAAATAGTAGTAGTAAAGTTGTTAAAAGTTAACATATCTATTTAAGTAATTAATTATGGTTTTTGAGTATGTTTTCAAGGGAGTAAAAGGAAAAAATACCCAAATTTAGCCTCTTAATGCCACAGTTATACAGTAGTACCATTCTAGATTTATATCTAGAGAATGTAAATGTTTAACTCTAGGAGAGTTTGACAAATTTCTAGTACTCTAGTCATTGGTTCTGATAAATCTACACTCCTTAGGCACTTACAAGCACCTTTCAGTAGTCTCCACTCTTTGGTAGTTATTATATGATTCTCTTTCTTTACTTTCAATACTTTATTCTCTAACCTTCTAAACCAGTTCTATACAGAACTATACTATTGATTCTCCTCCTCAACTCTTTTTCTCATTTCATTAAAAGGTGGTTTGATTGAAATAGATGGAGATGGTAAAAAAAGACAGGGTCCTATCTGCAGCTTGAGTAGTAATGGTAGTAGAGAATTGGGAATCTTGTCAAGAAGTTCCTTTGCCTTGAGTAATTGATATAACAATACTTGCCTAGCAGCACATTTTTTAATATTTTTCCACCAATGCCCTTGATTCTTCTTTTGACAGAATACAAGGTTTAGAAGGTAGAATAGATATAGGTATGACTGTTCTCCTTCTCTTTCCAACATCTTTGAACTTTCTATGACTTTTTGAAGTGAGATAAAGTGTTTTTCTAACACCAGTTTCAGCATTTGTGAAGATGACAATATTGCTGTTTTTTCTGATAGCAGGCATGGCTTAGGGACAAAAGTAAATACAACATCCCTATTTTAGCAGATAAAGTGTAGTAGGTAGAAACTATACTACAACTATACTCAAAGTGTCCTTCCAACAATGTAGGTCCTGTCTTGAGAGAAAAGTTTAATATCATGTCCAATTTCTTATGCTAGCTCATAGAGGAGGAATAGAGATCTCAGAGTGGTTCTAGCCACCTGCAAGAGTTTTTTGGAAATATTTACACAAATCCAAAGTCTTTCAGGACCAGCTATGATACACAAGCTAGTCTACTCTCAATAGTTTGAGAGACAGACCTTCCCCTTTAT